>Ga0194116_10007840_pt1 | contig 10941 bp, 5 predicted proteins | sample TA2MahsurfametaG_4_FD_148617 | JGI IMG/M metagenome (GOLD analysis project Ga0194116, IMG submission 148617) | Freshwater microbial communities from Lake Tanganyika, Tanzania - TA2015008 Mahale S9 surface | ecosystem: Environmental > Aquatic > Freshwater > Lake | place: Tanzania: Lake Tanganyika... | reverse complement strand
GGGGATTGGGGATTGGGGATTGGGGATTGGGTATTGGGCATTGGCCCCATTCCCCAATCCCCAATCCCCAATCCCCAATCCCCCATCCCCAATCCCCAATCCCCAATTAATGAAAAAGAAAATTAACATTTTTACTTTTTATATATTATATATGTTTCAAAAAAAATTTATTTCCTTCCTGACTCCTTAATTTGAATAAAAAATTATAGGTATGTTAAATAATTTTCTACACAAAAATTTCAACTCTTGAATAATTATTGATAAAAATAATAAATAAAATTAAATTACTAAAATATAAAATTTAAAACTTTATTATTTTTTTTCAAATGAAGATAAAAAATTAATAATATATATTTTCCATTAATCTAAACTCAGAAACTGAACTTTAAATCCTTTACAGTATTATTTCTTCCAATATAAACTGGACTCGGAACATTCATCTGATTTTTATTCAAAACTTGTTTAGTCATTGAATTCTCTCTATTTGTATTATTTCCAGTGTTGCCGAAGGCATGAATATTATTGTTATTGTTATTTCCAACTGAATTTCCAAGAGTACTTCCGAATTTCAACGAAGATAGATTACCTAGAAGTTTTAAAGTATTATTGTTGCTATTGCTTCCACTACTGTTATAATTTACATTATTAATTTTGGACTCATTCAAATTTAACAAATTTCCCAAATTACTAGATGATATATTATTCAAAGCAATATCAGCTTGATTTTTCCTTTCAGCTTTCTCATACAAAAAATTTAAAGCGTTTAAATCTTTTTGTTCTTTGGATTTTTTTGGATCATCGATATTCAGCATGTTTTTAAGGTTTACTAACCTCATTCCAAGCTCCTTTTCTTTCTTATCTGCTTCAGATATTTGAGTTATTTTATCCTCTTTATTTGAAAGAAAGAAATTTTTAAATTTATTAGCATTGTTATTATTTACTCCTTTCAAATACTTTCGATAGAAAAGATTTGCTTTGTCTTTATCCAAAAACTCAATCTTCCCTAAGTATTTGTCTTTAAACTCACTTAATTGTTCATCGCTAATTAAAATATTATTTCCTTCTTTTTTCTTATTTTTTTTATTATCCATTTTATCATCTTTTAGATTATTTAATGAATTTAAATTTTCTTTGATATCTTTTGCATCTTTAAGAATATATTCATTTTGATTATTGTTTATTTTGAATTCATTCTTGAAATTTTCAAATTCGTAATCGTGGAAATCATCGATTACTCTATTAACATTATTACCAAAGTAATTTTTAATATTTTTTGTGTTTTTTATTGTTGTAAGTTTCTCGTAGAATTTTTGATTTAAGGTTTCTATATGCTTTTCTTTTTTTATTTTTTCTGAGACTAGCTCAATATTGGCATCATTAATCGTATTCTTCTCACTTTTATCTGGACTTCCTTGTATAGTTGCCTTTGCACGTGAGTTCATTGGAAGTACGAATAAATTTTGGTCTAAATTATTCATATTATCTATTTCATTTATTCTATTCGAAGCTTCTCTTAAGTTTTTGGAATTTTCTGGTATTTGTTTTTTAGTTATTAACTCTTTTTGATTAGTTTTATTGGAATTTAAATTATTATTGTAATTATTTCCATCTATAGTATTAAAGTTACTATTTATATTAATATTTGTTTCAAAATTTCTATTAGATAAAGGATTATTTTTAAGACTACTGCTTGCTATTACAAGGTTTTCAGAATCATAGCTTTTTACCTTACCATTGACATCATTTGCGTCATTTTTATAAGATGTACCAATCTGCATTGATTTCAATTTATTCATGTTATCATTTATATTTTTCTCAACATATTGACTGATGTTATCAAAATTTCCATAACTAATACGATTTTTTGTATTTTTATTAGTATTTGAATTTGGATTCAATAATGCCTTTTCAATCACTTGAGTTTTTACTCTTTTAACATCTAAAAAGTTTTTTACTTTGTCGAAAAAATCAGGATCATTTAAGCTCTCTTTATTTTTGCGTATATTATCTGCAAAGGAATTTTTATTATCTTCCAAAAGAATTTTATTTAAAGCTGGATCTTTGTTATTCGCTATCGCGGCTAAATTATTTACGTTAAAATTGCCGCTTTTATAAGCTTCACGGAGGATATTTTCATTGAGGTTTTTTTCATTATTAGCATCTGTATTATTTCTTAGATTTGAATTAGGCTGAGAAAGGATTTCTCTGAAGTTATTTGAATTTTCTTGTAATTTATTGTTTTCGTCTTTCAAATTAAAAGTAATTTTTTTCAGGTTTGAAACAGAAGGTTTATCGAAATTTTTTGTACTTTGACTTGGATTATTTAAATTATTTTCATATTGATATATATTATTGTTAATTTCAAGCTTATTTAAATTGTTACGTAAATTACTAGCAAGGTTTGATATCTTTTTTGCATTATTATTATCTTTAACTGGGTTTTTAACATTAATAACATGGCTAATTGTATTCATCACTTGGAAAGCATTATTGCTATTATTTTCAGAGGATTTTAAAATTGTGAAAGCATTTGAAGAGTAGTCTTCATCATTATAAGCGAACGAATAATATCCATATTTGTTTTTTTCTGGATGCATTTGATAAAACAAATTTATAACATTTTGTGCTTCAAGAATCTTATTCCTTTTATTTCTTCTTGTGTTAATACTGCTATTCTTTATAACATTTAAATTAGATTCATTATTAAGATTTTCTATTTTTAGATTATTTAAATGTCCAATAGTAAACGCAGAAGATGATTCAACCAAAGAAGAGTCATTATTTTTATTTTTCCTATAATTGATATTTACATCTAAAGTATTATAATTATTTTTTTCATTTATAAAACTATTCTTTGGCTTTCCTTGATTTATATTTTTCTTATTTAAATTTAAAACAGTACTAGATATTTTCTCAAGTCTTTCAATCTTTTCTAATTTTTGATTGTTTTGGCTTGTAACTTCCACATGACCGATTCCCCCAATAAATCCACTGGTATTAGGAGCGTTGGCATTAATAGTATTTAGATAATTATTATCTAAAATTGAATTTTCAAAAGGAGAAAAAACTTTATCTTCATCAGCATTACATATAACAAAGTTATTTTCTAAGATCAAAACTTTAGTATTTCCAATTTTTTTTTCAGCCTTAATTACTGATACATTATTGGGATTATTGTTAATAGTTGTAAAATTTTTAGATTGATAATTAAGGCTTTCATCATTAATAGAAGTGTTTCTTATCGTCCTATCACTAAAAAGTTCAGTGCTTCCTATTCCTCCTATATTCTCTCCTTTTTTACTTGCAGCGTTGGCTGCCATTGGAGAAAAACAGAAATTATTCAAAGTTCGAGTTGGAGAAGCACTGATACTTGAATGTCGATTTGCCCGCATCCTTTCCAAACGATTCATTTTAGTTATTTTACTTATGGATTCATCAATGAAATTTCCTTGAAGTTTCTCGAATTGTTTTTGATTCATTTCATCTTTTTGATCTTTACGTAAGTTTGCAGGTTTTATCAATATTTCTTTAGCTTCATCTTTTTCATTAAGAGAAACAAATTCACTTATTGATACATACAACTCTCTTGGATGATAGCTACGCTTCCAGCCGAAATTTTCATCATAACTTTCTACAAGTTCGTATTTTCCTTTATTGTATTTCGCAAATTTCTTTGATTTAGGCAAGCATTTAATTCTAGAAATTACATGATTTTCATTTAAACGAACTTTAAGATTTTCACATGGGCCAGAGCCAGTGATGGTGTTATTTGATTTATTAAGTGTATCCTCAATTTCTCTTTCAGGAGAATACATCATAGAATTTTTTTTATAAAGATTTCCTTTGAAAAACTTATCTGGGAAAGATTTAGTATTACGTCTTTTTAGGGGATTATAATCATCAGAACGCAAACTTCCAGAGAATTTTCGATCAAAATCGAAGTCATATGAATCGCGAAAAGAACCCATGCTCATTCTTAATAGTGAATTGAAAGGATTAAGACTACGCTTTTGATTTGCTTGTGTAGCTGTAACCTCAAAAGACCGATCTATTTCAGTAAGAATATTTTTTGTCCTATCATCACCTTTAATATTTCGAGTTGACATTATTTTTCCTAGAATAGATTGACGAGATATTTTATTAGATTGAACATCTGATTGATTTGCCTTTGAGGTTTTCATTTTAGATTTACTAATGAAATTATTGCGCTTTTTTCCTTCTGTTAAAGTACTATTCATAGTGTTGTTTGTATTTCCAAGTCCCGTTTTATTTAATCCAAATTTTAATAAGGATTTGTCTTTAGGATTTATGCTTACGCTTTTGCGTATACTATTGCGTCCTGCAACAAAAGGATTTTTGTTTTCTATTAAAGTTTTCTTGTTCTTTCCTATGCTTTTTGCTGCTGAAATTACATTCTTTACTAATTCTTTTGGAGAGAGCAATTTGTTGAAAGTTTTTGAAGAATTTAATTCATTTCCACCAGTTTTGAGATTTCTCGATTGGGTTGTATTCATTATTTTAGAATTATTTTTAGAATCTAAATCATCAAAGAATGAAGGTTTATCTTTGTTTTGAGAGGAACTGTTATTATCTTTATTGGATTTCAAAGTGCTAGTGTTGATATTATTACTACCAGTTTTTTTAATTTGTGTTGTCAATTTATTAACTGATTTTCCTAATGAAGAAGTTGCTTTTTCAATAGGTTTGGAAGGCGAAGAAGTTTCTTTCTTAACTACTGTCTTAGTGTTATTTAATGAATTTGAAGAATTTTTAGTTTCTATCTTTTTATTATTAAAATTGTTTTGTGTAACAGAATTATTGTTTTTATCTTTGTCTATAGTTGGAAGTTTTTGGATCTTTGGCGTTTCAATTGGTTTTTCATTTTTGGAATTTGGATTGTTGATATTAATATTTGTAGTTGAATTAGTTCCATCTGGTTTAGAATCAATCAGATTTTTCAAAACCATTAAGTCGAACATATCATTTGATTTTCTTGATTGAAACTAAAATAATATTTTAAATCAAGAAAAGATTAAGCTTAAAAGATAATTTTAAAAAAATTAAATTTATTTATTATAGTATGAATCATAAATTATTAAACATTTTTGTAGATGAATATTTTTTTTATAAAATAATCTATATTAATTAATAAATAAAATTCTTACTGTTCCTTTTTTATAGATATCCTTATCTTTTAATTGTACTATAGGAGTCAAATTCAAATCGTCAGAATTTTTCTTTTTTAACATTATTTCTCCGTCATTGTTTATAGGACTTATATTATTGGTCATATTTTGAATCGAAACCAACTCTTGCTGATTTTTATTTTTATTATTAATATCTTCTTTATAATCAAATCCTTTTTGATTTCTTTTGCTCTCAGGATTATTTTTTATATCAATTTGATCAACTTCATTCTTGTAGGTTTTTCTACTTGGAGATGAGTTAAAATTACTATAGCTATTAAAAGAAGATTTATTATTTTTTTCCCTTTCATCTTTACTATTGGATCTGTTGAAATTTTCTAAACTTTTTTCATCCTTTTTATTTGTAATATTGTTAAATAAATTAATTTTATTTAATGTTTGATTATCCTTCTTGGAAGCATTAGAATTTACAAAGTTTTCTTTACTTGATTTTACATTTTCTTCTGTATTTTGCAATAAAACTTTTTCATCTAATTCTTCTATGGATGTCAAAGGCTCATTTGTCAAATAAGTATTTGACTTTCCTCGGTTATGATTAAATTTATTCAAATTATTAGTAGACAAAGCATCATTACTATTGATTTTTTCATTCTCAAAATTATCAAGATCATATTCAATAACTTCTTTCCTTGAGCTTTCTTGATTTTCACTGTATATTTTTTCATCGTTATAGTTGAAATTAAAATCATCTTCTTGAGGATCGTTATCAACATTATTGTTATTAACAATATTATTATTATTGTTTTGAATATTAAAACCTTCATTTTTATTATTAGAATATAAATCGCCAAAGTTTTTTTTATTATTTGCTTTATTATCATTTCTATATTTATTAAAAACTCCAGTTGTTTTTTCAACAGATTTTCCACTGTCTTTTTCATTGTTGTTAGGGCTTTTTAGTTCTATAGATGAAAAACCTATACTTCCATTTAAATTACCGAGAGAATTAATATCCCTTTTTATTGGTCTTATTGGTGAAGAATCAAAATTATTACTTGTTCCTACATTTATTTGACTACTTGAATTCAAAATTTTAGAATTTTTCAAATTTAAATTTTCATTTAGATTTTGCGAATTGTTTAAATTTAAATTTTGCAATGAAGTTTCTTTATCATTCGGAATTCTTTTAATCTCAATGGAATTAAGAAGATTATTATTATTGTTGTTGAAATTTGTTTCTTGATTATTATTTTTATTAATATTAGTCATTATGCTACTGCTTAAGCTTGTATTGTTGTAATTGTTATTGTTTTTAATTGAACTTATTTTGCTACTATTTACTTTCGTTTCTGCAGTTGTTGTTGTCGTGGGCTTTTTATTAGTTTGTCCTTTGAATATATCATAGATGTTATTTTTTCCCTTGCTTTTTGCAATGTCATTTGCAAACTTATTGGTATTATCAAGTTTATTTTTGGAGATATTTCCATTTGCTTTGTTTGCTAAATTAATGTCATTAATAGTATTATTTGAATATTTATTATTAACATTAAGATTTCTTTCTCTATCATTATCGGCTTTTTTGGAGTTCTTGCTATTTACATAAATATTATCATCTGAGAAAATTTGATTTTGATTTGTACCAATATTGTTGGAATTATTATTGTTAAAATTATTCGTGTTATTACCAGGCCCAGTCATGATATTTCCATTCGTATTTGGGTTTGTATTATTATTCATATTACTATTGACCCAATTATTATTGTTATTATTAAAAGTAAAATTATTTTGTAGATTAGTTCGATTTTTCAAGTCTGAGACATTATTAGTATTTTCAGAGCTATCCCTGTAAGAATTCGGCTGCATTTTAATCGCACTATCTCCCAAACTATTTTTATTACCATTATTGATATTATTAGTATTTACCAATCCACTGAAATTTGTCATATTGTTCATATTTAAATTCAAATTTATTCCACTGCTTATATTCTTTTTGGCATTTGTGTTATTTCCAGCTGCAAAATCTGCAGGTGGTTTCGGAAAATTGACCTGTGCATGCATTGAGTTGTTTTTGTTTGCAGATCCTTGGAGATTGTTCCTATTACTAATATTTGAATTAAAATTTGAATATTTATCATTTGGAGTACTTGGATTCAAGTTGTTCACACTAGTATTTGTAGGTAATCTTTTGCTCATGTTCAGACTATCTTCTTTATGACTATTACGGCTTTTATTTAGTTTATCTTGCATTTGCGATGAAAATGTGTTTGTATACTTTTTATGAGATATATTAGAATTTAAATTATTTGCAAATCCACCAACAAGTAAATCTGAGGTTGAATTCAAGTTGTTACTCATTTTACGAGAGTTATTTAAATCTGTACTCTGGTTGTTTGTAGCGCGTACTAAGCTATTGAAAGAGGAAAATTTTACATTATTTGTTTTGTCTTTTGAAACAGTCGCGCTTTTTTTCTTGTTTGAATTATTTAAGTTACTTGCTGTAATTCTGGAAGTTTGAGCAAGTTTATTTGTAGAAGGTTTCGTTCCTTTGTACATATTTTTAAATTAATTTATTAATTTTATAATATTAATCTTAATTCTTTATTTATATAATTATTTTCTTTTTTGGATTTATTTATCTTATTTAGATTTTTTAATTAAAAAAACTAAAAAAATATATTGTATAAAAGTGACAACATTTAGTTAAGAATTTTAATTTTAAATTTAAATAAAATGAAGAGAGATGAAAAATTGGAGTTATGGGGATTGGGGATTGGGGATTGGGGATTGGGGATTGGGGATTGGGCCCAATCCCCAATCCCCAATCCCCAATCCCCAATCCCCAATCCCCAATCCCCTATTATTTTTTGTAAATAATACTATTTATTTTTTTTATAAAAAAATTTTAAATATTATAATTATATTATATAGATATTATGAAATTATAAAATTTATATTAAATTTAATGAATTTTTCCAAATAATATAATAATTATAATATTTTTATTATTTCATTTTTAGATAAAATAAATTTTTTATAAGATTATAATATTTTTTAATAATTATTATATCTAAATCATTTTTGAATAATTCTTTATTATTTTAAAAAATGAAATTATATTTAGGATTTTAGAGAAATCTCAATGTAGAAAATTTGATAACCCCAATTGACTACTTCAACATTATTTATTCTTCAGATCTAGTTAAAACAATACTCAAATAAACTAAATAAAAAGGAAATAAAAAGTACGACAACGAGATTCTGAAAAAAAATAAAATGAGGCAATGGAGAGAAATTAATGAAGTTGAAATTGAATGTTTTATAGTACTCATAATTTTTCTGGGATTTGTAAAGAAACCAACAGTTTATGATTATTTTGAAAAATGTAAAAATTTCAGGAACTCCAGGAATAAATAGTTTATTTTCAAGAGAAAGATTTTTAGAAATTTATAGAACACTAATTTTTAGAAATATTGTTAAAAATGAAACTACTTTTGTGCTAAATTTAAACTCTTAAAGGATACTATAATTACTAATAGTCAATTATAATCCTTACCTCAGAAAGAACTAAGCCTTGATGAAAGTCTTCTTGATTTCAAAGGTCGACATTAGAATAAAATTTATTTGCCAAACAAAGCTCACAAATATGGTTTTAAGGCTTACATTCTTAAAGAGTCTTTTTCTAGTTACATTCTAAATTGGTCTATCTATTCAGGACTAAAGCAACAATAAGAGATATTGTTTTACCATTATGTTTGAATTTTGAAGGTGAGGGATATACACTCTTGTTTGACAATTTTTATAGTTCATCCAAATAATTTATTGAGTTGAAGAGGCATAGATTCGATGCAATTAGATATGTCCTAGAAGAAAGGTTACAAATTGAAAATAGCTTAAAAAGTAATATTTGTAATCTGAATACAAACGAAGTTTTGTTTTATTCTGAAAAGGAATTAAATTTATTTTCTTGTTTTGGAAAGATAAAAAACTAGTTAACATTTTTCAACACTGGGAGATTTAACCCTTATAACAAAAAATATAGTAAGCATAAACGAAGAGACCTCTAATTAATTAAAAAATATCAAATTTGATATGTTTATATAGAAAATATATGGTTGGAGTCGATAGATTTGATTATGGAAGTAGCCATTACTTTTTGAACTTAAATAAATAGATTGTACATTATAATTTTAATGCATTTTCTTGAAATTGTATTGAGAAATAGCTATATTCTTTATTCAAAAGATACATATACAAAAATAAAATTTATAAAATTTACAAAAGCTTTGCATGAGATCTAGTAAAAAAAATGAGAGGAAGAAAACGTATCAGTAAAACAAAATGCAATATTACTCATTTTACTTCATTTTTAAATAATATCACACAGAAATTTAAACTTTCAAAAAGAACACCAAAGCGATATTGTAAATTGCATTTAGATTCTAATGAAAAGAAGCGAGTAGATATTATTGTAAAAATTGTGATATTACTATATGCTTGATTCCTTGTTATGATGATCATAAAATAAAATATAAATAATGATTTTTAATAATTGAAAATTATATGAAAACCAATTGGTATTTAGCCGGTCATAGATACGTTTAAAAGCTTCTATTATTCATTTAAAATTAATGTAATTTAAAAAAAATTAAATAGAATTAATTTAATATAAACTAAATTACTCGGATAGGCTAATCCAATAATTTCATTCCAAAAGCTGTATATTTAAAAGTAGTTTTAATGGTTATTACAAGGGTTTCCTATCATGGTATTACTTGCTTCATTGTTTGTAAAATTTACAGAATCTGCAATGTCTTCGGTATTTGCAGTTAAAGCTTATTTTTTAACTTTTTCGTTAATAATCATATTCCATATTAAATCATTTATATTTATTGAAATATATTTCTTTGAGAAATAAAAATAAGTTGGAATGAAAACTTAAGAATTGAGGAATTTTTTTAGAGCTCACAAATAAAGTAAATTGATAAATTATACTAATTAATATTCGTTAATAGGATAATATTATTATTCATTGATAATAAAATAAATAAATAAATCAGATTTTTAAAGATTAGTCTTGTAAATTAAACATTTTAAATTTTAATTACTTAATTTATGAAAATAGTTCCTTTAATTTCTTAGTATTCAATAAATTTTTGTGCTAATTTTTTATTTAACTTAAAAATTTTAATATGTTGCTTATATTTGATTATCTCATGGTAATCTATTTTAATTTTTTTATATTCATAAACATTTTTAAATTCTCTATAAACTCTTTTTTTAAAATCTTTTTGAGATTGTTATTGGATTTATAATACTTATTAGATTTAAAAATATTTTACTTTAATATATTTCCGGTCGAATAATTTCCAAGTCATTATTTGTAAAATTTAAATCAATATTATTCATTAAATTTGACAATTCTTGAACAATTTTATCTGTATTGAATTTTTCAGAATTAATAACTGATTCATTAGTTATCTATATTTCTTTCCATTTCTGTATTTTTGATTTATTTCATAATCTCCTTGATGAAATGCTTGTGTGTAATTGCGTTTGTTATTTTTCATTTATAAATAAATTTTATTAAATTTTCTTCGATTTATTAAAATATTTTTTTAATTTAAATAATGGATTTTAACCCTAATACCGGAAAGACATCAATATATTAATATTTGGGAAATTATATTTAAATTTTCCATATATATTTTTAAATTTTACTAAATATATTTTTAAACACCACAAAAATATTTTTCAATTATTATAAATATATTTTATTTTATTTATTAAAGAATTT
>Ga0194116_10007839_pt1 | contig 10942 bp, 5 predicted proteins | sample TA2MahsurfametaG_4_FD_148617 | JGI IMG/M metagenome (GOLD analysis project Ga0194116, IMG submission 148617) | Freshwater microbial communities from Lake Tanganyika, Tanzania - TA2015008 Mahale S9 surface | ecosystem: Environmental > Aquatic > Freshwater > Lake | place: Tanzania: Lake Tanganyika... | reverse complement strand
GCATTGGCGGTCGTGGGGACAAAGTTCGGCACGAGGTGGGTCGTGCGCGGCCCCGTGGTGCCATAGTCTCCCTCCGTGGTGAGTCGCGTGTAATTCGCAAAGAAACTCATTCGCCTGAGCGTCCCGGGTAGAAAGGTGAGCTGTTGCTGGAAGCTGAGTTCGATCCCTTGGATGGTCGCCGTGCCGGCGTTGCGGTCGGTGATGAGGTTGTAGCCGCCGTAGCTGCCGCCGAAGCCGTTGTCCGGGCCGTTGGGGACGGTCGTGCCGCCGAGCGAAACGATGAAGTCCTTGAGCTTCTTTTGGAACACGCCCGCGGAAAACGCGCCCACCGGCTCGAAGTAGTATTCGAGCGTGAGGTCGATATTCTCGGCGAACTGCGGTTTCAGCGCCGGGTTGCCGACGGTCAACGTTTGCGTCTGGTCGTTCACATCCTCGCGGGGCACGAGGTTGGCGAAAGGCGGGCGGCCGATGCTGTTGGACCAGTTGGCGCGCGCGAGCAGGGTGCGCGAGAAATTGTAGGTGAGGTAGGCGCCGGGAAATGTGTGGCGGTTGCTGCCGGTGATGCGCCGCGGATTGTTGTAGTCAAAACGCGCCCGCGCCACCGGATCGGGGATCGCCGCGGCCGTGGCAAGCGTGCGGGCCCGGACGAAGCCTCGTCCCGTGACCTCGGTCTCCTCGAACCGCACTCCGCCCACGGCCCGCAGCTGGCCCAGGCGCGCGCCGCCCATCAGGTAGGCGGAGGAGACATCCTCGACGACCCGCCGCGTGCCGAGGTATTTGCGCGACTCGTCGTAGTAGCGGTCCTCAAACCAGTGCGCCGGGTTCTTCTTCACATGCTCGGCGACGTAGCCGACATGCGTGTAAGGAATCGGGCCGTTGCGCTGGCTTTCGGTCGTCCGGACACCGTTGAACTGGAAGATGCTCAGATCGTCGTCCCGCCGACCGGTCGCGGGATTCACGCCGAGAATCCCGTCGGGCCCCGCGTATTGCCAGCGCCGGTCTCCGCCGACCTCCTCCGCCGTCTGGCGGCGGAAACGCACGCCGGCCTTGAGGTAGTTCATCCGGCGCGCGTCCACGAAATACTTGGCGTTGGCCGACACGCTTTCGAGGGTGCCGTTGCGCTCGTTGTCACGCTTGTTGAGCTCGCTGTTCGTGTAGTTCCTCAGCTCGAAGATGCTCGGGCCTGCCGTTTGCGTAAACATCGGCCGCGAGTCGCTGCGGGTCTTGTCGAGCGTCCAGCCCACGCCCGTGAGCCAGGTGCGGAAGAACCCGCCGGAGCCAACCTTGGGGCTGTTGTGTCCGTCGTTCTGCCGCACGATGCTCTCCGAATAGGCGGCGTCGTAGTCGATGGCGAGGCGAGCGTAGGTGTGCTCGGCGCCGGCGTGCAGTTGCCGCTGCGAATCTTCGAAGCGGTTTCCGTCGGTCTGCAGCTCGAAGGTCGACGCGGGCACCGCGCGCACGCGGGTGATCTTGTCGGTGAAGTCGGGCAGGATGGCGTTGGTGCCCGTGGGCTCGCCGGCGGCGTTGAGCGCCGAGACCGTGCGGGACGTGAACGCGCGCGTCCGCAGATATTCGAACGAGCGTTCGTGCGCGTCGTTGTAGATGCCGTTGAGGAAAACGCGGAAGGTCGGGCTGAAGCGGTAGTCGATTTTCAGCGTCGCGCTCTTGTTCAGACGGTTGTTGTAGATGTCCGCGGAGCGGTAGTCCCACACGTAGGCGGGGCTCGTGGTGACGAAGGCATAGTCTTGCGTCATCTGGATCGCGGACACCGCGTTCTCGCTGTAGAACATGCTGAACGTCACCCCCAAGTTCCGGTCGCCGCCGAAGGCGTCGAAGACCTCTTGGTAGCTGAACGACGTCATCGGGTGGATCGAGTGGTTCCGCGTCGCGGGGTTGTGGTCGTAGAATGGCGGCGCCCACTTGACGCCGAGGCGGTAGATCATCCGGCGCTTTTCCTTCATGCTGAGGGGCGAGCGGGTCTTCATGTTAATGTTCCCGCCGAGCGAGTCCGCATCCATGTCGGGCGTCGCCGCCTTCGTGACCTCGATCGTGTCGAAGAACGCGCCGGGGATGCTATTGGTGCGAAAGTTCCGGTTCATGCCGCCGGAGCTGGCCATCTTGTTGCCGTCGACGGTGACGGAGTTGAGCGTGTGGTTGGTGCCGCGCACGAGGACCTCGCTTACGACGCCCTCGCCGTTCAGCGAGCCGGCGATGCCCGGCAGCCGGATGAGTAGTTCGCCCGCCTCGCTGTTGGAGAGGTTACCGTAGGCGTCGAGCGCGACCACGCTCTTCACGCTGTCAGCGTTGCGCTGGGCGGTGAGGGCGGCGGCGCTGCCCTCGCGTTCGCCGACCACACTGAACTTGTCCAAGCGATAGATATCGGAGCCCAGCTCGAATGTCGCCGACACTTGCTGCCCCGTTGCGACCGCGATGCGGCGCTCCTCGCGGTTCAGCCCGGTATAGGTGACGACCACGGTGTGGTTGCCCGCCGGAACCTGCTGGATGAGGAAACGCCCCAGCGTGTCGGTCAGCGTGCGCACGCCGAGCGAGGGAATCTCGACGGCTGCCCCCTCCAGCAGCGCGCGCGTCGCGCCGTTGCTCACCTGCCCGGAAATGCGCCCGGATTCAGCGGTGAGTGGGACTTGCGCGGGCGCCGCGCTTGCGCCTGCGACCAGAGCGATGACGAGGAAACGAACAAGGCGCAGGGGCGGAGCTTCGGATCTCATGGTGGCGTAGGGGTCGGATGGGGCAAACTGTTGTGACGACAAAACGTGCTGGGGAGCCCCTGGAACGTCGGCGATAGTATGATTTCGGTAAGTCCCGTCACTCCGCTTTTGAGGCGGCATTCCTCAGGTTTTTCGTCGCGTTCCCTTTGGTGGGGCGCGTCGCCACCACCCGCACGCAGGGCCGCGCCGGCGGCTCAGGCGCCTTCGTGGGCGCGAAATTCCCCCGGCGTCCGGCCGTATTCGCTCTTGAAGGCAGCCTGGAGATAGTGGCTGTGAGCGAAGCCGGTTTGCTCGGCGATCACCTCGATGGTCAGGTCCGTCTCGCGGAGGAGGCGCTCCACCTCGCGGAACCGCACGCGCAGGATCTCCTCCTTGGGCGTGCGGTTGAGCGCCGCCTTCATCCGACGGTCGAGGGTGCTGCGGGAGGCGTTCAGTTTGCGGCAGAGCTCGTCGACATTCAGTCCCGTCGCGGCGTTTTCACGGATCATCCGGGCGGCGTGCGCGACCAGCCGGTCGTTGATGACGAACTCATCCGACGACGCCCGCACCACGATGCCTTTGGGTGGAAACAACGTCTCACCCTTCGGCGGCGCTCGGCCACGCATGAGCCGCGCCAGGAGCTCGGCCGCAGCAAAGCCGACGGTCGCACCGTCAAACCGCACACTGGTCAGCGGCGGGTTGGCGAACGTGCACAGGGTTTCTTCGTTTTCGGCACCGACGACCGCGACCTCTTCCGGAACGGCGATACCCGCACGCTGGCACGCATCGAGCAAACGGACGCCGAGCTGATCGTTGGCTGCGAAAACGCCGATCGGTTTGGGCAGTCCGGCGAGCCAGGACATCAGCCGAGCCTGGCCTTTCTCCCAGTCGGCCGCGCGGTCGGAAATGGGCTCGGGCAAGAGTGAGCAGGCCCGGCCACGTGCCTCCACCGCCCTGACGAAGTTTTGCACGCGTTCTTCGAAGAAACGCTCCGTGTGCAGGCTGTAAGTCGCAAAGTTCCGGTAGCCGCGATCGAAAAAATGATCGGCCACCATCTGCCCGACCAACCGGTTGTCCATGCCGACAAAGGGCAGCGCGCTTTTCAGAAATGTCGCGCGCAGCTCGACCGCCGGCAGCCCGGTCGCGGCGATGACGTCGGCCATCTCCTGCGTGAACGTGCGCGTTAGAATGCCGTCGCCGTCCCAGTTTCTCAGCCACGGCGGAGGCCCCGACTCCAGCGCCCGCAGCTCGATGAAGCACGACCACGGCCCGTGCGCCGCGACGTAGCGCCGCACCCCGGCGAGGAGTTCGCGGGTGTAGGTGCGCGTGGTTTCAACCAGCAGCGCAACGCGGGGAGGGCGACGACGACGGGAGGCCATAAAAAGCGGGTGACTAAAAAACTGAGGATTCTTGACGAATCAGTGTAGTGACGCCGGTTGCCAAGCGGAATACACTGCTAGGCATGACTCCTCCCTTCCAAGGCAAGGCACTCATCGTGGTGGGCGACGCGGCAGAAACGCTCGACACCCTCTATCCCTACTACCGCCTGATCGAAGCGGGCATCCAGCCGGTGGTCACCGGGCCGGAGCGCCGGCGCTACCAGATGGTGATGCACGAGGTGAAGCCGGGGTGGACCATCACCAAGGAATGGGAAGGCTACACCATCGACGTCGACGTGCCCTTCTCCGAGGTGAAGGAGGAGGAGTATCTCGGCATCATGTTCTCCGGCGGGCGCGCGCCGGAATACATCCGCTACGATCCCGACCTGGTGCGGATCACGAAATATTTCTTCGCGACGAACAAGCCCATCGCCTCGGTCTGCCACGGCGTCGAGATCCCGGCCTACGCCGGGTGCGTGAAAGGCCGGCGCATGGCGACCGTCGCAAAGTGCAAATTCGATCTCGAGGTGTGCGGCGGCACATTTGTGGACGAGGCCTGCGTGATCGACGGCAACTTGGTTTCGGGCCGCACCTACCGCGACAACGGCCACTACCTCGGGCCATGGATCAAAATGCTCGAAGCGGCGCGGGGAATGGGATCACATTCACACCCGATGCGCTAGCCCGGCGCGCCCTCCGTCCCCCTCATGCTACCCCGCCGTCAGTTTCTCCGCTCGCTCGCCGTGGCGGCCGCGGCCCCCGTGATCGGGTGCGCCGCATCGCGCGATCCGTTTCGCCTGCGCTACGTGCTCGCCTCCGCGCTGTATGGCGAAATGCCACTCGACGTGATCCTGCCCGAGGTCGCGAAAGCAGGCTGCGAGTCGATCGACATCTGGTGCCGGGTGCACGGGAATCAACGCGAGCAAATCACCGAGATGGGTGACGCCGCGTTCAAGGCGTTGCTGGCGAAACATCGCGTGAAGCTCGGCGTGAGCACGCGCTACCCACTCGGTCCCACCGGGCTCGGGGACGAGATGAAGTGGATGAAGAATTTCGGCGGCGGGATTATCGTCACCGGCAGCGGCGGGCCCAGGGGACTGCCGGTTTCCGAACTCAAGGAAGCGATGCGGGGTTTCATCGAGCGGATGAAGCCCCACGCCGCGGCGGCCGAGGCTAACAACGTCACCATCGCGATCGAGAATCACAGCAGCTCGCTGCTCCAGCACCCGGACTCGCTCCGCTATTTCGCGGAGTTCAACCGCTCACCTCACCTCGGGGTCGCGCTCGCGCCGCACCACTTGCACCCGTGGATCGAGCAGCTCCCGGCGTTAATCCGCGATCTGGGCGCGAAGCAGATTCCTTTCATGTATTTCCAGGAACACTCGGCGGGCATCTCGAAAAAAGCGTCCAAGGAGATCGAGCTGCAGCAGCTGCCGGGCTTCGGCGGCGGGCTCGACTATCGTCCGGTCATCAAGGCGCTGGCGGATATCCGCTACACGGGCCTCGTGGAAATTTTCATGCACCCGACGCCGCGCGGCATTCCGATTTTGCCGACCGCCGCGGAGATCACTGCGGCCGTCAACCGGTCGCGGGACTACATCGAGCGTTGCCGGCAGGAGGTCGTGGGGTGAGACGCGGTCTGCGCTTCGGCTGCTAGGAAACTGGATCTTCAGGGGGATCGGATCCGGGAGGGGTTTACGGATACGTGTAGCCCCAGTCGTAGAGGTAGCTGTCCTCGAGTGGGCAGGGGAGCCCGCGGTCGATAAGGTCGAACTTCAGGATGGCGGCAGCCAGGTCGTCCGACCCGTGGCCGTGCGACATGATGCTGGAGCGGCGCTGGCCGAGAAAGAATCCATCGCGCCAGAAATCCCGCATCGCCAGTTCGACTGCGCGGCGGCCGCGGGTCCGGTACCGCTCGTCGCCGCTGCGTTGCAGCGCCTCGGCGTTCGCCTGCACATAGATCGCCAGCGGCAGCGCATATTCGGGCTTTCCCGTTTCGAGAAATGTCGCCTCGTCGACGTAGACTTCGTGCAGGTGTTCCAGGGTCGCGAGGTAGGCGGGGCTGCCAGTGCGGCGGTAGGCGTTGGCGTAGGCCAGGTACGCGGTGACCATCTGCTGGTAACCCTGCCGGCCCGGGACGGCATCCCAGAACGAACCGTGCCGCGGGGTGGTGGAACGCTGCGCGCGACTCAACGCGGCTGCATTGGCGTTCTCGGGCGGGTAAATGGGAAAATTCTGCCAGTACCGGCGCGCGCTGGCGTCCCAAGCCGCCTTGGGCCACCGGGCGAGTTGCTGCTCACCGGACGCCGCCAGCGCCGGGAACTGGCCGGCCGGCAGCAGGTCCGCGATCTTGAACATCGCGTAGCCCCACAGGTACGGGTCGCCGTGCTTGATCATGACGGAGCGGCGTTCCCATTCGTTGGTCGTGTCGGGCCAGTGCCGGTGGCGGCGCAGGTTGGCAAGCTCGGTGACCAGACCCGTTTCCGACTCGAGTGGTCCCAGCGTGATCGCCGCGGCGCGTTTGATCCACTCGAGGTACTTCGGATCCTTCGTCATGGAGTAGGCAAACGCCCACCCCTTCAGGTGCACCACGATTGCCATCGTCGTGGGGTGGTTGCCGGTCACGTCGTCGGTGCCAAAAGCAAAGGCAGGCACGCGCGGTTCCGCCTGGTCGATGAGCCGGTGCTGGAAGAAGGTCGTGAACTCCCGGTCGTAGCTGAGCCGCATGTGGTCGATCGCGCGCAGCGTGGCGCGGGCGTCGACGGCGTGGAGGATTTCCCACGGGATGTCGGCCTGCTTCTCCTCGATCACGGCCACGCGGCCGCGCGAGAAGAGGGCGTCGGTCGTGACGTCATACGAGCAGTGGGTGCCCCACGGGAACGCACCTGTGCGTGGATCGGCCGCGTGGCCGAAATAGTCGCGCAAGCCATCCTGCACCGCGGCGCGATACTTCACGTCGCCGGTGAGCTCGGTCATGGCCCAAAGCAGGCGCAGCAGGCGAGCCTGCTGCTGCAGGTTGCAGCCGAAAGGCGCGTGACCAGCGATCTGCCCCGGCCACGGCTGCGCCGGGTCCGGTGCCGGCACGGCGCGCCGATCGAGGTCGTACGCGTTGGGCCAGAGCCGCAGTTTCCTCGGTCCGTAGTCGTCGCGGCAGCGCTCGACGAGCAGGTCGCAGAACGTGCGGACCGCGGTGAAGCGGTCGGAGGTCGCGCCGGGCGGCGGGGTGCGGCCGCTCTCGGCCGCAGGCGCCGCACCTGCGAACGCGAGGAGCAGGGCGAACCGGGCCAGTCCGCGCGGTCGCCGCCGGCGGTCGCCGCCGCCGAAGTCCGGGCGCTCCGGAGTTCCAGGGTAACCACCGAATGGATACAAGGGACTCCGCAGGTTCAGTACTGACCCTTCACGCCGAACATCCAGAGCGCGCCGTAGTCCCGGCGGCTGCGGAACTGGGCGTGCTCCGGCGTGCTCGGGCCGTAGATCTCGAAGTCGTCATAGGCGTTGAGCAGGTTCCTCAGGTTGGCGAAGACGGCCAGATGACGGGTGATGGCGTATTCGCCCTGGACATCGACGTTGAGCCGCTTCGTGCCCCAATTGTAGGTGCCCGGTTCGATGCTGGAGCCCGCGGCCACCTCGCCCCGGCGCTGGCGGCCGCGATAGTTCCAGTTGGCCCGCAGATTGAATTTCTCGCGCGTCAGGCTCACGCCCCAGCTCCCGCTGCGCGGCACGTAGTTCGAGCCGGTGAAGGCGCCCAGCGTGGGGCCCGTGGCCCGCTGTGCGCTGACGTTGGCAAACACCTGCACCCCACGCGCCCAGTGCGGCAGGAACGTCAGGGCCTGCTTGTAGTTCATGTCGACCCCCGTCATGCGCACGATGCCCTGGACATTATGCTGGGTGGCCACGCGGTATTCGCCGTAGAGCGCGGGATCCAGGCCGTAGAGCGCAAGAAAGGCGGGCGTGGCAATGAATTCGGTGCCGCCGAAGAAGTTCTCGAAGTCGCGGCGAAAGGCACCGACGGAGATCTGCCCCACGCCGGGCAGGTAGTATTCCAGCCGGACATTCACCGTTTCGGCGGCCCACGCCTTGATCGCGGCATTGTTCACCTGCAGCCGGTTGGTCGGGGTCGGCCCGATCTCGAGGTCGGGCAGCGTGAGGCCGCCGGCGTACTGGTTGAAGTCCGGCCGGCCGACCGACTGGTAGTAGGCGGCCCGCGCGATGATGTCCTCGCGCAGGTTGAAGCTCAGATTGAGGTTCGGAAACCAGCGGAGGTACTCCTTCTCCACGCGGGCGCCGCGGTCCAGAAACGTGAGCCGCGAAATCCCCAGGGCGTCGGTCGCGATCGGCAGCGGCTGGCCGTTGGCGCCGAGGATCACCCGGCCATTGGCGTCGCGCCGGAAGTTGCGCGTCGGGTCGGTCAGCGGCCCCTGCGCGTCGATGTTGGTCTGCTCGGCGCGAATGCCGCCGACGATCTTCAGCCGGCGATCCATCAGGCTCAGGTCGCCGCGGAGATATGACGCGTAGATCGTCTCCTCGGCGAACTTGGAGTTGGTGATGCCGGAACGGTACGTCGTGTTCTCGTTCGTGGTGAACTGTCCCGGGTTCGCGAGGTAGTGCGCCCAGAGCAGCTTGTTGCTGACGGCGTCGATCTGCGGGAAACCGAAGGGGCCCACACGGCGCGAGAAGAGGGGATCGAGAAACGGCCCGGCGCCGTCGTCGTTGCCGACGGGCGTCGTGCTCGCGCGGCCGTCACGGCCCACGAAGTTGTAGTTGGTGGTGATGCTGCGGAAATCCCGGGTCGACTGGCGCACGTCGACGCCACCCTTGAGGCTCAGGGGCAGGCGCCCGCTGAAATCGCGGCGGATGTTGCCGTAGACGCTGCGCTGCAGGTCGGACACGGTTCGCGGGCTCTGGCCGGAGGCGGTGATGACGTAGTTTTCGGCGCGATACGGGTCCACCGGCTGGGCCGTCGTGCCATCGGAAACCGTGATCCGGCGGGGACGGAGGTAGAAGATGTCGTCGAATCCGACGGTCACGCCAGTGCGGCGCGCGGTGATGCTGTTGAAACCTTCGTGAGTCTTGAGGTTGTTCTTGTCGAAGGCCCGCGACATGCCCACGCCCGCCTCAGCCTTGTAGATCGGCCCCGCGTGTCGCCAGACGAGCGAGGGCATGTAGGTCTCGTTGAAGCGGTGGCGGGGGCTGTTCGACAACTGCAGTTCGCCCATGCCGGGGGCGCCGCGGGTGGAGGTGGGCGTGAAGTCGCCCGGCAGCACGCGATTGATCGTGAACGTGACGGCGTTGTTCATGAACCGCACCGCGAACGACGAGTACTGGATCGAAAGCGAGAGCCGGTCGTGCGGCGAGAGCCGGAAATCAACGGTCGTACCGAGCGAGCGGCGGGTCGTGACCTTGGGCTCGTCGCGCACGAGGTAACCGGTGAGGTAGGGCCGGTCCGGGGTGGTGTGGGGGAAGGCCGCGCCGTTGGTCGCCTGGTTCACGCCCCGCCAGTTGTTCTGCATCGTGTCCTGGGCGGAGTACTGCGTGGAGTAGCCGGATGACAGCGTGAAGCCGAACCGTTTGCTGACGGGATTGATGTAGACGAAATCGAACCCGGGGTGGACGTTGCGCGTGGCCCGGCCCTCGCGCGGTCCGGGCACCTGGTGAAAGTCGCGCGCGTTGTCGCGCATCATGAGGTACACGCTGCCGCGGAGCGAGGGGCGCGTCCGCTCGAACGAACTGCGCGGCACGAGATTCACGGAACCGGCGAGCGCGCCGCCCTGTGATTCGGGCGTGGGCGAATACGACACCTCGATGCGGGAGGCGTTGTTGATCGACATCATGTCGATGTCGACGGCGCGGCCGGTGCCGGCATTGCCGGTGGTCGCCAGGCTGAAGCCGTCGATCGTCACCGGCACATTGTCCGCCGGCACGCCGTTGATCGAGATGAAGCGGGCATTGCCGCCGCTCGATTCGACCGTGATCGACGGCATGAACTTCATGAACTCGCCGATGTTGCCCTCGACGATGCTGCCGAATTCGTCGGACGAAACCACGTTCGAGATGTTGGCTGCGAAACGCTGCTCGTTGATCGCGATGGCGGTGCCGTCCATTTCCCGCGACGCGCCGACCACGAACTCGGAGAGCTTGACCACACCGGGCTCGCGTCCGGCGCCCAGCGTCAGGTCTCGCTGCAAGGTGGAACCGGCGGCGACGGTTACGATCTCCGTGAGCGGTTCGAGGCCAGTGAAGAACACCCGCAGTCTCACGGTGCCCGCCGGCACGGCGCCGAGACGGAACTGGCCGGTGGTGTCGGAGAACGCCTCGAGCGCGGTGCCTTCGACGGTGATGCGGGCCTTTTCCAGATATTCGCCGCTGCGGCTGTTCAGGATCCGGCCTTCGATGGTTCCAGTGCCGCCGGCATCGGCGGCCTGACCGGTGGCGATGGCGAACAGAAACAGGCCGAGCCCGATCACCAGGCGGGCCAGGGAATTCATCTTGGGTGTCATGGTCGGGGTCCGGGGTTCGGTATCAGCTATCCTGTTACCGACGGAGGCTCCGACGGTGCGGGACGGGGTGGTGAAGTTGAGGCCGGGTCCGGGCGAGAGGACAAGCCCGATCGATGGAATGTGATCGCCCGAAGGCTGCGCATTCAGTACAAGGGAGCTGGCCTCATGACAATGGAAGGTCCGTCGTGCCCAAGTAGCGGGAGCGTCCCCGCTCCCGGGTGCATACACCCGTTGCTCCTAAGAAACTACATTTGTTACTCGTTGGGGCGCAACGTTGGTCCAGTTTCTCTCCTGTCCCGGCCAAAATCCGATTTTGGGGATTTGGCTGCTAGGAAACTGGATCTTCAGGGGGATCGGATCC
>Ga0194116_10007835_pt1 | contig 10947 bp, 14 predicted proteins | sample TA2MahsurfametaG_4_FD_148617 | JGI IMG/M metagenome (GOLD analysis project Ga0194116, IMG submission 148617) | Freshwater microbial communities from Lake Tanganyika, Tanzania - TA2015008 Mahale S9 surface | ecosystem: Environmental > Aquatic > Freshwater > Lake | place: Tanzania: Lake... | reverse complement strand
GTTCTTAGGAATAATTGATAAATACATCACAGGAAAAAGGAAAGAAAAACTCTTACAAATGTATTCAATGGAAGAGTTAGGGCCTAATCTGATGTTATCACCTGCTAGTGGTAACAAAAACTTTCACTACGCATACGAAGGTGGTTATATTGACCATATTTTTAATGTTTGTAAACACGCTTTAAAGATAAAAAATCTTTTTGTTGAGTGTGGAGGACAAGTAGATTTTACTGATGAAGAATTAATTTTTTCAGCATTGCATCATGATTTAGGAAAACTGGGTACTAAGGGTGAGCTTCATTATGTTACTAATGATTCAGATTGGCATATTAAGAATAGGGGGGAATACTTTAAAAGAAATGAAGCCATTCCTTATATGGCTATTACAGATAGAGGATTTTTTACATTAAGCCAATATGGTATTACTCTATCAGATAAAGAATGGTTTGGTATTAAACTTACAGATGGAGTTTATGATGAAGATAATGAAAAGTATTACAAAACGTATGATACTTCTAAATACCTTCGTTATACTATTCAGTATATTCTTCATTGGGCAGACCATATGAGTACAGTAATAGAAAGACAGCAAGGTCTTAAAAATACTTTTTAAAACAATTAAAAATAAAAATGACCAAAAACGAAAAATCAGAGTTAAAGAAAATACTTGTTGAAATTGTTGATACCCACTGAGAAAGAGTAGGATTGTAAAAAAATAAATAATAAACCTTAAAACATAAAAGAAATGTTAAGTAAAATAATTTATGAACATTTACATGATGGTCTTACTAAAAATGGAAATAGAAGTACTGGAAGAACGAACAAATTACATGATGGTATTTTAAGTTATATTAAAGAAATAGTTCCAAATTTCAATAAAAACTACAACGTATTTTATGAAGAATCTATTCGATGTGCATATGGTAATAATTTTAAGATAGATATACTTATAAAAGATAAACAAGGTAATATTGTTTGTTGTATTTTGTTAAAAGCATTTATCTCATCGGTACAAAAAAATCGAGCAAATATTGCAAATACAACACATGGTGAGATATTTAGAATAAAGGGTGTTTTCGGAAGAGAAAATGTAAAAGTTTGGTTTATTACTTTGATTTCAAATGAAACTCCAGTTTATAAAAATGATGGCACACTTCGAAGTATGGAAAGAATAGAAACATCCTATGTGGATTTATCTATATTAGAAAATAGACCTAATATATATCATTCTACTATTACATATGATTTACTAAATGTATCATATCATACAAAAGAACATTTTAGAAATACTCTTTCGATAAAAAATATAAAAAATATTACAGAAAAAACTCTAATTGAAAATGCAAAAAAAATTTTCTAATACAAATTTATTTAATGGAGATTGTATAGATATTTTCAAAGAACTACCTGATAATTGTATTGACATGGTATTTTGCGATTTACCTTATGGAACTACAAGAAATGATTGGGATAGTATAATAGATTTAAAATTATTATGGGAACAATATCATAGAATAGTTAAAGATAATGGTGCAATTGTACTAACTGCTGCTAATCCATTTGATAAAGTTTTGGCAGTATCTAATATTAAAAATTTTAGATATGATTGGATTTGGGAAAAAAATAAAGCAACTGGTCATTTAAATTCAAAAAAAGTTCCACTAAAAGCACATGAGTATGTTTTAGTTTTTTATAAAAAAATGCCAACATATAATCCTCAATTTACCAATGGTCATAAACCAATGAATGCAGTAAAACCAAAAACAAATTTACCTCCGCCTGATAAGTTAAGAAATTATGGTCATATGGAAACTCATTCGGGTAATCTAGGGGGTTCTACTAAACGATATCCAAGAAGTGTGATAAAAATACCAGTTATAAATAACGATAATTCTGATAAATGGCATCCTACTCAAAAACCAGTGGAACTTGCAGAATATTTTATAAAAACATACACAAATGAAGGTGAAGTGGTACTTGATAACACTATGGGGTCTGGTTCAACTGGTGTTGCTTGTATAAATACTAATAGAAATTTTATTGGAATAGAGATGAATTCTGATTATTTTGAAAAAGCAAAAAAATGGATTGAAAAATCACAAAATACAATTTTAAAATTCACTTAATATATCCAAACTTAATAAAATAAAACAACATGACAAAAAAACAATTATTAGAAACTATCCTACACAAACAGGATAAGTATGTAGACCTATTATGGTATGCAAGAAGTAAACCAGAAAACGAATCAATTAAAGGTGTGAAAGAAAACAAAGAAAGGATACAAAAACTATATCCCAATGAAGTGAAAAAATTACAAAGTGAACGAGGAGATTGGCAAAATGGATTTCATAGTGGTATGGTAGCCGGAATGAGATATATCCTTACAATGGATGATATGGGTAAGGAACAAGCCGATGATGAATTTCCAGATTTAGATAGTTAAACCAATATAATATGAATACAAATGAATTTAATGGGTTGGTAGCATAATGACATATTTTCCGATTTGTTAAAAAATAATGGTAAAAGTGTCAGTATTTTTAAATAAAAGTGGTGTGGTATAATAATTGAATAATATAGATAAATTAAAAACTTAAAACTATGTTCTATTCAGATTTTGACAGATTTATCGACAAATTAACTGTTACAGACCGCACCCCTTTATGGGAAACTTACTCAAAAACCTATGTACCTTCAAAATTTGCAGTTGAAGTTAAGGATGATAAAGCATTTATTGCATTATCGGTTTTAGGGCATGAAGCAAAAAACATTGAGATTAATTGTTACGAAGACAAAATAGAAGTAAAAGCAAAAAAGGGTGAAGAAAAAACACCATTTACTGAATTAGTAGCTAATATCGATGAAAGAATTACATTAGGTAAAGACTTGGATGGTAGAAATGCTAAAGCAGAAATTAAAAATGGTATTCTTACTTTTATTGTAGAACGAAAAGAGGAATCTAAACCCAAAAAACTTACTTTAAAAGTTGGTTAATTGAATTTTTATTACTACCTTTGTAAAGGGAAGATTTTTATCTTCCCTTTTTTATTAATATATATTTATACAAACAAACAAATTTTTATGGCAAAGTTTAAACAAAGAATTCAAGACAATAACGAAGCAATCAAACAAAGAATCAGAATTGTTTTGGAAATGATGAGGGGAGCAAGACCCGCTGATAACAATGAAGCAATTAGATTATTAGAAGAAGTTGTAAATTTAATAGATACAAATAATGACCTAGTTGATTTAGGATAATTAATGAATTGGTTAAAAATATTAGTTGGATTTTCAGCAATTTTAGTAGCAGGTTGCGCTGCATATTTTTCAGTAACCGGGTTAGGAGTATTATTTGCTGGAGCATCTTTATCAGTAATGATAATGGCGGGTTCATTAGAACTCGCTAAGTTGGTTGCTGCCACTTATTTAAAGCAAATGTGGGATTCTATCTATGGGTTTAATAAATGGTATCTTACTATATCAGTTGGTATATTGATGTTAATTACATCTGCTGGTATTTTTGGATACCTTTCAAATGCCTTTCAACAACAAAACCTTTCTCTACAAAAAATTGAAAGAGATATTGAAGTTTATCAAACACAAATTAATAAAAATGATAAAGAAATTGAAAGGTATAGTATTCAATTAAATAATCAACAAAACATTCGTAATTCTCAAGAACAAAACATTTCTAAAGTTGTTGAAAGAAATGGTTCAACATCACGTCTTTTACAAATGGTTCGTAATGCGGATAAAGAGATTACCAATATATCTAATCGTATCGATGAATTAACCTTACAAAATAATGTAGCGTTAGATTCAATTAATTCAATTAAAAACAATAATATTGAATTGGAAAGGGAAATTGGTGGATTTAGATTTGTTGCGGAGGCCTTTAATATTCCTTTAAATAATGTTGTAAAATTTTTTATTTTTATCATAGTTTTTGTATTTGACCCACTAGCTGTAGCTCTTATTGTAGCATTTAATGGTCTCATAATTTCGAAAACCCAAAAAGAAGATAATAATGTAAAAAAAGAAGAGTTAATTCGGAAAAATTCCGAATTAGTAGATAAAAATTATCAAATTTATGGAGAAGATAAAAATTTTTCTTTAAAAGCAAAAAAAGAAAATGAAATATCTTCACATATAACCGAAAATTCTATTAAATCGGTTGATGCACTAATTGAGGCAAAAGAAAAATACGAAGAAAATTTAAAAAAAAAGCCAATCAATTTATAAATTTAAATAATTTAACCAGAGATTTTTCTAAAAGACCCATAGATATTGACGGTGATGGTAGTGTAGATGGTTGGGATATTAATGGAGATGGGATAATTGATAAATTTAGTTACTCAGGCGCTATTTTAAATAAAGAAGGAAAGCTTCCTTATTATGCTAGGCCTGAATTTGATTGGGAAGATAAAGAAAAATGGATTAATGATCAAAATGCTGTAAACTATTGGATTACTCATAAAAAAACAAAAGAATAGTTTGAAATATTAAAAATTATTTATACATTTGGTATATTAACAATATTATATGAAAATTAAAAAAATCGAATCTTCTTCATTTAACCAAAATGATGAAGAATTTTTAAAGAAAAGGTTATCATCTTATTGTAAAAGAAATAATTTGTATGCTGCCTCTACTCAATCGATTGGCTCATCTTTTAGAGCTTTTTACATTAATGCCGAAACACCTTTATTACTAATAAATCCAATTATTACTGGATATTCTGGTGAAACGATTCTTTCACAAGAAGTTTCTGAGTTTGATACTCCAAATAAATACAGATATGTGAATAGAGCATCAAAATTGCAAGTTCAATGTGATAATTTAGGTACAGTAATATTTGAAGGTGATTTAAATGATAACAAAGAAGGTTTAAATGAGTGTATTTATGCACAGCAAATGATAGATATTTTAGATGGTATATCAATTGCAGATAAAAATATTAATAGACCTGTTAAAAAGGAGATTGGTTACGAAAGAAATCAGTTAATAATGGTCAAATCACCAGATGGGATGATTGAACAAATAAAGTACAAACATATTCAAAAATATACCGAAAAGGGGTATGTTGTAATGTAACAATGGAATTTACACAAACAGATATACAAAATCTTTTAAGGATTTTAGATAATCAAAGTATCTCAATCAACAACTTATCAAAAAGATTGATTGAAGCTGAGATATTACTTTCATCCATAACTGATATTGCTGTTGAAAAGGGGGTAATTACAAATGAGGATTTATTGGAAATGATGAGTAAAAAAATTGATATAGCCAATACTCAATTGGACATTAAATCTAAAATACATAAAAAAATTAAGGAAGAAAGAATTGAATCATTTCCTTATTTTGGGAAACCAGTAGAAGCATAAAAAAATAAATTATGGAAATTTTTTTAATAATAATATTGTGTTTAATAATTGGAATTCTATTATATGGAATCGCTAATATACTTCAAAAATTAGAATACTATGAAGAATTTATTAGAAATAGAAGGGAGAAATATATTGAATTACTTAAAACCGTTAGAGAAATAGATAGTAAAGAATTATTTGAAAAAGATGATGACGTTGGAACCGTATTTACTCAAATAAAGGAAGAAATAGAATCATTTAAAAATATTATAGAATAATATGTCTAGAAAACCAAAGACTCCAAAGAATAAAATGTATTTTACTTTGGAAACTGAAGAAGCTATTATAGCTTATAATAAATCAGAAAGCCTAAGAGAAAGAAATGTTCTTTATGTTAAAAAAATTAAATACCCATTTGAGAAAATAGCAGAAAATGTTTTAAACACTTACAAATTTTCCTATTTTGATGATGGCCCAGCAGATGTTAAGAGAGAGGTGGTTTCTCAAATGATTTCTAAAATTCATATGTTTCAAGAGGGTAAGGGTAAAGCCTTTTCTTATTTTACAAGAATGGCATTGAACCATCTAATTCTTTTAAACAACTCAAATTATAAAAGGTATAAGCAAAATGATTTAATATCAGCAATGCCGGAAAGTTGGAATCCCGCTGAAGATACCGTTGCTTTAGAAAATGATAGTAATCATATGGAGTTTAGAAACATGATGTTGGCCTATTGGGATAAAAAACTAAATTCTGTATTTGATAAAAAAAGAGATATTCAAATTGCGGATGCAATATTAGAATTATTTAGGAGAGTAGATTACATTGAAAATTTTAACAAAAAAAGCCTTTATCTTTTAATAAGAGAGATGACTGGGCATAAAACACATTATATAACAAAGGTTATTTCAACAATGAAAGTTCATCAAGATAAAATATTAGAAGAATTTTTAAATACGGGAGATGTTGAAATAGAGGAAGATACATTTTTTTAATATGATTAGTATAGGGATAAGTTGCTTTTACCACGATAGTTCAGTATGTTTAGTAAAGGATGGTAAAGTATTATTAGCAGTAGAAGAGGAGAGATTTAGTGGGATTAAACACGATAGTTCATTTCCTGATAAATCGATAAATTGGATAATAAAAGAATTCAAATATAGTTTTGAAGAAATTGATGAAATATGTTTTTATGAAAATCCATTGATTAAAACACATAGAATTGTTTCAACATGTTTATCAAATTTTCAAATTATAGATGCTTTTAAATTTGCGGTAAAAGGTATAGAACAATACATTAAATTAAAAAGAAAATTAAGATGGTTGTTTTCCAGTGCAAAAATAAAATTTAATTCTCATCATGATTCTCATATTGCATATTCTTATCTTACTTCACAATTTCAAAATGCAGCAGTTTTAAGTGTGGATGGAGTTGGAGAATGGGAAACCACGGTGTTAGCAAAGGCAGAGGGTAACGATTGGGAAAAATTAAAATCAACCAAATTTCCACATTCATTAGGAATGTTTTATTCTACTTTTACGGCTTTTTTAGGATTTAAACCAAATGAGGGAGAATATAAAGTAATGGGATTAGCTCCATATGGAAATCCAAAAACATATATTCATAAATTTAGAGATATTATTTATCCATCTGAAAAAGGAATTTTTAAATTAAATATGAAGATGTTTGATTATCATAAGAGTGATGAGGTAATGTTTACATCTGAATTATCTAAACATTTAGGATTACTACCTAGGCTACCAAATGAAGAATTGAAGCAGGAACATAAGGATTTGGCGGCTTCAGTTCAATTCATCTATGAAATGTATTTTTTTAGATTATTAAAGGAATTACACAAGCAAACTAAATGTGATAATTTAGTATTAGGTGGAGGATGCGCATACAATGGCACTGCTAATGGGAAGATAAGTAAAAAGACAGGATTTAAAAATGTATGGATACCATCTGCACCTTCTGATTCTGGTTCCGCAATCGGAGCTTGCCTTATTTCACATTATAGGGGAAGAAATAAAATTAGATTAAATAATACTAATCCATATTTGGGCCCACAATTTTCGAATGAATACATTGGAGGACTATTAAAATATTTTAATAACAAATTAACTTATAAAAAACTATCTGATGAAGAAATTATCGATTTGGTATCAACTGAAATTTCAAATGGAAAAGTGGTTGCTTGGTTTGAGGGTAGATTGGAGTTGGGAGCTAGAGCTTTGGGCCATCGTTCTATTTTTGCTGACCCAAAAAATCCTGAAATGAAAAACAGGATAAATAAAATTGTAAAAAAGAGAGAAGGATTCCGACCATTTGCACCAATAGTAAAAGAAACTAAAACTTCAACATATTTTGAGTGGGATAAAGAAGTTCCATATATGAATCAAATTGTTAGTGTAAGAAAACAATTTAGAGATAAACTGCCAGCTATTACACATATAGATGGTAGCGCTAGGATACAAACTCTTAAAAACGATATTGAAACTAAAAGAGTTTATACATTATTAGATAAATTAGAGGAAAAAAATGGATTTCCAATTGTATTAAATACATCTTTTAATGTAAAAGATCAAACAATGATAATGGATCCACAAACAGCAATAAATACATTTTTAGAAATAGGATTAGATACATTGGTATTAGAAAACTATGTTATAAGAAAAAAATGAAAAGATTAGTTGCATATGGTGACAGCTGGACTATTGGAGAAGGTTGTAATAGAGAAATCGAAGATACCCTATCTAAGCATGAAAAAACTATCTATCAAAAAGAAAATAGTTGGGTAAGATTTTTATCCGATAAACTTAATTTACCATTCGAAAATTATGGAATAAGTGGTAATCCAAATAATAAAATATTTAATCAATTAGTTGATGATGTAAAAGTAGGGATAACAACTAAAAACGATTTGGTTGTAATAATGTGGAGTTCATCATTAAGAGATTATCTTCCATTTATGCCCAAAGGCCCAAAAGGAGAATGGTTAAGTTGGAGTGTTAAACATTTGATGCAAACACCGGATAGATTTTTTAGTTCAACTCAAACTGATAATCGATACTATGATTTTTTTATGGAAGATTATAAAAAATTTTGGCTTACAAATTTACACGATGATTTATATTATTCAATAATAAATCAAAACTATATAATATTTCTTCAATCGTTTTTAACTCATTACAAGATAAATTATGTATTTTGTGATGGTATAGAAAATATGTTTTTAGGATTGAGTAAAGCGTATGATAAAACGCATTTAATAAAATCTGAAAATTATTGGGGATATAAAAATTATACATTTAGAGATTGGTTAATAAGAAAAACCGATGAATCTTTTTGGGAATATGGTGAGAATTGGGAACTACGAAGTACTCAGCATCCAAATGTAAAAGGATATACTTTGATTGCAGATGAATTAGAAACCTTTATTAAAAAAATAAAATGGTAAAAATATTTTTTTATGATTTAGTAATTCAATTTTTGGATGCATCTCATCTTAAACATCAAACATTTTATGAAAAAGTAAAAACTGATTCTGAAGCTGATTTTTTATTTATATCCTTAACAAATTATGAACCCTTTTTTGAAAGATTAAAAACAGAATCATCGTTTGTAAATAAAAAAATAGTATTATATAATCTTACCGAACCGATAAGTTTTGGTGCAGCCAAATCTTTTTTAGAAAAATGTATTAGATTCGGAATTAATTCAAAAAATGTATTATTTCATTCTACTAATCATTTTTTAGATAAATTTAATTGTTTACATAAGGGGCTTTCGATAACAGATCATTCTATTAAATCCGGATTATATACTGGCTTCGTACCATATAATGAAAGATTTCTAAAATATAGTTTTATTAATAATTCGATTAGAACACCCCGAGCATTGGTGTTGAATGAATTGTTTGGTAGGAAAATAAACTTTAATCAATCTTATGTTTCATGTAATGGAGATCTTTGTTATGGTGATAGAAATATACAAAAATATCCTAATATAACACACAATAGGAAGTATTTTCAATCTCATGACTACGATTTATGTTATGATAAAACAGTTTTAGAAAATGATTTAACATTTCAGCATGTTTATAAAAATTCATTTTTTAATTTTACAATTGAAACCTTTTCAGAATTTGGAATGGATAATGGTGGATTTAATTCACATCTTACTGAAAAAACAATTAGAAACTTTGCACACAAAATACCTTTTTTGTTATTGATTTCTTCAGAAGAACAAATTAAAATAATTGAAAATTTAGGTTTTGTTTTATTTAATGATATTTTTGATTTCAAAATTGATTTAAATAATAAAGAATCGACAGTAAAAAAATATGTTGATATAATTGAAAAGTTTTCGGAAATGAAATCTATTGAAGTAAAAAGGCTTATTTATACTAAAGAATTTTGGGATAGAATAGAACATAATTTTTATCAATATCTTTACTATAAAAATTTAGATATAGAAAATATATATAAACATATTTTATCTAACAAATATGAAAATAAAAATGAATTATTATTAAACACTAATGAAGAGGATATGGATGGATTAGTTAGTATAATATCCAGTCAAATTTAGATATTAGGGTTTTTTGGTATTTATTATTAATAAGAATAGATATGGGAAAACAACAGGCGACAGATTTTGTATTATTTGGTGAAAAAAAATTATCTGATTTATTTCAGGAAATATATACAAACCAAAGAACAAAGAAGCAGAAAATTGGTGATATGATTGAAGAGTTTAAAAAATCAATCAGACATGCGGGGGATATTGCTGAAATCGGGCCAGTAATTAAAGATTTGGTTAAGTTTTCAGTAGAAAATGATGATTTACTTCTAAGATTGGCATCAATTACACAAAGAATAATTGCAGCCGAATTAAAAGGCCCATCTGATGATGGATTTTTATCCGAAGCTGAAAGGGCACAATTATTAGATGAGGTAAGAATTGTTGCAGATGAAATGGAAAAAAATACAAAAGATAAGGTTGATGATATTGAATTAGAGTTACAAGAAATTCAAAGTAAATTAGAAACCAGAAAATAAAATGGGAGAATTTCAACTTAAGGGACAGTACCAAACTCCACATTTCGAAAATAGATCTATAACTCAAGATAATTTTGCAGTTATGGGTATCGTAAAGAAGGTGTATTTTGAGTTTGAAACCGATTTAAATGGGAAAAGTATTTCTCCTGGTACGATAGAAGTAGATACCATTGGAAAAAATAAGGGTAATCGTATGGTTGCGTATCCTTATAATGATTTAATATTGGATTTACCATTAGAGAATGAAATAGTTGATATTTTTTATAATGGTTCAGTTCCAACGTATAGAAGGTTAAATCTAAATGCAAATCCAAATAATGGTTTAATTCAAAATTCTCCAAACGTTGCTCCATTTGGTGGCGCCGTAATTAATCCTACTAGCTACAAAACTGGAGGGGGATTTTTAGATTCACTTAAAGCGATAGGAGATAAATTAGGTTCATACTTTAAAGATAAAAAAACACATAGATTAAAATTATTTGAAGGAGATACTATAATACAATCTAAATT
>Ga0194116_10007833_pt1 | contig 10948 bp, 6 predicted proteins | sample TA2MahsurfametaG_4_FD_148617 | JGI IMG/M metagenome (GOLD analysis project Ga0194116, IMG submission 148617) | Freshwater microbial communities from Lake Tanganyika, Tanzania - TA2015008 Mahale S9 surface | ecosystem: Environmental > Aquatic > Freshwater > Lake | place: Tanzania: Lake Tanganyika... | reverse complement strand
TTTATTTAAAAATAATATTTTATCTTCACGGTTAAAATATGAAATAAGATAATGTCTCTTTTATTGATAAATAAAAAATTATTGAAATACTTTTTCAAAATAATTCAATTTATTTTATTTTTATATTTTTTGTTTTATATTATTTCATTTAATTTTTATTGTTTTTAATATATATTGATTTTATTTAAAATTTTTATCAAATTTCTTATATATCTAATTAAATTAATTCAAGTGTTTACAATTTCATCAAAAGCTTTAAAATTCTAAAAACAAAAAAGAAATAAAATTTTAAAAATTTAATAAAAAGTTTTTTAAACAAATATTTAAAAATTTTGTTTTAAAATAAATAAATATAATTTATAATAAAGTCACTATTTTTTAATCATCTTTGTATTGGATAAAAAGTTATGATTCTCATAGTCGTCCTTTAAATGAGAACTATAATTAAGAGTATTGACATTTGAATTAAAATTATTTTTGTTAAGGGTCATCAAATTTTGTTTAGTATTAGTTGTTTCATTCATGTTATAGCTGTTATATAATTCGCTATTAAAAGATAGTAAATTATTATTAATGGCATTAATATTATTAATATTATTAATCAATCTGTTACTATTGTTATTGTTAATTAGGCCTGTATTGCTATTAAAAGAGGGGTTATTTGTCTGATTATTATTATTAATAAAATAATTTGGGAAATATCCTAATTTTGTATTAGTTGATTTCGTATTTGAATTCCGAACTGAATTCGGTTGATTAGAAAGACTATTAATAATTGAACCAGAATTGAATAAATTATTTGTATTATTCGATTTTGTTGGATTATTTGCTGTATAAATCATCTTATTAGATAGAGCAGGGTTTTGAGCAGTTAATAAAGAAGGCTTCGATAATGATTTAGTAAGCAAATTATTTTTATTTTCTTCTATTGTAGCATGATCGATATTATTGTAATTGTTACTGAAATTTTTATTTAGGTTGTTAAGATTAAAAGCCAAGTCAACTAAGATAAAAAAATAATAAAATAATAATTAAAAAAAGTAAATGAAAACAATATATAAAAAAGAAAATATTTTTTTATAAAAAAAATAAAGCATTATTTATTTGCACATTTTTACTATTTTTCTCATGAACTTGAATAATTTCTGCCATTTCTGACATAAAAATATTAATTTTATTATCTTTCTCTGAATTTTCTTGTTTTAGCTTTAAAATCTGACCTTCTTTTTCTTTTAGTTTTTCTTCTAATTTTTGTATATAATCTTTTTTTACAAGAGGAGAATGATTTGAATTTTCATTTAAATTTTCATTTAGAAATCTTTGTTCTTTTCCATTATTGTTACTTAAATGGTTGTTATTACCAATTATAGTATAATCAATATTTTTTAAAACTTTTTGACTTTTATTATTTTCATGGGAAACTATATCTATTTCTTTTTGTAATGCAGTTTTTTCTTCTTCTAATTTTTTTATTGAATAAATATAATTATTTTCTTTTTCCTCAAATTCACTTATAGTTTTTAAAATCCCGGATTCGATTTCAGCATTTTTTTGAATAGTTTTTTTAAATTCATTGTTTTCATCTTCATTTTCTTTTAATTTGACTTCAAAACTCTTTAAATCTTTCTCGTATTTTTTCTCTGAGTTCTTTTCTATGTCTAACTTAAATTGATTATATTTCTTTCGAAATGAAGAATAATTTTTCCATTTTGTGAAAAATCTAGAATACTTTAATCTTTGAAATTTTTGATAGATTTTAGTGATTTTAAGTATCATATATTTGAAATTTTCATAAATTATTTCTGCTTTTATAAGATTTAATTTCTTTTTTTTTAGATAATCTTTTATTTCCAAAAAAGCATTATATTTTAATATTGCTTGCTTATTTTGAATGATTTTGAAAATATTTTTGATATGGAAATTTATTTGATCTAATATAATATCTCTTTCTAAGTAACTAGAAGCATTATTATTAGAATTTTTATTTAGAAATTTTCCACAACTATAAACATTGGCTGGAAAACTATTCTTATTCATTATAATCTGATTGTTACCGGAATAATTTTCTTTATCGATATTTAAAGAATTTTTTAAAATGTTATTTTCATTAAAATTTGTAATTAAATCCCGATTATTATTATTATGGAGTTGCTCTTTATCATTTAATATTACAGAATCATTAAATCTATTTTTTAAAACTTAAATTTATTTGTAATTTTTGACAAATGAAACAATTATATTCACTATCTCAAAAATAAAATTAAGAAAAATTTATTCTTAAAAATTTTAATAAATAACTCTACTAAATTATAAAAAATAAGTTACTCAATATTTTTTGAATTCAAATTATTTGAGATAATATTATTCATGTGGTCCTCGAAAGATATATTATTTAGATTCTCATAAGAATTCTCAACCTCCATATCATTAGTTAGCCCAAATGAGTTTTCCTAGTTTTACAATAATTTTAAACAAATCATAAGAAAAAGCAATTAAATTTACTTTATAAAAAGACATTTAAAATTTAAATTTTAATTAAAAAGTTTATTTACATTTAATTAAAAAATTTATGTGAAATTATCCATTAAAATAATTTAAAAGCTACTTATTTTTGTTATATTTTTTTAACAAATTTAAATAACTTTTAATTCCAACAATATATTATTGGAGATATAATATTCAGAATATAGAATTTTTTCCTAAAAATTAAAGGTTTACATAATAATTTGAGAAATAATATTTATATATTTATTAAAAAATCATTTAAAGAATCATTTTACTTATTTTTTTTAAACAAATCAATTATTTTTTTCATTTATTTTCAATATATCATTTAATACTCAATGATTCTACTCATTTTTATTTAAGTTTATAACAAGAATAATTTATTTTATAAATATGAAAAATAATATAAATAAAACAATTATTTAAAATTTGAATAATTATATATTAATTTAAATTTAAAAAAACTAAAAAAATGGATAATGTGCAAAACCCAGATGATATACCGATAAGACCTATGAATATGCAAAACAATGAATTGTTTGCTCAATTTTCAGAAGTAGATGAACAGAAACTTATTCTAGAAGAAGAAAAAAAGCCACTCCATGAAAGAATTCTATCACGTTTCATTGAAATTAAAAAAAAAAGCTTAACAGAAATTTCAGTGAAATTTAAAACTTTTGAGTCGAATGAAAATGAAGAATTTGAAACATATTTTAACCTTACAATGACTGCAATTGAAGATAAAAATCCCAATATACAAGAAATTGCTTTAGATATTTTGAATTTAGTAATGGAAAAATTTGCTAAAAGTCAAAGTGAAATTATAAACCAAGTATTCTGTAAAGTTTTGGAGAAATGTTATTCGTCAACCAAAAATTCTCTTAATCAAAAGGCTAAAACATTTTTAGTTTCAGCTTTTCAAAATTCTGCTGATACTAAGTTTATTTTTGAAGGTTTAAAAACATTATTAGAAAGTAAAGCTCTGAAAATACCTCAAATAACTTTGAATTTAACTACTCATTTATTGAATGCTTTCGGATCTTTTAATATTGAATATAGAGGAATGTTGCCAATTTTGGAAAAGATTTCAGAAAATGCATCAATTCCACTCAGAAAAGAAATTATCGAGTTTTATAAAGAGCTATACAAATGGATAAGAGGGAGTTTGAGAGCATCTATTCTCAAATTAAAACAAAATTATCAAGTAATTTTTCTTATTATTTTAATTATAAATTTTTTATGTTAAAAAAATTTATAAATCAATTATTTCTCAAGAATAATAATTTAAAACATTAATAAAAATTTATATATCTTTCAGAAAGACTTGGAAAAAATATTCTCCGAAATAGATGATAAAAATACTCCAATTCCTGAGCCTACAAAATTCATGAAACATAAAGCAAATAAATTTTCTACTGAGTCAGCACTTAATTCAAATAACGATTCAAATAATCAAAAAAGACAAGCTGAAGAAATGTTCAATGATTTAGAAGAAACAGAAATTTTTAATAAAAAATATAGTCCAGATTGGGCAGAAGGGCTTTTAATCCAAGAAAAAAAATGGATGGAAAAAAAAGAATTACTTGATGAATTTTATAATTTTACTAAAAACCTTAAAATTCAAAAAACTAATAGAAGCCATGTTATCGCCTCTTTCCAAAAGCTTTTAAAGGATAGTAATCAAAATGTTGTCAATTGTACAATAAATTGTATTAACAATCTGTGTCTAGGATTACGAAAAGATTTCAAAGAAAGCAAGGAATTCATATGGGCTTTCCTAGATAAATTTAAAGAAAAGAAAGAAAAGCTATTTAAAGACACTCAAATTTGTTTAGAAAATTTAGTTTTTTTCGGCAGCCTTTCTATAGAATGCTTTTTTATTGAAATTTATGATTATTCAAAAAAAGAAGAAAGAGCTGCTATCGTAAAAGAAAGAATTTGCATTTTAATAGAAGGTATTTTAAAAAAAACCTATTCAAAGGATTTAAAATTAATTTGCAAAGAATTGGCGGAGTTTATGTTTAAACTTTCAGATGATGCCAGTGGGGAAGTAAGAAATGCTGCTTTACAAATTTTAGGTTTAATTAAAGCAAAAATAGGAGAACAATCTATTTCCAAAGTTATTAATGAGATTAATAATATAAAAAAAAAGAAAATTGATGAAGCAGCAGAAGCTGTTGTTCTAGATCCGATTTATGATATTGAAAGTCTAAATAATAAAATGAAGACAAATGTAAATAATAATAAGAAAAAAATAGATAATCCTCATTCTTCAACAGATTTACCAATGATGGGCTTTAATATTGATATCATTGAAAATAACATTAAAATGGATATAGATTATGAAAGCTTTTCAAATGGAATTAGTATAAATGCTAAAAATAATCTTAGTTCAAATAATGGAATTCCAAATAAGCCTAATTTACAAAAATCTCAAAGCCAAAGCAACATAGGCTTGAAAAGCAATATCGCAGGAGTTGCTTCCTCTAAAAATGTCTCTGCGAATAATGTTTCAAACAAAAATAATAATAATAAACAGGCCCAGAAACCTGAAGATAATATTGACATTGATGCGGAAGATGATGAAAATTTAAATGCAGAGGAAGTAGAAAATTTAATAAAATCTAAAATTGGTGTTGAATGCTATAATCTCTTTTCTGATCCCAAATGGGAGCAACGTAAAAATGGATTTATTCAGCTTAATAATACAATTAATGAAAATCCAATTTTATTCAACTCTAATTTTGCTTCCCTTTTTAAATTTATTAAAATTAAGCTTAAAGATTTCAAAGAAAATAATTTCAATATTTTGCGTGAGGCTTTTATTGTTTTCGAAACAATAATTGAAAAATGCAATGGATTCACAAGAAAATATGCAAATGTAATAATCAAGAATTTCTCAGATAAAATAGGAGATCCTAAATTAAAGACACAAACTCAGAATTTTCTCTCAAAAATTTTTGAATTCCATTCTCCCAAAATTACTACTTCAAATTTACTCAAACATTTTACAAAAAATGTGAAGGGAGCTAATTCGCTGAAAGAATTCTGTATATTTATAGAAAAATCTATTGACGATTTTGGCATTGGACAATTTCCAGTTAAGGAAATTGTAGATTTTTGCACTCTTCTAGCTTCTAATTCTAACAAAGATTTAAGAAAAGCTGCTACAGCATTACTTTGTGGAATGTATAAATATATTGGTGAGCCCCTTAAGAGATTCCTTACAGAAATCAAGGAAGCAACAATGAAAGAAATTAATGAAGAATTTTCAAAAGTTACTATCATTGCAAAAGAAGAGATGAATAAAACTAAACGAGAGGTGAAAGGTCAAGGTGCTCAAGAAGATCCTGGTAAAGCTTCAGATGTAAATTTAATGGAGTCATTATTTCCGAGAACCGATATCTCAAAAAAAATCACTCCACAAATTTTAAAAGAACTTGGAGAAGGAAAAGCAAATTTAAAAAAAGAGGCCGTTTTAAAACTTGAAAAAATTCTTGAAGAAGCCCAAATGCGAATTTTACCAAATGGTCTCAATCCACTTCTTACTGCGCTTAAGAATAGTATTAATGATTCAAATAAAAGTTTGGTAAGACTTATACTTCAATTTTATACAAAATTGCTTGAGGCTGTAGGAACAGGATCTAAACAATACAGTAAAATTATTTTGCCTGGAATTTTAAATAATTTATCTGACACACAGTCTTTTGTAAGAGAGGACTCAATAAAAGTATTAATTAAATGGGTTGAAAATAATGGAGTTGAACATATAATTGGAATGGCAAATGCGTATTTAATGAAAGATAATTTTGATTTAAGGAATGAGTTGTTGAATTTATTTCTAAATAATAAGAATAATTTAGAAAAATGCGATATGATAGTTTTAATTGAAGGAATAATCGCTTGTTTATTGGATAGAAATATTAAAATTAGAAATAATGCCGAAATCATGGCAAGTGAAATGCTTAAATATATGCATATTAGTTTATTTTACAAAATTTTAAGTAAATTCAAGCCAGAGATTGCTAACACGATTAAATCAATACTTCAAAAATATAGTAGTAATAATATTAAACTTGAAGCTGATTTAAAAAATCCAAGTGTAAATATTGCAAGTGTAAATATAGCTGGAAATAATATGGGAATAAATATAATAAATAATAATAACTTAAATCAACAATCTAACACACTGAATATTAATAATATAAACAAAAATATTAACATTAGAGGAATAAGTAATGATAGAATGGATATAGTTCCTGCAGGGGCAATTAACGAAATGCCTAACATTAAACCAATAAAAATAGAAGAATTCGATAAAAATAAACAAAACCACTCAAATTTTGGAATAGGAAATAATATAAATAATAATAATGTCCAAACTATAAATAACTATGCGAAAAATATCAGTATCCCGGATTTAAACAGCTTGTATAATACAGCTAATAATATAAAGAACAATAATAATCTAGAGCATAATAATAATATATTAATAAATAATCAAAATATAAAAACTTTGAATAATGAGCAAAACTTACCTTATAAAAATACAACAGGTATTGTTAATGAAATGTTATGTTCTTATGTGGAAGTTAGAAATGATAACCATAATATGAACAATTTAAATTCTCTTCAAACTTCTATAGGAAACAATTTTAATAACCCAAAAAACATAAAAAATAATAATATTTTATTTTTTATAGAAGACGCAACTAAACCAAAACAAAAATTAAATAGATTGAAATTCGATGAAGAAATGACTTTCCCAAACGAATTCTTGATCGATAGCTATGTTTATTTTTTGAATGAAAATTTTGTAAATATTATTAATGAAAATTATGCAGAACTTGGTTTCTCTAAAAATATAAATGATCTCAAGTCATTTTTTTCCACCCTCACTCAAATATTTGAAAAAAATATTTTCAAATTTCAAGAAAATTTGGACTTATTTTTAAAGTTACTTCTTATTAAATATTCAGAATTTTCAGTTGCTGAAGAAAAAATATATAATATTTACGAAGAAATATTGTTTGAGTTTATAGAAAATATTCTTAAAATAATTAAAAAGAGCAAAAACTTTTTACACAAATCTGAGATAAAATTCATATTTGAAATTTTATTAGAAATGAATTTAGCTGAATCTTTAAAACAACATTCCAATAAAAATATTACTAGCATACTTGAAATTGAAAAATATTTAGAAACATTTACTAATTTAAGTGATGCTGATCAATTGTTTAATTTTCTTTTAGATTTTATGAAGAGGAAAATTGACTTTAGCAATTCTCTATCTATTTCTATTTGCTTGAATATTCTAAATAACTTTTTAAAAAATAAAATTGTTTATCTAAAATTTTCAGATAAATATAATTTTGAAGTATTCCAACCTTTAATAAACATTATTAATAAGTCGTCTATTGACCAAAATTATAAAGGAATTGCATTTAAGGATCTAAATAGAATTTATGATTTCTTAAATGAGGATAATAAATTGAATTTAGAAAGTTATATAAAGAAACAGAATTTAGACATTAGCAAATTTATTGAAAATCCGAAAATAAATGAGATTCAATCTTATAAATCTCAAGGAAATCAAAATATTGAAGATATAAATAAAAATAAATTTAATAATCTTAAAAACTTAAAAAATCCTGAACAAAATTTAAGTATTTATTGTACTAACAAAAATAATGAAATACCTAAAAAAAAAAAAGAAGAAAATTTAATAAATCAGAATAAAGATAATGAATTAATTCATGATTTAAAAATAATACAAAATTTAAATACTCCAATTGAACTTGTTTTATCAGAACCAGTTCTTATAACACAAAATGATTACCAAATTTTTATGGATGAATGCTTAAATAAGCTTTCAAACAAAAGCTTAATTGAGAAGAAAAAAGCAATAAAAGAATTAGAATCAATTTTCTTTAACAAGGAAAAAATTTTCAATGCTAAAAATGAGTGCACAAAATGCTTTAATAATAATATTAATAAAATATATTATGCAATATTTGATTCACTGAGAAAAACTGTTGAACAATATTCTCCAAATGAAGTCACTGATTCATTGGTTAAATCTATTTGTGTATTTGTTTTAAACTCCTTTTTGGTTCCTGAAGCAGTTAAAAATTTAGAGAAAATCACTTTATTTGAAATTTATGAAATAATAACAGAATTGAATTATCATAAGAATTTAGACTTCAAAGAAAGTGAGAAAACAGAACAGAAAAATTCTGAAAAAACCTCAGAAGAGCATCCGATAAAAACCCTCATTAATAAGCTTTTGTCAAAAGTTATCCATTCAGTGAATTTCACAGATTCTCTTTGTGCCCTATTTGATTTAATAAAAAAATATCTTAAAAATGATAAATTTGTAGCTAAATTTTCAATTTGTATTTTACAAATATGCAATCAGTTAAAAGACAAATTTGAAGAAAATCAACCTGATAAAATTTTATGTTCAATTTTATTACTAATAAATGAAATTGATAAAGATCCAACAGCATTTATAGAAAATTCTAATTATTTTGAACATAATCAAAAAATAATAAAAATTGTGAGAATATATTTACATCAAACAATCTCAGTTGTAAAAGAAAAGATCTTCGATTATTATAAAAAAGGAATAGATAATGTTTCAAATCCTGACAATCATTTGAAAAAACTTATTCAGGCGATTTTAAGGAAGGTAAACGGTATTTCTTCAGATGCCAATCAAAAAATTCTTGATAATCCAACACCTGCCTTAATCGAGTTTTTGAATTCGAATAAGAAATTAAATGAAAATACACAACAAAGTACAAACAATTTAGAATCAAAACAAAATTTTAACACAAATATTTATGATAATAACAATACAAATAATTTAAATAATTATGTAACAAATAATATTAAAATGAACACAGATTTAATCAAAACAGGAACCAATAATAATATTAATTATAATAATCAGCAATTTTCTGCAATTTCAGTTAAAAGTTGTTATAGTAATCAAATAAATGTCAATCAAGACCATGAGTTTAAGAATTTAATCAATAGTTATCTTCAAGTTTCAAATGAAGGCAATCATGTAGAATCTCTAAATAAAAAAAGAATAGCTCTACATCTAATGACTTTTTTGAAAAAAGAAAAATTATCGACAGATGTTCTCAAAAATTATTTGAATATCAATGATATAAATTATATAAAATCAATTCAAAATGAACTGATACTTCAATCTTCTGAAATATCTAAAAAAAGAGAGAATTTGAATAACTCACTTATTGGAATTCAAAATAATAAGGTTACCGATTTCGAGACCCTGATGAATAAGGTATAAAATTTTTTATTCAATAACTAATGAAAAATTTAATAAATTTAATATAGGAAAATCATACAAGAAATTTAACAAATAAAAATAGCCTTTTAATGAATAATAATAATTCAAATGCAAATTACTTCGTTCATAATTCTTTTCAAGGATCAGCCCAAAATACTCTGAAGAATTCAAATGCTCCAGCAGTTATCTCTAATATGCCTCAATTTAATCTAAATGAGAATCAGCAGCTAAATTCAATTTTAAGCATTAATACAATACAACATAGAAATCTAGATGAAGCAAGAACAATATTTCATAATGCGAAATATTCTAATATCAATAATTACAATTCAATAAAAGATTTTGAAGCTTTGAAGAACAGACTTGTATCTAATTTATTTCAAAAATTAATCAATTGATATACTTAAAAATACAATTTTATATTAATTTTTTAAAAACAATTTTTAGAATTCTATAAATTCAAATTCTACTGGGGATGTATCTACTATGAGGGAAGGAAATAGAAATTTTAACGCAAATTTTAATAATCTTGATACTAGAACAGAGAATTACCAAAATAACTCAAGTTTAAATAATTCGATGAATATACAATCGAATTTAAATTCAATGAATAATATTCTTGGTTATCAAAATCAAAATATAACAGTTAATCAAAATTTCCAAGTAAATAATAATAATAATGATAATACAAATACTAATTCTATCAATCACAATATACAGAATAAATTAGAAGAATTGAAAAAAAAATTGAATTTCGGGCCTCGTTGAGTTAATTTTAGTGATTTACTTTTAAAAATAAAAATTACTAATAGAGAAGGAAATTAATTTTATTTATATTATTTAATATATCTGTTGTTTATATATAATAATTTATTATTTATTATATTTTTAAATTTTAATTAACTTTATATTTTTAAAAATTTAGCATTTTGAATTTTTTCATTCATTTTTTATATAATTTCTTAATATATTATTAGAAGATTATTAAACTTAATTTTTACTCAAGAAAATCATTAATCAAAATAAATAATTTTAATTTACTTAATAAATATTTAAAATTTTCTTGCAAACATTCAAATTTAATTGTAAATTTCAGTAATTTTTTTTTAAGACTAATTGATT
>Ga0194116_10007830_pt1 | contig 10950 bp, 9 predicted proteins | sample TA2MahsurfametaG_4_FD_148617 | JGI IMG/M metagenome (GOLD analysis project Ga0194116, IMG submission 148617) | Freshwater microbial communities from Lake Tanganyika, Tanzania - TA2015008 Mahale S9 surface | ecosystem: Environmental > Aquatic > Freshwater > Lake | place: Tanzania: Lake Tanganyika... | reverse complement strand
AATTATTTTAATCCCAACATACAATCTAACTATCAAGGTAATACCACCCAAAAATATCAAAAATGCGAATATTTAACAGCAAACCCTAAATATGATGCAAGTGGAAATAACCCAATGGAGACTAATCACGGCAATTTTGGTAATGTTAAATTTTACCAATGTTATTTGTCTGGAACAAAAATTACTAATGCGGTTCAAGAGTTGAATGATGGAAAATGTTATTGTTATAAGCATAAGAATTTAATAATTAAACAACATAATAAAAAAATACACGATGCAGCAAAAGAAGAAAAGAAGGCGCAAAAATTACTTGAAAAAGAAAATGCGAAGAAGGAGAAAGAACTCGCAAAAGCAAAGGCAAAAGAAGAAAAGGAAAATAAAAAATTGAAGGGAAAGAAAAATGTAATTATTAATGGAGAGGAAAATGTTGTGATAAGCGTAGCGACTGAAAAACCTTTGGTAGAGACAGAAGAAATCGCAGAAATGAACTCTATTTTTCTACCTGGATGCGTTGAAATTCTTAAAACTGGCGCAAATAAAGGCACACAATGTGGCTGCAAAATTGTAAACGATAATTTATGTAAGCGTCACTATAATTTAAAGAATAAAAATAATATTTAATAAAAGATATAAATATAAAATATTTATTGTATTTAATGGAAACCAAGGAACAATTAGTGAATAATATTAAAGAATGGATAAAAATGGATACTGAAATTGCCGAATTAAAAGCCCAAATTAAAGACCGCACATCGAAAAAGAAAACTTTAACAGAAAATTTAGTAACCGTTATGAAAACAAATAAAATCGATTGTTTTGACATTAATGGCGGTGCGCTTGTGTATAAAACAAGTAAAACAAAAAAGCCAATTAATGGTAAGAGTTTGTTGGCAGCATTACAAAATTATTATAAAACAGACGCAAAAGCAGCCGAAGATATAACTAAGTTTGTTATGGATAGCCGTGAAGAGCAAATTAAAGAAACAATTAAACGCAAAATTGACAAATAATATGTAATAATAAAATAAGTTAAAAATTACTTTATTATTTAATAAAATGAACGACGATGATATATATGAACCTGAAGAGCCCAAATATTATAAATACAGAGGGAAAATGGTATTAAATTCAACTTATAGAAACTCATTATCTAGTTATAAAAAAGTTAATATTTTTGCATATGAAGTGCGAAATAATAATAGTAGTAAGGTGCCTTTTATGCAAATATTACTAAGTAAATCCACAGTAAGTGATGTATTAAATTTACCATCTATTCCAATTCTTGTTACTATTAATTCAAAAGAAGAAGTAATTGATTATGTAAAAGTTTGCTTGTTTGGCATTATTGATAACAAAGATTTTGAAGAATTTGATAAAATAGTTAATTTTGATGGCTTTTATGAATGTGATAACGAATTATTTTTATTTTTTGATATTACACAATGCAAATTAAATTTAGATGATATTTATTTACATAGTTCATTGCGTTTTGGTTTAATTGATGAAATAATAAGTCGCTGGAATATATGTAATATACCAATTGATAGCAAAATTAGACATATGTTATTTTCAAATTCGAATGTTGAATATTTATGCTATTTAGAAGATAAAAAAAGAAATAAATATGAAATACCAAGTGTTGTTTATACAAGCAAATTAAATAATCGACTAAATTACCATTATATATTTGGTGAAACTAAAACAGACGATATTTTTGGAACTCAATATTATTTTAAAGATTTTCAAGAGGCAGTTAAAGATGCTTGTAAATTAGAAGGTCAATCTGGTGTTGTAAGATATGCTGTAATTCTTGGCACAACAAAATATGTGGAAAATAGACATGAAGATCCGAATGATTTATCAGAAACAAAGGTAAATAAATTAACAGACCCTTCAGGCAATCCACATTTTGAAAGACTTACTATGCGCATTACGGATTATGACGGAAAATGGACTGAAAAATATGATAGTATAGTTTTAGGACAAGTATTATTGGATAATGAAGAAGTATTAAATAGACAAATAACCGCAGTTAAAGATTACGAACAGCAAACACCATTAAGTTTTCATTATGTTGATAAACGCAGACAAGGAATTGTAAGATATGGTGAAAGTTCAATTTTGTAATTTAAATATTATTTCAGAAATTTAAATAATATTTAATAATATATGCATCCAATTACATTAATCGGAATTTCAATTGTATTTTTTTATAGTTTAACACAAATTTTAAATTTTTATGGAGTAGGACAAGATGTTTATGGTGTTTATGTATTATTTTATATATTTTTAATTATTAGCATATTGGTCTTACCAAATGATGTACCAAAAGCATAAAAAAAAATTTTAAATGAATTAAATGCTTTTATTTGCATTTACTTTATTTTCCCTCTTCATTTTCCTCTTCCTCATCTTCAATTATAAGAGGTTTTTTTACAACTTTTTTAACATTTTTTTTAATAATTTTTTTAGCATTTGGTTTTGGCTCAAGAACAAATTCTTCATCTTCCTCTTTTTCTTCTTCATTATTTATAGTTTCAGAAATAACTAAATTAACATTTTCATCTTGTGATTCTTCTTGAATATGTGTTTTAATAACACTTGTAATAAACTTTTCTGCTTGTTTTTTATTGCTTTCAATTTCATTTTCTAATTGTTTAATGAGTGTATCATTATATTCACAATACTCAACAATTTCTTTTTGGCGTCCAAGTGGTGGGATTGGGATTTTAATTGATTTGAATTCATCAATATCAATTGCTTTTTGTGCTGTTCCTCTTCCACATTTAAACACTTGTTCTTTATTATTATCTAAATAATACCATAAATATGCATTAAACATAATACTTTCATTTTTAGATTTAATAGTAAATGCTTGACTATTTAAGTAATATTTTTCATTCAATAACATAACACAATTATGTAAAGACATACCTTCTCTACTTATTTTACAAGTTTTTCCTTCTCTTGAATATTCATTTGTATAAAATGATGTAAAACCTCCTCCACCTAATACTGGGTATTCTCCTGTTTCTACTTGTCCTTTGACTATTCTTTTGCCATTTTGAATTTCACAAACTTCTCCAAGTGTTTTTACAACATTCTCACCAAATATTTTTTGATTACTCAAACAAAACTCGTTCAACTGCTTTAATTCCGTGATTTTCTCATTGCTTGTTTTGTTTGCCTTTTCATATATGAAATCTAAATATTTTACGATTTCTTGTTGGCGTTCAAGTGGTGGAATTGGGATTTTTATTGTTTTGAATATATCCATTTCCAAGTTTTTCTGTGCTGTTCCTCTCGCACAATTATATATAATACTTTGATTGTGTAATAAGTAATATCCAACATATTTATGTAATAAAATATCTGTTTTGGGTTTTACAGATAATCCACTATCATTTAAGAATATTTTTTCATTTACAAAACGAACACATTCTAATGATAAGGCAAATCTACCAATTAATATATTAAATCCCTCACGATTGAATGTTTCAGTTGAAAACATCGCTCTTCCACTTCCATAAACAGGATATTCACCTTCTATATTATCTTTTCTCACAATTCGTGTCCCATAATCAATACTACAAACTTCTCCAAGTGTTTTTACAACTACACCTTCTTCATATTGTTCTTCTTCGGTTTCATCTTTCATATATTCAGCGTAATTAAGTGAATATGAATTACTCACAATTTTCTCAATAGGAACTTCAACCAATAGATTTTTTACATCTTCATAAGGGTTGTAATCATAAAACTTAACTTTGGTTGTTTGATGTGTTTTTGAAAACTTGTATTCTCTACCTGTTTCTTTTTGCTGCTTTGATAATTTAATTTCAGTTTCTAATACATCTGTTCCTTCTCTCTTTTTAACAAAATAAAATACGCAAGTTTTTATCGATGTGTATGTAAATATACCTGATGGCAAATATATAATTTCTTTCAAATCACAAGTTTTCATTAAATATTCTCTAATTGCAACTAATGCAGTATTTGTTTTTGAAAATAAATCTTGTCCGTCAGGCAATACAACCGCACATTTTCCATTAATTTTTAACATATGAATAATTGCTTGAATAAATAATGAAACAGCGTTATCGGTTTTAATAGGAACATATTGTCTTTTTAATGGACTTTGAAAATCATCATATTTTAAACCTTTAATTCCAAATGGAGGATTTGCAAGAATATTGTCAAATTTTCTTTCAATTGGTTGGCGAATACTATCGCCTCTGTCTAACTGTTCGAACATGTGACCAGATGAAATTAACATATTAGATACAGCTAATTGATATGTGTCTGGTTCTAATTCTTTGCCATATAATCCTTCTGTTCTAATAAAATCCCAATCAGGTTTAATATTTTTAACTGTTGCTTGTTTTAATATTTCTTGTAAATAGGTAATCAAGAAACCACCAGTTCCCATAGTTGGATCTCCACAAGTATCTATTTTTCCATCAGGGTACAATTGAGGATTAATTAATTTTACCATCATTCTTTTAACTGAAGGTTGAGTAAAGAACTGTCCGAGCACTTTACCAGTCATAATATCTTGGATAACTTCTTCATAAGCATTACCTAAAACATCATATTCTGTTTTAGATAAATCAAGAGCAATTAATTTATCAATTAATTTTTTATACGTTGATGTATGTTGAATATCAAATCCTTTACCTTTTAAGAATATATTTTTAGTAGTAGGATGTGTTGATAAAATAATATCCCATAAATATTTCATTAAATTAGGTATATTGTCATTATTTTCATTTGATAAATTACTGAAACGAATAATTTGTAATAATCTTTTTTTATTTGCTTCAAGAACATTTTCTTCAAAATAAGAATCAAAATCATAATTATAATTGTCAATATCTATTTCGCCACCAAAATGAGGTTCAAGTAATTTTAATATTAACAAATATGACAAATTTCTAAGAGCTTTTTCACCAGTTAAACCCTCATTATCCCTCATTATATTTAAACAATTTTTAAATACGCTAATAAGTTTCTCTTTATTATCCGTTTTAATTTCCTTAGTTTGAGCTATTTGTTGCAACTCAGTTAATGAAACACAAGAAGCCTTTTTATTTTGGTGTCTTGTATAGTCAATCTTTTGATTGAAAACCTTTTTACACAATTCGCAAGTATACTGTTTCGACATTGTACTATATAGTTATATAAGATAAAATTCCTTTATATTCTTTTATTTCAATTTTATTTATAATAAAATAAAAAAAGTAATTTTTCCTTAATATTTGTCTTTAAGTTTTGCAAAATATTTATATTATAGAACTAACTTTTTTTTTATTAGTTGTAATAGTAATAACATCTCGTAAATCTTTTACATTATAATAATCAATCCATAAGTCTGATGGAGGGAATAACACATCTAATTTACATAACTCAATACATACATTTTGTAATTCTAAATGGTTTGATTTTAGTTCAGGATGCAATAATAAATAATCATTAACTTTTGATTTACATGTTTCTAAATCATAATACACTTGTTCAATACTTAAATAATTAATCCAATTAGTAAAATGTCCTTTAAATATTACTTCAGGTTCAGATGATAAACGAAAATCCTTTTTACATAATTCAAAATATGCTGTTTTACATTTTATATTTTTTTCAGCGATTATTTTTTTAGCTTTTTCATAAGTTATTCCAAAAGCCATTCTTTTAACAGTTTTTAATTTAAGTTTTTGTGTTAATTCATCATCATATTCACCAAAATCGTTAATTATTTCATAATTATCTGGGTTTGGCTTTGGTTTTGGTTTTGGCTTAAAGTCAATTTTACAAACTCTAATTTTTTGCGCAATTGTTTCATCTTCTAAACCCATTTGGTAAATAACTTCTTTAACTTTTTTTAAATCAGAATTTTCATTGTTATCTAACCAATCATCTCTGTTTAAAATTGGTAATATAATATTTGTTTTTTTATTTGATTTATCCTTATTTTTTCTACTAGCTCTTAATGCGGACTGAACAATACGAATAGTTGAAGACATATTTTCTGCAAATACAACAGCATCTAATAATGGAAAGTCCCAACCTTCTCCCAAGCAATATACACAAGTAATTATTCCAAAATTGGCGTTTTCAAAACAATTTAATATTTCTTTTTGGTTTGTTGTATTCATTTCGCTATGATAATCAGAATAGTATATATTATTTATATCAAAATATTTATTTTCCATAAGCGATTTAATATAATTTTTTATTTTAATCGCATTATCTTTATTATTAGAATAAATTAGCAAATGATGCGAGTGTCCTTCAAATATGCTTTTTAAAGATGTAAATGCGCTTAAAAACAAACGTTTATCATTTTCTTCAGTTATATTAAATTTAATTAATTGTTGTTCTAATTGTTCTTCGTTTGCAATAATAGTTTGAATATTATAATCACAAATAACCTTTTGATTAATAGCCCATAATAAACATTTTTTATCAATAATTTCACCAAAATATTCAATATTATCATTTGAAACAGTTATTTCATCTTCTCTTTGCATTTCATTATTTTCTAGTAATTTTAAAGTAGCCGTTAATGAAAGTTGGTTAATTGATGGTATTTTTAACATTTCAATATATTTTTTAGTTGTTTCTGTTAATACCATATTATTTGTAGTTAAATGATGCACTTCGTCATTTATTTTAAAATCAAAAGCAAATAAAATATTTTTAGCAGCACTATATACTTTATGTGAGGATGCATAAGTAGTAATTACAATGCATTTTTTATTATTTTTTTCTAAAAATTTAGTTATATCCTCAACTGTTACTCCACCAGAAACAACTAAACATGGAAAGGTTTCAAACAAATCTTTTACTTTTTCTTTCCATTGATTTAACAATAATTTATTTGGAACTCCAATAAGAATAGCATTCATATTTAACCTTTGCGCAATCCATAATGATATTAAGGTTTTACCTACACCACACATTAAAACAAGCATACCTTTGTTATATTGTTTAAAGTGTGTAACAGATTTTTCTATAATAAGATTTTGGTCCGGTCTTGGTGTATATTTATTTGATGTATTATTTACATTGCTATTATTTTCTCTATTACATCTTACTAATTCACTGATTTCTTGTTTAGATAATCGTCTATATTTAATATTTAAAGTTATTAAATAAGGTTCAATAAGATTAATAATAGTTTTATTATAAAATTCAGTTCCAGCATCATATTTTATATTTAAATTATTAAAATTATTTTGCAACATGCGTTCAATATTACCAGTTATCTCAAATGGAACCTCAAAAACTTCTTCAAAATAACCTCTTTTAATTTCGCCTGTTGCATATTGATTATCTCTTTCTGGAATATTACTAGCTTTTCCTAATTTACAAGCATTTTCAGAATCATATGATAAATGGTTTCTTATATATATGTATCCATAGATTTGACTCATTTAACAATATAAATATAAAGTAATTTATATATAAACTTTAAATTCAATTTTTTATTATAATTGAAATAAATTATAATAAAACAATATCAATCGCTTATTAGTCGGTTTAAGGACTTTGTCCGAAAGGCTTATACTATGTCTCCAACTGAACTATCATCATCATTTACATTTATTTGCAAATTTAATGTTTTACCTTCGTCAAGCATTTTTTTTAATACTGACATTTCGATTTTATCTTTCAAATTGTCAATAATTTCACTTTCCATTGGCTGTCTATTGTTTAAATTATAAAACAATTTAACGAAATCAGAGAGAATTTTATTATTGGTTTCTGCAATGCGTTTAATTTTATTTTGCTTATCAACTTGCATTTTAATAGTTTCGCTAAATGCTTTGGTTCGATTTTCCTCATTAAACCAAGGATTTCTATTATCACTTGTTGGAACTAAAATATCACATATTTCAGGCTTTACAATTTTACCAAATGAACTTTGCGAATTAAAATTGTCTTTAAATTGTGTAACTATTTTTTCAGGAATTGTAGGACTGGTTTCCATTAGGCGGTCAAATTCTTCCTTACTCATTTTAATCATTTGTCTAACATCAATTCTCTCTTGCGGATGTTTAGCAAGTTCAATTTTAATGTTGCGGTAAAACTTATCCCACGCAATACTACTTACACGATGTGCTTCGTTTAATTGTGTAATTTTAAGAAATTGTTGAATAGTTGTAATAATTCCTGCTAAAATATTGAAACCTCCGACAATCATAACAAAAAAATTTTGGTATTGAACTGGAACACGTTCTTGGGCGAAATTTGCAGTGCCGGTAAGTGTGGAAATAACAATAACAGGAATAGTATACCAAGTGTTTAAATTTGAAAACATTGCGTTTGCTTTTGAGTGTAGCCATCTATAACACATTGCTTTATCTGCCCATTCAATTAATATTTCTTCGTGTTCAGGTGTCCAATCAACTACTGCAGACATTTCTTTATTTACTTCGTCGTTTTCTTTAATAGATTCGTCATCCATTTATATATTTAATATATAATTAAATAATTTTAATATATTTTAATATTACACTAATAATTAAATAAAATATCAAGATAATTTAAGTTATGGAATCACGAATCGTGAAATTAAAGAGCGATTTTAATAATATAATTACAATAAGAAATAATGTGAAAAATATTTTTGACATATTGCTTATAAAAATTGGAAAATTAAAATTGCTATATAGTGAGTTTATAAAAGATAGAAAAAATGGAATGTTTGTATTTGGTTTAGATTCATTTTATTTTCAAAGTAAAATGATTGATATTGAATACGAAGATATGAAGCGTCAATTTTTGGCAATTAATAATCGAATGTATTGCGAATATTTTAAGTTGCATAAAATTATTACCGAATATATTGGTAAAAATATTACTGATAGAAAGATAACGGATAATGTTAAGGAAAATAATTATCCAATATACAAGGATTTAGAGCCTTTTAAGGAATATAAAATTGAAATTATATCGGATATTCACGAAAACATATTAAGTATGTTGAGTGCTTTAATTTCAACATTAAACAATCGTGAAAATGAGTTGGAAATTCATAAAACAAAACAAAGTATTGGGTTAAATATTGATAATTTTATTACAACATTTAGTTTTCAAATTAATGTGTTACGAGAGAAAATAGTAATGTTTATTACTTATATTGAATTTTTTCATAAAATGCATACAAAATATTTGAAACGTTTTAATACAAAGATACAATTAATGCATACACATATAATTAATGATATTAAATTGGAGGAATCTGTTGGAATGACGAGCGAGAAAAAGGAAGAATTATTGAATGAGTTTGATTTAAGTGGCGATTTATTGAAAAGTTTAAAAAAAACTATAAATTCTGAGGCGTCAAGTGTAAATGGAGACGATGAAAATGAAGAAATAATAAAATCAAAATCAAATAGCATTGATATTATTGAAAATGGTAATATTGTTTTAATTAAAGCGGAACAGCCTATAAATTTGGATGATAATGATTCAGCTAGTGAGTTGAGTGAAGCAGTAAGCGAAACAGTAATCAAAGCGGTAGAACTTATAGAAGAACCATTGCCTCAAGAAAAGAAAAAACGCATTTACAAACCTAGAAAGAAATAAATTTAAAGACATCTTTTTTTAGATTTTTTATTTTTTTTATTTGTTTTACGCTTTTTGTAACTTTTTTTTACTTTTTTTCCACCAAATTTAACACTTGAACTTGGATTTAATAATGCTCTTCTTCTTGCTCTAATAAATCTATCATCAAATTCATTTTCATCTTTATCCATAAAAGTAGAACAACTATTATCAAAGAAAATAACTTCTTTAACACCTTTATCTTTAAGATAATTTATAATTTCACTAAAATAAATATCTGGTTTTCCGCCTCTAGTTTGCATTACCATATGTGTTATTAAATCTTCATCAATTCCAGGCACATTTACTAATAACATAACCCATTCTCTTGCTGTTCCTTTATTAATAGCTTCTGCATTTGTTCGTGAAAATTGTTTATCAATAACTGTATCTCCTGGTAAATATGTAGATAATTGAAAAAATTTATCGAAATTATGAACGTATCTTTCTGCTTCATTAACAAAATCAATTTCTGACTCATTGCCTGATTTTAATATTGCATTTTTTCTTTTAATCATGTTATTCATTTCATCGCGTGTATCTGAATCAATATCTTTAAAAGAATTTAGATATTCTCTAAATTCTTCATCAATTCTGTCGAAAGGAATCATTTCTAATCTTTTTTGCGAGTTTATTATTTTATTTGCAAATTTAGCATTTGTTTCACTTGTTATAAAATTGCAAACGCCAGGAACAGAAGCCCATGCACGTTTTATTTTAATATTAGGTGGAACTACAAATGTTTTTTCGGTTCCATCGGGTTGAATTGTTATTCTTCCATGTGAAAAATTTGCAATAATAACGCGATCTGGATACTTTATACCTTCTTTTTTAGATGCGGCGCTTGGTTTATATATTGTTGCCATAATATATATTAGAGAGAAAACAATATTTTAAATACGTTTAAAGATAACTAAATGTATTTAATTATTAAAATACTACGACGCACGACTTTTGCACTAAAAAAACTAAATTCAAATAAAATTTGTCGAAGATTCGATCATTCACATAATCAAGTTTTACCAAAGGATCAAGTTTTACCAAAGGATCAAGTTTTACCAAAGGATCAAGTTTTACCAAAGGATCAAGTTTTACCGAAGGATCAAGATATTTCTAAAATTACAAAAGATTTGGAAAATATTACTAAAAAAATGGAAGTAATGAACCATAATATTAATAAGGGTTTACATGTTATAAATTTTACAACACAACTTAATTTGTCACTTATTGTAGGAAGTTTAATTGGAACATTGGCTATTAAAATTTTATAAGTCGCCTTCACCTTCGGCTTTAAGTCCTTTTTCTAATATATAAAAAAAATTGATTTAAAGAAATCGCAAT
>Ga0194116_10007827_pt1 | contig 10952 bp, 10 predicted proteins | sample TA2MahsurfametaG_4_FD_148617 | JGI IMG/M metagenome (GOLD analysis project Ga0194116, IMG submission 148617) | Freshwater microbial communities from Lake Tanganyika, Tanzania - TA2015008 Mahale S9 surface | ecosystem: Environmental > Aquatic > Freshwater > Lake | place: Tanzania: Lake... | reverse complement strand
GACCGCTACGCCGACGCCGACGCCGACGCCGACTCCGACGCCGACTCCGACGACGACGACGACGACGGATGATCAGACCACCACGACGACTACGACGACTGCTGGTACCTGATCGCGTCTATCGCGCAGAAACAAAAACCCGGTCGAGCAATCGACCGGGTTTTTTCTTTTAGGGGTCAGCCTTTAGGCGTTGAAGGGTTTTTCTCTAAACCACTTCGTCGCAATCCACTTCTCGCCTTCGACCACCGGCGCGCCGCCGTGAAGCGTTTTGGTCGAGGCGACGGGGCGGTCATAAGAGAAGAACACGGCATTCCCCTTCTGCGCAAACACCTCGACGCCTACATCGGGAAACAGCGTGCTGCCGCCACGAACCGGTGCCTGCAACACCATGATGAGCGTGCCCACGCGATTGCCCGCCACGCGAATGGGCTCTACAGAGCCCGGGATGGCCGGATCAAAATAATCGTAATGCGGGTCGTATTTTCCGCCGATGCCGTAGCGCAGCACCTGGATCGTCTCGCCATGATCGAGCGGCCAGCGCACGAGCTCTGAAATACGTTCTTCGATGTTGCGGATGAGCGGCGACTCGCAGCGCGCGAAGAACATACCCTCACTCACCCGCCCACCATGCATGGCGTTCGCGCCCGAGTCGTTGTCGATGACCGTCGAGGCGGCAAGCCGCAGCCGAGCGGCTTCGATGACGGCATCGCATTCTTCATCAGACAGAAACTTTCGAAACACCACAAGACGCGGCGAGCGGATGGAGAGCATCACGTCGATTTGTTTACCGCCCACCGTGACGGACGTCGGTGAGCCGATGAGATCGGGCTCAGGCACGGTGACCACCCCGAGCTCGGCTGCGCGAGAGCGCAGCACACCCTCGAGCGCATTGAGCGCGACAGTCTCGGACCAACCCGCCTGCAAGAGCTTCTCGAGCAAGGCCTCAGGTGAATGCCCAGCTTCGGTATTGAGCACGATCCAGTCGTGCAGTTCACGGCTCGTCATACTCTCTGGAGTATGATTAAAGCTGATATTTGAGGCAAACCCATGCTGTTGAGAGGAATACTCACCCCAGACGAATGCCGACAACTCGTCGAAGAGTTCGATGCGGCATCAACGAAGCAACGGGAAGACGACGCCTTCTACCGTGGCAGCGTGGGGTTGTACCAACCGCCGAGTAGCGTGACGATGGTGCCCCGCCTCGAGCGGCAGTTGCTTCCCGCGTTCGGCGAACTCGAGTTCGAGAACTCCTACCTCAGGTCGTACGTGAAGGGCAGCATCCTCGGCATCCATACCGATCGGCCCGGGCTCGATGTCACCCTGAGCGTGTGTCTTGAGCACAACTTCGACGGTGAGTATCCGCTCTGGTGCAGCCGACAACCCTTCTTCGGGCCTTGGAACGGTTCGTTACCGAGTTACGACCTCTGGCTCAAAGATGCCGACCCATTGGAGCTGGGCTTAGGAGACGGTGCTGCGATGGAAGGCATTCGCTACCCGCACTGGCGAGAACCCTTTGAACAGGAGGGTCGTGCGGTCTACATTTTTTTTCATTGGCGCAAGCGCAGACCGCCGATCAGCGAGCCGCCGAAGCCTTAAGGCGTAAGTCGGCGCAGCACGATCATCGGGCCTCCGGGAAACACCGAGGCCTCGATTTCTCTGATGCTCACTGAGGTATCGAACTCAACGAGATGGTTCGCCATGACGGGCACACCATCGATCGTGCTGCGACAAGTTTGGCGCCAGCCATAACGATCTTCGCTCAAGCGCCAAGCACGGGGCGGCGTGCAAGTCGCACGCTTCACCGGAAAACCCTCTTGGTCATACCAACGACCCTCCTGGCCTTCGGGCGTGATCTCGCGACCCGAGATGTACCGACCAAAACCGCCCGGCATGTTCTCGATGATGATGAAGCTGTCGCCATCCCACACGAGGTTCATGCCGTAGTCGTTGCTGAAATACACGCGCCGACCCCACACACGAACGGCATACACGGTGTACTGCGTGCCCGCCATCGAAAGCGACCAGGCGTAGGGGGCGAACTGGTTTTGAGTCGAGTCGCCAAAAGGCAGAAGGCGACGCGCAGTGTCGACTTGCGGCACGTTGAACGCGCAGCCGGCGAGCGATAACACCGCAGCGACGAGCAGAGCTCGAAGACCAAAGCGGCTCATGGCGAGGTCATCCGATCTTTGTTTTGATCGAGCATGTCACCGTGCGTGCTGCGCATGGACTCCCACAGCGCACCCGGCCAGTTCTCGATCATGCGCCCGCCGTCACGGTTGATGGAGCGGATGTTGAGCCGATAGGCGCCGCGTGTGTTTCGCGGCGAGTAAAGATCGAAGGGAATTTTGAAGATCAGACCCTTGTCGAAACTGCCCTCGCCGAACACCTCAAAGGGCACATCAGTCAGAGTGGCGAAAGCGCCCACCGACCAGCCGTTCGCAAATCGCTTTTGCACTTCGAGGGTCGCGCCGACATCTTTGGCAAGGTAACGCCCCGCATGAACCGCGACATCGACGCCATGAAAACCCGTTGCCCAATAGGCACTCACATGGCCCGTGAGGGTTTTATAGTCGCGCAGGCCGAACATCTTGTCGTACTCGCGCTGCTGCACGGCCATGAGGTTCGCGCCGATCGCAAACGGTAGATCGGCGCGGCGCCAGAGCATTTCGCCGCCAACGCCGGAGTACATCTCCTCAAGGATGCCGCCGAAGGTCTGGTAATAGATATCGCGACCGATCTTGCCGCGCTTGACGATCACGAGTCGCTCGATGCCGCTCTTGCCCTCCTGCAAGTAACGTCTGAGATCGGTGCGCACGGGAGGCAGCTGAGAATTACCATCGCGGGTGATTCGATCGAACTGGCTGTTAATGTTTTGCACCCAGGTGGCTTGAACACCCCAACCATCGCCGAAGTCCACCGAGCCTCGGAACTGCGCCGCAATCTGGTACAAAAACGGATGGTCAGGATCAAAAAGGTAAGTACGCGCATTCACGCCCGCGCCTACCGTGCCGTTCGGGTATCGATACTTCCGAGCCTCGCTCGGCTGCTTGATCTCGATCGGGCGATCGACCGAAATCGTCGGAGGCAACACGTCGGCGAGCTCACGCTGACCGAACGATCTCGCGATCCGCACGGTATGCGTAGGCAGACCTAAAGAGTCGCCCGTTAGTTCAACCGTTTGAACTGAACGCGGCGCATATTGATCGACCAGATGCATCACCCGATCGATCGCATCCGCTTCCACTTGGTACGCCATATTGCTGTACCGCAGACGTAGCACGCCGTCGTCTTCGTATTTCATTGCGCGCAACAAGACGCCCGAAGCCTCGGCATCGCCGGCCATACGCGGGAACCATCGCTGCTCGGCCTCAACGTTGCGCACTGGCGCTGCGTTACCCCAAGCGCCAAACCCGTTCGGAGCTTTACGCGGTGACTCGATGCCGGTATCGAGCGCGGCAGAGAGCTTGAGCGCGAGGTTATTGCCTTGCTGCCAACTCGCAGTCAGTCGAACGCCGGGAGAGGCTTCCCACTCGATGCCGTAACTCATGGGCGACGCCGACTCGAGCGTACCGAGGGCACGTTCGCGGGCGTAGCTGTCGCTGTTATAGGCAGCGAGCAAATCGACTCGCCACTGCGGGATGGAGTAACGAACCGAGCCGAAAGCGCCGATGTCAGAGCCGCGGAAGTAGCTCTTTACCGAGAATTCGCCGCCGAGGCCTACATCGGGCTCGCGGTTGTAGAACTGATTGCTGACGTAGCCGAGCGGGTTCTTGGCGATCGCTCTCTCGGCGAAGCGCCCCCAACCGATGCCAGCCGAAACATCGAGGTTGCCAAACTGCTTGTTGGCGACGAGATAATCACTACCCCACGCGCCAGTGCCGAGCAGGTCACGGATCCCGACCTGAACCTCAGGTAAAAGATTAGACTCCTCGAGTAATTGAACCTTTATTTCGAAACTACGATCCCGAAGACCGTCGCAGAAGTCCGCATTGGCGACGCAGCGTGTACCAGGGATTGGAGATTTTTCGCGTGCATTGAAAATCGTGTATCGAAAACTCGCCTCTAGCCTCGGCAAGACTTGATAAGTAATTGCATAGATATCCGCTACGTCTCGACGGGAAATCGTCGCCGAGAACGTGTCCTCGTCGGGACTACGCGCGCTCGGCACATCAAGCACGCCGCCGACGCCGAAATCATTGGTCTGCGCCATGGCGTTGCCGCCAACAAGGACTGAGGCGAAGACCCACAAAACCCCGAGCGCGGTCAAAGGTTTAAGGGGGCATTTCGCAGCGCTCGTCACGGCCTCAGCCCCGCAGCGCTTCGAGGCGCTCTCGGACGGAAGAGAGAGAACTCGTCTGGTCCGATGCTTTCAACGCGGTGAGCGTCGAGTGCCCGATCTTCTTGCCGAGCTCCACGCCGAACTGATCGAAGGCATTAATGCCCCAGACCACGCTCTGCGCATACACTTTGTGTTCGTAGAGCGCGATCAACGCGCCGAGCGCCTCGGGCGCGAGGGACTCGAGCACCAGTACCGATGTCGGACGAGAACCGGGGTGCACGCGATGCGGCTCACCACCCTGCCCCACAGTAAACGTTTCGATCTGGGCAAGGCCATTGGCAAGCGCAAGCGTCGCCGCCTCGTCATCGCCTACGGGCGAGCGCCGCACGAGCAGCACATCGAGCACCGCGAGCAGGCCGCCTTGATGCAGCAGTTGGAAAAACGAATGCTGGGCGTTGTTGCCGGGCTCGCCCCAGATGACGGGCGCCGTCGCGCAGCGCACGGGAGAACCATCGTGCAGCACACGCTTGCCGTTACTCTCCATCTCGAGTTGCTGCAAGAACGCCGGAAAGCGCGCGAGCCGGTCGGTGTAAGGCAACACCGCGAGCGTCGAGATCTTCTGAAAATTAATATTCCAGATGCCTGCGAGCGCGAGCAACACGGGCAAGTTTTGATCGAGCGGCGCGCTTAGCGCATGGCGATCCATCGCTCTCGCTCCGGCTAAGAATTTTTTGAAGTTCTCGGCGCCGATGGCGATCGCGAGCGAGAGCCCGATCGCCGACCACACCGAGTAACGCCCACCGACCCAATCCCACATCGCAAAGCGCTGATCGGGGTGGATTCCGAAGGCATCCATCGCGGGGGCATTCACGGACACCGCCGCAAAATGAGCTGAGACATCCCGATCGCCCAAGTGTTTTTTGAGCCAAGCTTTGGCACGCTCGGCATTGGCAAGGGTTTCTTGGGTCGTAAAGGTCTTCGAGCAAATGATGAAGAGCGTCCGCTTGGGGTCGCTCTCCTCGAGCGCATCGTGCAGCGCGACGGCATCGACGTTCGAGACGAACCGAACTTTGGGCGCACCCTTACTAAAACCCTTGAGCGCTGCGGTCGCCATGGCGGGGCCAAGATCCGAGCCGCCGATGCCGATGTTGATAACGTTGTCGTAGCGGCCACCGCTGCGAACACGCTCGGCAAACGCGAGCATCTTCTCTCGACCGTCGAGTACGAGCCGCTCGATGTCTGCGCCACCGACGGCATCGCCCGGGTTTTGACGCAGCGCCGCGTGCAACGCGGCACGACCTTCGGTGGTGTTGACCTTCTCGCCCGCAAACATCGCGCGGAAGGCGCTCGGGATATCGACTTCGCGAGCGAGCGCGATCAGGGCGTCAAAGACTTTTTGATCGATTCGCTGATGCGAGAGATCGAGCAGGAGTCCTGCCGCCTCACGCGTATAGCGGGTCTCTCGTGCAGGGTCTGCCTTGAACGCCGCCGCCACATCTGCGCCCGCACCCTCTTCGGCCAAGCGCGAGAGCGTGGCCCATGCTGCGCTCTCCGGCCCGATCATGCATGGAACCCGGCGATGACATCGACCACGTACTGCAGCTGCTCACGCGAGAGCTCGGGGAAGATGGGTAGCGCAGCCGTTTCGGCCGCGGCCCGCTCGCTCTCGGGGAATGCGCCTCCTGCGTAACCCAAATACGCAAAACACTGCTGCCGATGCAGCGGAACAGGGTAGTAGATTTCGCTACCGACTCCCTTCGCGGACAAATGCACCCGCAACGCATCGCGCTTCGGCGAACGAATGATGAACTGGTTGTAGATGTGCCTCGCGCCCGGCAGCGCCGCTGGCAGCGTGATCTTGCTCTTGAGGCCTGCCTTATCGAACGCACCAAAATAAAAACAGGCGTTCTCTTGGCGAGCGCGGCTCCAGGCATCGAGGTGCTTGAGCTTGATGACGAGCACCGCCGCCTGCAGCTCATCGATGCGGAAGTTTCCGCCGACGAGCTGGTGGTAATACTTGGGCTCCATGCCGTGCACGCGGATCATCGCAAGCTTCGCGGCAACCTGCGCATCGTTCGTCACGCACATTCCGGCATCACCGAAGGCGCCAAGGTTCTTGGTCGGGAAGAAACTCAAACACCCGATGTCACCGATGCTGCAGGCCCTGCGACCTTGACCATCGGCGGAGCCGATTGCCTGCGCCGCATCTTCGATCACGCGCAGCCCAAACTCTTTGGCGAGCGCCATGAGCGGGGTCATGTCGACCATCTGCCCATAAAGATGCACGGGCATGATGGCCTTGAGCGTGACGCCGGAAGCTTTATGAACGAGCCTCGCGCCCTCGCGCGTGCAGTCGTTCTTCAAAAATTTCTCGAGCGCGGGAATCGAGAGGTTGTAGGTACCAGGGTCGATGTCGACGAACACCGGTCGCGCACCGACCCGGACAATCGTCCCGGCAGTGGCAAAAAACGTATAGGGCGTCGTGATGACGCCATCGCCCGCCCCGATGTCGAGGGCCATGAGGGCGGCGAGGAGCGCATCGGTGCCCGAAGACATACCGATGCCATGGGTGCAGCCGCTGTAGGCGGCGACCTCGGCCTCGAGCTGTTTGACAGCAGGCCCCAAGATGAAGGCCTGCGAGTCGCAGACCTGCTCGAGGGCGGTGAGGATCTCGGATTTAAGGGCCCGGTACTGGGGCTTCAGGTCGAGCAGCGGGACCTGCATCGCGGGCGGAGACATGCCCAGATTATAGGCTGAATCACAGCCGGTCCGCGTACCCCTTGAACCATTGGATGAACCGCTCGACCCCCTCCTCGATCGCGACCTTCGGGGCGTAGCCGATGGCGGTCTCGAGGTCGGTCATGTCGGCGAGGGTGTCTTCCACATCCCCGGGCTGGGCGGGCAGGAAGCGCTTCTCGGCCGTGACCCCAAGGGCCCGCTCGAGCAGCTCGATGAAATGCATGAGCTCCACCGACGTCCGATTGCCGAGATTGAACACCCGGAACGGCGCCCGGCTACTCGCGGGGTCGGGGTGCTGGGCGTCCCAGGCGGCGTTCGCGGTCGGCACGTGGTCCATGACCCGCACCACGCCCTCGACGATGTCGTCGATGAACGTGAAGTCACGGCGGTGACGGCCATGGTTGAACACATCGATCGGCTCGCCAACGCGCATTTTTTTGGCGAACAGAATGGGCGACATGTCGGGTCGCCCCCACGGCCCGTAGACCGTGAAGAATCGCAGCGCCGTGACCGGCAGCCCGAAAAGCTCGGCGTAGTTGTGACCCATGAGCTCGCCGGCGCGCTTGGTGGTCGCGTAGAGCGAGACGGGGTGATCGACCCCGTGATGCGGCGAGAACGGCAGCGTACGGTTGAGGCCATACACCGAGCTCGTCGAGGCGAACACCAGGTGTTTGACGCCGTGATGACGGCAGCCTTCAAGAATATTGAGCGTGCCGCGCACGTTGCTGTCGATGTAGGTGTGCGGATGTCTCAAAGAATATCTCACCCCGGCTTGCGCCCCGAGGTGGATCACCTTCGAGAAAGCATGGCGCTTGAAGAGCGCAGCCATCGCCGCATCGTCGGCGAGGTCCATTTTCTCGAAGGAAAAGCCCAGTTTTCCTTGCAACTGTGCGAGGCGGGCTTCTTTGAGCCGCACGTCGTAATAGCTGTTGAGGTTGTCGAGCCCGATGACCTCATGCCCTTCGGCAAGAAGCCTCGCGGCGACATGCATGCCGATGAAGCCGGCGGCGCCGGTCACGAGCACGGGCATGCGTTACGCGCCTTCGGCTTTGCGGAACGCGACCTGTCCGCCACTCGCCTTGGCAATGCGCTCGAGCAGCGCCTCGTGGGCGGCGAGTTCTTTTTTATCCGCTGAAATCACGATCGGGGCGGTATTCTTGGGGCGCTTGAAGCGGGTGGTGTTCTCTTCTGCTGACCCTTTGTTTTGATTGCGGGCCTCGCTGAGCTCGAGCGTGCTCTGCCCACCCGTCATCGCCAAATACACCTCGGCAAGAATGCGGGCATCGAGCAGCGCGCCGTGCAGTTCGCGCTTGGAGTTATCGACCCCATAGCGCTTGCAGAGGGCATCGAGGCTATTGCGCTGCCCCGGGTGCAGCTTGCGCGCGACCGTCAAGGTATCGAGCACTGTGCAGCGGCTCTCGATCGTCGCTGCCTTCGTATCGAGCCTTGCGAGCTCGGCGTTCAAAAACCCAAGGTCGAAGGGCGCGTTATGAATGACAAGCTCCGCCCCCTCGATGAACTCGAGAAGCTCTTTCGCAACCTCGGCGAACTTGGGCTCGCGCTGAAGCTTGGCGAGCGTGAGGCCGTGAACGGCCGAGGCGCCCTCGTCGATCTCGCGCTCGGGGTTCAAATATTTATGAAACTGCCGGCCCGTGAGGCGCCGACCCACGAGCTCGAGGCATCCGATTTCGATGAGACGATGGCCCTGAGCGACTTCGAGGCCGGTGGTTTCGGTGTCGAGGATGATCTGTCGCATGGGTGGCCGAAGGTTAGCTCAAAAGCCCATCGATCGCCGCATTGGCAAGGGCATCCACACGCTCGTTACCCGGCACCCCGGAGTGCCCCTTCACCCAGCGCCACTCGATGTCGTGCTGACTCGAGAGCTCATCGAGTCGCTCCCACAGGTCTCTATTTTTCACAGGCTTTTTATCGGCGGTTTTCCAGCCTCGGGCTTTCCAGTTTCCGATCCACTCGGTGATGCCGCGGCGCACATACTCCGAGTCGGTATGGATCCGCAGCGCACTCTTGCGCTTGAGCGCCTCGAGCGCGCGGATGACGGCGGTGAGCTCCATGCGGTTGTTCGTGGTCTCAGCCTCAGCGCCTGAGAGCTCTCGCAAGTGTTCACCGAGTTCGAGTGTGGCGGCCCAGCCCCCCGGGCCCGGGTTACCGCGACACGCGCCATCGGTGTAAATCTCGACTCGCGTCGTCATGAGGGATCGCGATTGACCGAAGGTTCGGTGAGTCCGCCGAGCACACGTGAGCGTCGGGCTTCGCGCAGTCTTGGACGGAGCGGCGTGAGTGCATGCATGCGTTTGCGGGCCTTCAAGAGATACGCCCCCGAAGGCCAAGGTGCGAGCCAGCCTCGACGAAGCTGATGATCGACACTTGCAGGCTCTCCCCAAGGCAGGCCGTAGAGGTAATGCCGCACTTCGAGCACGTCGTGGCCCAATAAATGCAGCCAATCGCGCACGCGGCGCTCAGGCAGCACGCGACGCAACCCCGGCGGAAAACCCCTTCGACTCTCGCGGGCGCGCAAGCCCCAGAGACTCAAGGGCGAGAACCCGAGCACGAGAAGCTTGCCCTCGCCGGCGAGCACGCGATCGGCCTCGCGCACGAGACTATAGGGGTCGCTCTCGAACTCGAGCGCGTGCGCGAGCAGCACGACGTCCATGCAATCGCTCGCGATGGGCAACTGACTCGGGCGACCCACGGCATCGAGGCCTTGGGTCGAGTCGATGTCGAGCACGGTCTGCGAGCGCGTGCGGGCATGCGCAATGAGCGAGCGCGTCTCGCCCCACACACCGATCTGCAACGCCTCCCACCCAAAACAATCCTCCAGCGACTCGGCGATGACGCGCGCCTCGGTGTCGAGCAAGATCTTGCCGCGGGCGCTGGCGAGCCAAGTTGTCAGGCGGGGGTCGAGCACGGGGCGAAACCATAGCAATTTTCGGTGAGGGTCGGTTAAATACGCGCCCAATGCGATTCGCTTTCCTCACGCGCCTGGCGCTGCTCTTCGCGATGCTCACGCTCGCCGCCTGCGCGACCCTCGAGGACTCCTCGGTCGGCAGTTACGTCGCTGCGCCGCGCCCCGCCGCCGCGCCCGTGCTGCAGGCCCCACCGCCCGGCCCACCCTTCGATGAGACCCGCGCCGAGCGCGCCCCGCCGCCCGCCCCCTCGGTATTGATCCCGGCGGTCTCTGCGGTACCCGCGGGGCCTGAAGATTTAATCGAGCGCATCCGCTCGGGGTTCCAGCTCGCCGAGGAAGAACGCTCGGCCATCGACGTGCAACTGGCTTGGTATGAGCGCAACCCCGCGCATCTCGATCGGGTGTTCGGGCGGGCCTCGCTCTACATGCATTACATCGTCGAGGAGGTCGAGCGCCGCGGTATGCCGATGGAGCTCGCGCTGCTGCCCGTGATCGAGAGCGCGTTCGAGCCCTTTGCCTACTCGAAGGCGCGGGCCTCGGGGCTGTGGCAGTTCATTCCGGACACCGGCAGTCGTTTTGGTCTGCCGCAGAACTGGTGGTACGACGGACGGCGCGATGTGATCGAGTCGACGCGTGCGGCGCTCGATTATCTGCAGTTCCTGCACGATGAGTTCGAGGGTGACTGGCTGCTCGCGGTCGCGGGCTACAACTGCGGCGAGAACTGCGTGGCGCGTGCTGTGGCGCGTAACCGCGCAGCGGGGCTGCCGACGAGTTTTTGGGATCTGCGCCTGCCGAACGAGACGCGGGCGTATGTACCCAAGCTCTTGGCGATGAAGCGACTCGTGGCTGAGCCCTCGATGTTCGGCATTGCGTTCAGCCCCATTCCGAACGAGCCGTATTTCATTCGGGTGTCGCTGGGGTCGCAGATCGATCTGCGTCTTGCGGCTGATTTAGCCGGCCTCTCGCATGAAGAGCTCTCGGAGTTGAACCCGGCGTATCACCGCTGGG
>Ga0194116_10007826_pt1 | contig 10953 bp, 11 predicted proteins | sample TA2MahsurfametaG_4_FD_148617 | JGI IMG/M metagenome (GOLD analysis project Ga0194116, IMG submission 148617) | Freshwater microbial communities from Lake Tanganyika, Tanzania - TA2015008 Mahale S9 surface | ecosystem: Environmental > Aquatic > Freshwater > Lake | place: Tanzania: Lake... | reverse complement strand
TTTTTTTAAATTAATCGAATTATTTTTCATTTTAAGGAAGAATTTTTATAATTTATTAAAATTGAATTTTTAATTTAAGAATTTTAGTTTATTCAGAAAAATGAGTAGTAATCCTCAAACGAAAATTGGTTTTTCAAAAGAGAATATCAATCCAATTAATTTTGAAGTATAAAGCTTATAGAAATTTTTATGAAAGCATCGAAATAAATATTAAAAATAATTTTATTGTTTATTAATGATTTCCAGCTTAGAGAAAGTAAAAATCCAATAGTTAAAACAAATTCATTGTTAATGGAAACATTATTAGAAAATTATTCAAACATCACGAAATTTGAAAATGATTCTTATCCAGAGATTTGTATAAATGAAAAGAATAATTCATCAAAATTATATTTAGATAGAGCATTTATTTCACAGAATATAGACTCAAAATTTGGAATAAGAGAAACACCAATTAAAAAAAATAATTTTTCTTGTAAAGATTTGAAAAATGAAAAAAATAATTTAAATTCAAATTATTCAAACAGAGGAATGTTCAATTTCAAAGGAAATAATAATCAGTTTGATCCTAAATTCCAAGCGAAATCTCAATTAATTTCTGCAAATAATAAATTTGAAAAGCACTTAAGTTCTAAAAAGGATAGTGAGAATTATTTTTTTGAAGAATTACCAATAACAACATCTTTGACATCTTCTCAATTAAGCAAATTCAAAAATGATATTTTATTAGGAAGAGAAAAATACTTAGATAGTGATTATTTAAATTCTTCTCAAAGATCTAAAAGGACAAGAAGAGAATTTGAAAAGCCAATTATATATGAAAATAAAAGTAATTTTATTACACCTGTAAAAAATACACTAAGAACTAATAATCTTAATAACAATCATTCAAAGAGCAGCGAGATATATAAATCTAGAAGTTTCAAAAAAGATTATATAATTCTGAATGGATTGACATCAATTACTTCCAAATCTAGTAGTAATTTAAATTCAAAATTTATTGATTTATTTTATATATTTAGAGATATTTTTAAGAAAAACGAGTCAAATTCATGAATTATCATTCTATAAAAATAAGCTATACTTTTACTTTTATGATGTAAAAGAGATTAACAATAAAACAACAAATGATTATAATTTAACTTTTGTGGGCAAATTTTTTGATCAAAATAAAAAAGAATATGAAAATTGCTCCATGACTGTTAAATCTCTATATAGAAACATATATTTAGTCCCAAAAATAAAAAAAGCAAAACAAAATAAAAATGAAAAAGATATTTTTTATGAGATAGATGAAATAATTGAAGAATTCAAACATTGGAATAAATTAAAATTTCCTAGTTTAAAAGATGTTATTTATAATTTAGAAGAAAAAAATATTTGTTTTAATAAGGATTTCAACTACATAGAAAATATTCAATGTGTCAGAATTTCATATGTTTTTTCAAATATAAACATTCCACCTAAATCAAATGAATTCTTTTTTAAAAAATTTTATACTGAAGGTTTAAATAGTTCTCAATTTGAAACTCTTTCTTTTCTTAAAAATTTACAAGGTTCTTGTTGGTTAGAAATTGATAAAAATGTTTTAAATATTGTTTCGGAAAAAAAATTAACTCAAGATTATTTTGAATTCGAATTAGAAGACTATATAACTGGATTATATAAAGTTCAAAGTAATGACATAAATTTTAAAGAATTTTGTCTTGAGAATAACCTTTTTAAAAACTTTTCACAAATAATAAAAGTACTGAATTTAGAAGAATTCTCTTTAAATGAAATAATTGAAGAGAATAAAATAAATTTTTTAGATTATGTTTTTCCAAACTTCAAATTATTGAGTATAGATTTAAAAATAAGAAAAAAAATAGAGAATCAGGTGGAGATTGATGAAATTTTTTCAATTTCAACTATATTAGAAGATTACAATTTAAATAATAATTTTTTTTTTCTTCAAGAAAATAATAATGAAAAAGAAAAATTTATTGGGATTGAAGATTATAAAGACTATGAAAATAAAAATTTTATTAACATAGGTGTAGAACAAAAGGAAGAATGTTTAAATGAGAATAAAGAATTTTCTTTTTTTTCAAATCAAAACACGAACAATTTTCAAATTTTATTTAATTTGAGAATAATTGACAATTTTAATATCTCTGATGATAGGAATATTAACAATCCTTCAGAATCTCAAAATTTAAATATAAAAAAATCTTCACAATTATTAACAGATTATTCAGATAATAAAATATTTTTTGAAGATTTAAATGAATTAGAAATCAACAAATTAGTGTTGTTGGAAAAAACAGAAAAGAAAATGTTGATTAATTTTCTTAATTTCCTAAGAGACTTCAATCCTGATATTATAATAGGATATAAATTAAACCAACAAATGGACTTTTTATTCAAAAGAATTTCTTTTCACAAATTGACTAACTGGCCATATCTTAGTAAATTTAGAAATCTAAATTACTTTTCAAAATTGGATATTTCTTCTAAAGTAAATTTTCAATTTTTTGATTTTAGAGAATACACATTTGGAAGAATATATTGTGACATCTACAGTTTAATTAAAGAAATGTCTAAAGAAGACAATTACTCTTTGAAATATTTAATAAGAAAATATTTGGAAAAAGACAATTTCTCATATATTAACTCAGATTTAAATATTGATAATAATTTATTTAAAGTTTCGAAAGAAAAGGAAGATCAAAGAGATTCATATAAGAATAATCTTGATTTATTTATTAATAATCATTTTAAATATGAAGATAAACAAATTAAGAGTTTATTACAAGAGTCAATAGATATTTTAAAATTAACCAAAAATCTAGGAATTCTTGATAATACATTTTATATCAGCTCTAAGATCGGAAATCTTTGGGCTGATGTAATTAATTTTAAAACAAGTGATCTTTGTGAAAGATTGATTGCTAATAATTTTAATAAAAAAAATTTTATTATACCAGACATAAAGATAAAGGATAGATTTACAGACCCAGAAAATGATTTAGAAAAAGAAGGTTTTTATATTAAGGAAGATAAAAATAAATATAAAGGTGGTCTAATTTTGGAACCAAAATTAAATATATATGATAATCTAGTTTTGCTATTAGATTTTAATTCTTTATATCCATCTATAATTAAAGAATTTAATATTTGTTTTTCTTCGATAAAAAAAATTTTTGATGTTATTGAAGAATCCAATGAAAATAGTTTTATAGAATGCTATCCAAAAATTTTTAAGATTGTGGATAATTCAAAAGTTTTTGATAAGGAAGAATATTTAGATATAAAAAAAATTAAAAACTATTTTATAGAAGAGTCTAAAAATGTAATATCAAGTATATCAATAAATGAAAAATCTTCAAATACAAATCAAATTTCTTCAAAAAATAGAAAATCAAAATCTTCCAATTATGTTACTTCTTCTATTGATAAAAATGAAAGCTTGAGTAATTTTACTTTTAATAATCTTAATGAAAGTCCAATGAATGATAAAAATTATATAACTCCTAAAAAGGAGAATTTATATATTGAAACTTATAAAAAAAAATTTATTCTCGAGGTCAATTTATCCTCACAATCAAAGAAAATTTCTGAATTAAATTCAAAAGGCCAAATAACCTATATAAAAAAAATAAATTACGCAGTTCTTCCTGAAATATTAAATGAATTAATAAATGAAAGAAAATCGGTTAAATATAAAGCAATCATAGCACCAAACAATAAATTAAAAAAAATTTTTGAAATAAAAGAAAAAATGTTAAAAAAAATATCTAATTCAATATATGGCTATCTTGCTTACAAAAAATCAAGATTTTATTCAATTGAAATCTCTTCGCTTATTACTTGTATTGGAAGAAAAATTCTTCTCCTTGCTAAAGAAGAAGTAGAAAAATTTAAATATACAGAAGTAATATATGGAGATACAGATTCACTATTTATTGAATTAAAAGGTAAAGATATTTACTGGGGTTTAACAACTGCAGAACAAATAATTAAATCAATAAATAGAAAATTCGATTTTATCAAAATAGATATTGATTCAATTTTTAAAACATTTTTGCTTTATAATAAAAAACAATATAGTGGTTTGAAAATTCTTCCTCCTTATAAGCTTGAAAATATACAATTTGATATAGTAATCAAAGGGCTTCAAATAATAAAATCTGATTTTCCTTTATTTTGTAAAAATCTCGGAAATGATATTTTAAAAATTTTGCTTTTTAATGGTCTATCCAAAGAGGAATTCCAAGAAAAAGAGAGATTAAATTCAATTTCAATTTTCAAAAGTAATGAAATTAAGAAAAGAATTATTGATGTTTTTCAATATTATTTGTATTTAAATATTTTAGATGTTTTGGATGATGGAATTAATAATCAAAATATTAATAAAAATAAAGAAAAAATATTAAAAGATTTCAAAAATTTTCAAATAAGCAAAAATATTAACAAATTTATTAATAATTACCCAAATGAGAATAACATTCCAGATCATATTCATCTTGCTAAAAGGTTAAATGAACAATTTAAGTTGAATTTAAATATATTTGATAAGATTAAATATGTTGTTGGTGGTGAAATTTTTATCGATGATTTTAACAAAGGAAATAAAATTTTCCTTAATATTAATGAACCTTATTATAAAAGAATTTTTAATATAATTGATTTTGAAAATAATCCCAATTTGGAAATCGATAAATTTTACTATTTATATCATTATATGATTCCAATCTTATATAAGCTTTTGAAGCCGATAAAGGATTTTAATTTGAAATCCGAAATAGATATTTTGAAATATTTCGATTTGATGACTGAAAATGAATTTTTCAACAACACTTATATAAATTTAACAAAAAAAAATTCTTGCAAAACTCCCATTAAACCTAATAGCAATATCTTTTTTAGGCAAGATTTTCAAAGTAATAATCAAATCCCAAAGAAAAAATTCTATACTCCGAATAAAATTACTTATGATAAAACTTTTGTAAGACAAATTTTTAAAAACTATGATAAAAATCAAAATATTTTAACTTTAAAATCTATCCAAAAAGAAATATCCGATTCTTTTAAGCAAGAACAAAAAGATACTTTAAGATTTTATAACTCCTTATTAGATATCACTTTAACTTGTTCTGTTTGTGAAATGAATTTAATTAAAACTAATAAAATAAAAAAAGTTTATCATAAATGGGAAATAGAAGATATATTATTCTGTGAATATTGTAATGGAATTTCCAGAATAAATATAGAGAAATTAAATATTAATATTATTTTGAATATGAAAAAGATTATATTTGATTTTCATAAGAATCTAAAGCAATGTGATAATCCTAATTGCAAAGAAAAAACAAAATTATTTTTAAAAAAAAAGTAATGAATAATTATTGCTTTTATTTTTTGAAGAATTATCTTAAAATTAATTAAAATTTTTTTTAGATGTTCTGATATAACTTGCCCTAGAAAATATTTAATGAAAATTATGATTGAATCCCAAGATGTATATGATACATTAGTATTCCACTCAAAGTTTATTAATTATTTGAAAATATATGAAGAAGAAACATTCAATGGTTTTGGTACTAATAAGTACAACGAAATTTTGGTAATTGAATACTTAATAAATTATAAAAAAATTTTCAATTGTTAAAATTTAAGGATTACATATCTGATTATTTCTTGAAAATTGATTATGCTTTTATAGATTTCTCAAAATTAAAAATAAATTAAACTATATTCTGAATATTGAATATATATTTGCTTATTAAAAAAAAATTAATTTTAATTCAATATTTTACTGAATATTACATAAATTTTACCAATTCATCAACATTTAATATAATGAATTTGAAATTTTTGATTTTTTAAAATGAATATAATAAAAAAAATAATTAATAATTTTCCAAAATATTATGTGAATTTATAAAATTTAATTTTATTGTTGCTTTAGAAATAAATAAGTATTAATAATATTAATATTTTTGAAAATTTTAGGGTTAATTTAAATAATTTTTTTTATCCCCAAAAAAATTCGGAAATTCTCAAATGCTTATTCGAGTAAAATAATTTGGAATAATATTTTTAAGAAAATATTCTCTTTCTTTTATTAATTTGTTATAAATAATTAATTTATTGAGAAAATGTTAATGAAAAGAAAATTTTTTAATTTATATGTTTTAATTTTACTCTTTAATATTATTTTTTCACATACTCAAACTAACAAAAAACCCAATACAAATGTCAAAGATAACAAGTCAAAGTCTAAAGAACTTGATATTAGCGAAGAATTCAATTGTGAAGTGTTTTATCGATTAGGTATTTTTACTATAAAATAATATTACATTTATTTTAAGACAAGGTTGATAATGAATGGCAAAAAAGAGCAATGATAGAATTCATTCCAAAAAATAACTCGAGAAATAATAAAGCCAATGTTAAAATTACTAATGAAAATTTTGATTTATCCAGATTTGAAAAAATTAGAAAAGAATGCGAAATAAAAGGAACTTATTATGTTAGAATATCCATAGGAACCGGATTTTTATACAGCTCTGTCAAAGCGGTAAATTTAAAATTATTAATTTTAGTGTGATTTAGTAAACAATAATTTCAGAGATAAGTTTGTATTTAATAGTTTTGGATCAATATCTTCTTCTAATATGGTTTCAGTAAACTATGAAATTTCTTATCTTAATAATCAAAGTATGAATTTATATTGATTAAATAAAATTAAAATATTAAAAGTAATAATAATTAAAATTTAGAAAATAACAATAACGAGAGTTTTACAAGTTCTGTTGAATTTTTAGAAAATGAAATAAATCCTGGAATTGTTTTAGGACAAGAACAAGAAGAAAAAAAACTACAAAGTAATCAACCTGAACAACAAAATTTCTTATCTAAATACGTAAGTTAAATATAATTTTACAATTTTTTTATTTAGTGGTATGTTATATTAATCATAATATATATCATGATGAGATCTGGACAAGAAGAGCCACAAGAAGGTGGTTCAGATCAAGCTCAATAATTGAAAGCAAAATTTTTTTAGAATATAGAATAATGGAAATATGAATTACAAGCACAAAATTTATCTTAATATTATAAATGATAATCTTGATTATTTTCTTTTTTAATACTTATCTATATTTAAATTTTTCTTTTGTGATAAAGAATTAAAATGCAAATTGTTTTTATCAATAAAAATTTATTTTTCTACTAAGTATCGAGAAAATAATTATTTTTTAAACAGAAACAAAATGAAGTTTAATAAAATAATACGATTATTCATAATTATAAAAATATTGAAATTTTTAAATAAATTTATTTTTTAAATATTTAGAATTTCGCATATAAATTATTTATTATTTTACAAGTGAAATAAAATAAAAGATTATTACCAACATTTAAACTTTAAATATTTAAAAGACATTAAATAAAAGCATATATAGATACAAATATTTATAAATATACAATTTCAAGTAAAAAATCAATGATTATTACCAATATCACAATTAGTCCAACCTTTGGGTTTTCGAAAATTATATTTTTTCATGATATTTATTTTATGTTGGATAGGTCCATCCAAAGATCCTAAAATTAACTAAAATTATTTGAAAAATAAAGTTAATACTTCAGCTTGATCAAAATATTCTTTTGCAGATTCCCAATCTCCGTATAAAAAATCTTGTAATCCTTTATAATATTCTTCATAAAATTGAGATTTGTATCTTTTTCTCATTAGCTTGTAATCTTCATGACTCTCTGAAAAATTTTCCCAAAACTTTAAATTTTCAGTCATTAATAATCTTTTTTTTTCATTTCTTTCTATTCTTTTTTTGTACTTAGAGATTTTTAATGTAAATAAAATATTAAAAATGATAAAAAGATTTTTAAGATTTTAAAAATTTTACTTTTTTTAATTTTTCATAGGCCTCAAAACTCATAGCATATTTCTCTTCATCTTTTTCCTCATTACTTTCATCTTCAATTGGCAAACAAGATACATCAAGGTCAATTGTATACAAATAAACATCTTGATCATCATCTAAACTAATAATGTCAATAATCCGAGTTGCTTTTTTGGCTTCAGATGATAAATAATTCACAAATTCAGCAGACAATACTATTATAACACCATATTCTTTAGTTTTTTCTTCTAATTTTGCAGCCATATTTACATTTGGAGATAAATAAGAAGCATCAATTTTAAAAACTGATCCTATTGCCCCTTCTATTGACCATCTAAATGCATTCCAAAACCCATTTTTACACAAAAGTTTTTAATTCTTTGATTCAAATATTTATTTCTTCTATACTAATTTTTTAAATTTTATGGAAAAAAAAATTTTAATTTTTTTTAATTTTAAAAGAATCTTACTTTATCTAAAATATAGGATTTTTGAATTTTTGCTATTATTTTAATGAATGAAATAAGAGCACATTCCGTTAGCTGATTCGATTGAAAATTATTTATTAAATTAGGGATCTCTGAAGTTGAATTTTCTATCAATTCATTCTCAAATTTCCATATTAAAAGAAATGCATCCCCAATATTTTTATTAGCTGAACCACAATTTTCACTAGCTATTTCGTGAACAATTTGAGCAATTTCATTTACAAAAATCATAACATTTTCTTGTAGGACTTCTGTAGTATCAGTGAAATTTCTTATATCACAAAAACCATATATGGCAATTACTTTTTTTCCAGGAATCATTGGGTTTACATCTCCATCTAACAAAATTATATATAATCCAAATGTATATTACTTTTAATTTAACAAAGAAAAATAATTAGATAATGATTTAATTTATTATTACTTTTATCATTTGACAAATTTTGAGCTATTATTTCTGATCCAGCTTCTCCAAATCCCAGAGCAAGAAGTGCACCTATTTTAGTAATAGTTTTTTCTAAAACTTTTGTTTCTAATGGTTCTTTTTTTATTTTCTTATGACAGAATTTATTATTAGTTTTTGTTTCTTTTTGTAAGATATTTAAAAATTGTTCTTTTTCGGATTGCTGCAGAGCATTTAACGGATTAATAGTCATATCTTTAATTTTCAAAATCATTGATTCTATTGGCTCTACTACCATCTCTAAAACATCTTTGAAAAAATACATTGTTCCAATTGAGAATATTACACAAATAAAAATTGTTTTTAAGATATTCAAGATATTTGAGAGCTGCATCATTTCTGTATTGTCAAATATTGCAATACACTATTAAATTAAGATTATTAAAAATTAAAATACTATTTAATTTAAAGAAAAAAACAATTACTGTTTGATAATCTTCATAATCGGATAATCCTGGACAGTCATCAATTGATATAATTTTTGCATCATCTCTAATGTTGATCGTTTTATTAAAATCCCCATAAGATATATCTCCGATCTGAGCAAAGATTAGATTTGGATTAGAATCTAAATGTTCTTTTACATAAAGCTCAAAAACATATTCTAAATAAGGATCTGATTTATTGTAATATTTAAAAATTCTTATTCCATAATCCATTGTATTTTCTTTTTCAAAATAAAAAGAGACATCAAGGAAAAAAATTCCCATAACAACAACGAATACTAAAATAATTAGTCTTCTAGATGTTAATTCTGATAACTTTCTTCCGACTATTGATTCATTGGGCATATTTGGATTTTTATTATTTTTTGAATCTAATTTTTTATTAAAATGTTTATTGAAAACTTTTTCACTTTCTTTGTATAATTTTATTATCCTAATTTGCCTTAAAATTCTAATTATTCTTAGAATTTTGATTGCTCTACTGCCAATTTTAGCAGCTTTTCCAGCCCTAACAACAGCGCTTATTGATTTAATATTTTTATTAATTGGAGTTCCCGTTGAAGTTCCATTAATAAGATAATTATAAAACCAATCTATATCTAATAACATTGATATTATAGAAATAATATCCATAAAAAAATAGAAGCCATAAAGATAATTATCTAATGATAAACAAGAAAAAATAAATTCAGTCATAAATATTATAATTATCAGTATACAAATAATCGAAAAGACATTATCAGAATCTTTATTAGTAAACAAGTTTTTAAAATTTTCCGCAAAAAGTGCATAAATCGTTAATAGACTTATAGTAATATCTGTAGCTCTATTGCTTAAAATGTTTCTTGCTTTTTCCTTAAAAAACAAAAAAATAAATAAAAAAGTTTAATTAATAAAAATTTTATTATTTACTCTCCATTTTTTTGAATTCAAATTAGATTCTTTATTTTGTATAATGCTTGTATTTTCCTTTTTTGAATTAATTTTTTCTTCTAATTCATCATCACTTGAAGAACTTTCACTTAAAATATTTTAATGAGTCCACTTTAATTCATAAAAATCATTGACAACGATTAAAGAATAAATAAACATATTATTTTTTAATTACTCTTTAATATCAACTGATAAATTTCTTTTCTTCGAATTTGAATTTAAATTTTCACCAATAAATTTATGAAGAGGAAAGTTTAAGATTTGAGATTTACTTATCTTTTCTTTGGAATTTAATTTAAGATCACCCTGCTTAATTATACAGTTGTATTTAGAAGAATCAAATCCATCATTATTCATATTTTTTTATAAATAAAATTATTTAGAAATATTCTTTGTAAAAAACAATCAATTTTCCATCATTAAAAAAGTGTTTCTTAGAAATAACTAATTAAACAACCCGAAATAATAATCGAAGGAATATTTTTACTTAATTAGTCTCTAGAGAGTATCTAACACAAAATATATAAATTAAAAAAACTTATAAAAATAACTTATAAAATTTAAAAATATTAAATCTAAGGTGAGTTTTTTTATATAATATGTTCTTAAGAAAAATCTAATTAAATAATTTCTTGTAACCAAGATGCAAACAAAATTATTATCTTATATCTATTCATAAAAAAATAATGACGTTTATTAATTATGGTTTA
>Ga0194116_10007822_pt1 | contig 10955 bp, 13 predicted proteins | sample TA2MahsurfametaG_4_FD_148617 | JGI IMG/M metagenome (GOLD analysis project Ga0194116, IMG submission 148617) | Freshwater microbial communities from Lake Tanganyika, Tanzania - TA2015008 Mahale S9 surface | ecosystem: Environmental > Aquatic > Freshwater > Lake | place: Tanzania: Lake... | reverse complement strand
AAAAAAAAAAATACAAATTAAAAAAAAAAAAAAAAAAAAAAAAAATAAATTTTTAATATTTTGATAAGAAATTTTATTTTTAATTTTTGACTAAAAATAAATATTTAATTAATAGTTTCCCTTTTCATAGAAAATTTAAATAAAATGGATTTACCCAACAATCAAAAAAAAATTACATATTAGTAAAATAAAATATAATTTTATAGTACAATTATCAAACACAAGGTTGTTCAAGAATTCGTTAATAGAATGATCTTTAAATATAGAATTGCTTTAAAATCTGCATCAATTAAAGGTAATCCAATTTATCTTTAAAGCTTTTTATAGAAAGTCAAGCCGATTTCTCAAGTTTATTGATTAGAGAATTGGAAAAAAAGAGTATATTTAAAAAGCCTGCAAAATACAATCAAACTCGTAAAATAAAAAGAATTACAACTAATGGTGCTATAAATTTTAATCCAAGCGCAAAACGTTTAAGCACTGATTATGATGACACAAATATTAAAGATGAAAATGTAATTTTTATTTTTTGAGTAAAAATTTATAATTTCTAGTTAATTTATATTAAATTTTATAAATTTAAACAGAATATAACTACAATTTTAAAAATCATTTGTTAAAATTTATTAAATTCAAAAAATAAAAGCTTATCTTCTACATACTAAAAGAACTTCCAGGTTTTTTCCGATACATGAAATTCAATTTAATATCAGATGATAATTTAAAAGCAGCTATTCCACACTTAAAGCATGTTCATTTATATAAAGGCCAAGCTTTATATGAAGAAAGCGAATTTGCAACTGCATTTTATGGTTTAATTAAAGGCAAAATCAATATTATTTCAAGAAAATTGAAAAATTCATATTCAGATACAAGAAGGAAAGCTTTGGGTTATATTGATATGTGTAAAAAAAAATTTTTAAATTGAATAGAAAATTATTTTTTAAGTAGATTAGATTTTGTTGAAAAGAGAAAGAATGAACTCAATTTCATAAAAAATACTGAGCAATCACAAGAAAATAACTTGGAATATGAGGGCTTAGACACTAAAAACTATTCAAATAAAGAAATATCAGAAAATTTACTTTTAACTAATCTAAATATCATTAATAATGAAAATAAATTAAAAAATTTTAATAATGGAATGAAAATTTACCAGAAAGAAGGAGATTGTTTTGGTGATTGGGAAATGATTAGTTGTAACAGTAAAACGACTTTTGCTTTTGCTTCTGAAGAGTCTGATTTATTTGTTTTAGATAAAGATTATTTTATAGATTATTTCAGTAAACCGATAATAAAATCCGCAAATGAAAGAAAGTTATTTATAAAGAAAATAATTCAGCCTTTAACTAATTTTGGATTTGATGATTTTTATAATAAAATTTCTCCAATTGTAAATTCTAAATTAATATTTTTTATATTATACATAAATTAAGAATACCAATTTTTAATTTATTTTTTGTGAATTTTTATGAGATTTGCTTTATATTATTTTTTCATTATATTATATTTGAGCATCCAATTAGTCTAATAATTTAGTTTTTAGATCAGCACGAGACAGTGTATTTACAGGGGTCGCTAGGTAAATACATATATTTAATTTTTTCTGGGTCTTGCTTGCTCCAAAAATGCATAAATAAAAAATTAAATGATAAAAAAGCCTCAGATTATGAATTGAGCTCTAAAAAGCCTAAATTTTATGATATTTTACATCTAAGTAAAGGTGGTTTAGCAGGTTTAGAGTCAATTTATTACTCAGATCAAATATATCAATATTCTATGAAGGTTCTTAAATTTAATATTTTGCAATATAATTCATAAATAAATCAATTTCAGTTATTAATCATTAATATAAAAATTTTTTTATTACTAATTAAGGTTGAGGAAAATAACACTATATTATTCAAAATTCTTAAAGAGGAGGTAAACAGAAATCAAAGAGTAAAAGAATATTTGAAGGGAATTTTTTTCGAACAAGAAAAAATTCTGAAAACTTATTTACAAAAACATATTGAATTTAAAAAAATTTATAAATTAACTTATTATTGTAATGAAGTGAATCAAAATCAAGTTAAAATTCTTGATGAGGTGGTGAATAACTGTGTAAATGAATCCATAAACAAAAATCGCTTATTGAGTATTAACAGAGGGAAAAATGAACTGCGAGTTAATTCTTGTAAATTAAGGATTGATAATATTAAAAATACAGAAACTGAGAATAGTACAATAAATTTAAACTTTTATGCTTATTCTAATATGAACTTAAGAGAATCAAACGATTATAAAAAAGAAAATGAATTTATGATAAAAAGGACTTTTTCTGAAAAATTTTCTATTCATCCAAGCGTTGATTTGAATAACCAACTATCAACAAAACAAAGTCTTAATTTGATTAATAAAAATAGCGATAATAATATTTTTAATAATCTTAGAACTCCTGAAAAAAATAAGCCATTAAAAATTATAGAAATTGCTAATGATTGCAAAGAAATTCGAAAAACAAATTTGAACAATTTTTTTTCTTTAAACAAATGTAATAGCAATTTAACCCATCAATCTTCAATGGAAAAAAACATGAATTCAGGAAATTTAAAAAATAAAAAACCTAATTTTTTATCAAGTTCTAAAAAATCAGATAATCAATTAAAAAAGCGATCTATGTATATAGATGATGAGGTAGAATATAAAAAAAAAAGTCGTCCTATAACAGTTTTTAATAAATTTAGAATTGATCCAACAATAACAAAAACAGCTAAAAAGTGGGTAAAATATAAAAATTCTTTGATTCCTAAATATTCCTCCGGACACTTTTGTTTGCCATTAGTTTCTAATCAAGGAAATTAAAGCAATATATTAAAAATTGTCTTTTCTAAATAAAATTGAAAATTTAGAGTATTTTATTTCTTCATATTTATTTAAAAAAAAAATTAAAATTAAAAATAACTTTATTTAGAGTATCTTAAAATATAAGACATAGAATAATCATTTATTTTATTAATATAAAAAAATAAATCATAAGTACATATAATACATGATTTTAAAACTATTTATTATTTTATTTATAATTTATCTTAAAATATTAATTATTTCTCTAAAATGTTAAACAACAGATGAATTTTATTCAACATGAAATTGGAGTAAAATTCCCTCTAAATAAAATAAACAATTATTTTAATCATGACTTCAAAATTTATATAGATAAATTTAATTTATAACACATCTCTCTCTTTAACTATGAAAAAAACACTTTTAAATCACACAAAAAATAAAAATAGTAGCAATGATAAAAAATATTTTATGAATCATAAAATTAAAATAAAAGAATTTTATTTATAAATTAAAAATGTCAGGTGTTTCTGCAATTTACTTTCTTGATCAGAAAGGAAAACCAATTATTTTCAGAAATTATAGAGGAGAAGTCAGCCAAAATATAAGCGAAAAGTAATATTGAAATTTTTATTATTCATATTCCTTTTAATAAAAAAGTTTTCAACGCAAAGTTTTGGAATTGGAAGAGATAAATATGAAGCCTTGCTTTACTGTTAGTAATGTTCACTATGCTTGGATTAAACACAGAAATATTTACAGTAAAAATATTATTATAATTAAACCAAGAGCATTAATAATGAAGATTGCAAAAAAATCATTATAATTTCATTTATATTTATTATTCAAATTTAGTTGTTGCAGTGGCAAAAAGAAATCCGAATCTCACGCTTATTTTTTCATTTCTTCATAAAGTTGTGGATATATTAATCGAATATTTTAATCAATTAGAAGAAGAAAGCATTAGAGATAATTTTGTCCTTATATACGAACTATTGGATGAAATAATCGATCATGGTTACCCTCAAACCACAGAGACAAAAGTTTTAAAGGAATATATAAAAACTGAATCAAATAAAATTAAAGTTAGCAATAAAAATAATCTTCCTGCTAATACTGGAGCTCTTTATGGAAAAATTTCTTGGAGACCTGAAGGAATAAAATACAAAACTAATAATGCATTCTTAGATGTGGTGGAAAAAGTCAATTCTTTGGTAATTAAAAAAATTGACAAATTCCCTTTAATATAATTTACTTAATTTATATGATTATAATAATTGATTTAATTCAAGCTTTATTTTTGAAGATTTAATTATTATGAACTTGTAGATTTCAAATAAGGGAACTATGCTTAGATCTGAAATCATGGGATTTATTAACATGAAGAGTTGCTTAAGTGGAATGCCAGTATTGAAATTAGGATTAAATGATAAATTATTTTTCGAGTTAACCGGGAGAAGTATTTATCATTTATTCATATTTATTTCAAAATTTTAATTTAAAATTAATAAAATTTTATTTTAAGAAAAAATAATTTATTGTAATTATAATAAAAAACTTATTAAATATATAGCGACAAGAAGCAGAACCATTGAAATGGATGATTTAAAATTTCATCAATGTGTTGATATGAATAAATTCCAAAATGAAAGAATTATAGAATTTACTCCACCTGATGGGACATTTGAATTAATGAGTTATAGATTGAATACACAAGTAAAATCTTTTATTTTAACAGTGCATTAAATAATTAAGTTAAAACCATTAATCTGGGTTGAGGTTAATATTGATCAATCAACGAAAACAAAAATTGAATATTCTGTTAAAGCTAAAAGCAATTACAGGAATAAATCAGTTGCTCATAATGTAGAAATTGCCATACCTGTTCCTAATGATCTTAAATCACCTGTTTTTAAAGTATTATATTTTTACAAATAATTATAGTTAATATTTTTTTTATTAAAGATAAATAAAAACTGAAAAAATCCTTTTTAAAATTATTAGACTTCAAATGGTACTGTCAGTTATTTACCAGATAAAGACTGCGTTATTTGGGCAATTAAAGATTTTCCAGGTCAAACCGAGATTTTGCTAAAATTGCAATTTTTAGTTCCAACCATCCGAAATGACTCTTGTGAAAAATACATGAAAAAACCGATTTCAGTCAAATTCGATATTCCCTCTTTCACTGTTTCTGGAATACAAGTAAGATATTTAAAAATTCAAGAAAAAAGTGGATATCAGGCTTTCCCTTATGTTAAATATGTTACTGCAAATGGTGACTATCATATTAGAATGGTTTAAATTATTTAAAATAATAGAATTAATTTGTTTTTTATATGCATAAAGAAGCTTGTTATCTATCAATTATCAAAATATCGATATGATATTAAATATTTAATTAAAAAAATTTTTTAAATTAAGTCGTCTTTTTTATAATCATTTTCTTATAGGATTTTTAGAAAACATAATCCTTAAAATATGGTTTAGTATATATATAATAAATGAATATATTAATTCATTTGAAATTATTAATATTTAATTTAATCGAAAATTGATTCAAGGTAAACAATTTATTAAACTTCAATAAAAGATTTAATTAAGCAATAAATCCAAAATTTAATTTAACTTGATAAATTCAAGATAATCGATTAATCGCTTTTTTAAACATATAACATCGACCTACAAAACTCTTTATATAAAATTTTAACTTTTAAATTCTAAATATAGAATAAAATTTATTTGTGTCTTAAAATAAAATTTTGATTTTAATCAAAATTTTCGATAAATTTAGAAAATATGGATAATTTTAAAAATTTAAGGGCTCAAATCGAATATGAAATTAATCAAAACAAAACATTTTTTATCAACAATCAAAAAAAACGTAAAAATTCTTTAAAAACCAAAAGAAATTAGTAGAAATGAATATGATAGGAATTTGACTGAAATTGCGTTTGAATATAAGCTAAATACAGATAAAATTTTCGAAGATGAAGTACTTTTACATGAAGAAAAATTACTTTTATTTTATTCGATAAATAATTTGAAAAATACTATAGAACAAACAGGAGAAGATTATCTTTATAAATACTATATTGAAAATGTATTTTTAACTTTGTTTCAATAATATTTTTATTTAGGATCAATTGATTAAAAAATCCCCATCACAGCAAAATCAAAATCATTTTGAGGAAGAAGAATTTGTAAAAAATATTTATTTTTAATTCTAATAATTAGGAAAAAGAGTTAATTTCATTGCTTTACACATTTATTGTACTTTATTTTATGACAGTTTTATTTTTTTCATTTTTAATGACTTTCTTTTTGTTTTTTACTGATGACGATAATGGAAGCTGGTTTTTTTATTTTAGAGAAGATGTTTTTTATTTATTGTCATGTTTTTAGATTCTCTAAAAGTTTATAATTATTTTCAAATTTTTATTAGAAAAAGTCGAAATTATAAAAAAATTTTTCATATTAAAAGAGGATAAAATTACAATTTTAATTTTATCATTAATATTCTTCTAAAATTAAACGGATACAAATATAATTATTCTTATTATCAAACTATCAAGTAAATAAAATAATTCTTGCTTTAAATTTTTAAATTTTTTTTCTTGATATAAATAAAGAGACTATTGAAATAAAAATAAATTTTTGAATAACTTTTTTATATTTATTTATCGAAAGCCCATTTAACAATATTATTTCAAATTGTTTATATTTTTATTGTACTAAATTTCCTATTTAATTATTATTTAAAAATAAAAGCTATTATTGAAATCTTTCTTTGTTCAATGATTTAAACTATTATTTATTTCAGTTAAAGTGTTGCTTAATCTTTCAAAATCATTAATTTCATCAAAACGTTTTTTATTTTGTTTGTACAATCCTCTTTTTAATGTTTAAATGTTAAATTTTTTAAATAATTATTTACTTGGCATAGGATGCAAGCAAAAAATCGGGATTTTCAGTAATTCTACTTTTGTTTATTTCATATGGATATTCATTTTGATTTTCTGCTTTTATAATAAGACCTTTTTTTAAATTTTCAGAAACTAATTTAAAATTATCGATATAAGTTTGAGTATAATATTCATTTCTTGCAGATTCTCTAATTAAAAATAAATAATCTTCTATAAATTTAAATATTTTATTCTCAACATAAATTGGAATAATTTACTTAACAAAATTTAATGCATCTACATATGATTGGAAAAAGGCTTTTGCCTCTAAGGCAAATATATTAGCTTTTTCCTGTTGATTGAAACTCATATCAGCTCTGAACATTTTTCTTTAAATAATTTATAATTTAACAAAGAAATTTAATTCAAAATGAAAAATTTTTTAAATATTTTAAAAATATAAAAATTTCAGAAGATTTTAAATAATTTTTTAAAATTTAATCGAAATCTTAATAAATCAAACTTTTTGGGAATTATTATAATAAGATAGATTTTCAACCATAAAATTCTATATTTTAAAGAAAAATTATAAATTATATTTTTCAAAAAAAATAATATTATCATAATAATGATAAATTTTTTTAAATTTATTTTGATTTTTAATTCTGTTAATTTTTAGAAAAGACTTTTAATTTACATATTTTAAATAAATAAAAAATTTCTTTACTTTATTCTTTTTAATTAAATTGAAAATGAAAACCTTAGCAAATAAACTTTATAAATATACCCTTTTAAATCATTTCAATAGACCAAGATCAATTTTCAAATTAGCTAATAAAAATTTCAATGTTTTAATTGGTAAAATTATAGTATTAATCAACAAATATTTAGATAATGAATTTTTAACTGAAGATCAAAAGAGTATTCAAGATGCTGCATACAATTTTGCCCAAAATGAATTATTTCCAAATGCTGCTGATTGGGATGCGAACAAACATTTCCCAAAGGATGTTTATAGAAAAGCAGCAGAATTGGGATTTGCATGTAATTTAAAAAAATAAAAATATTTTTGTTTGAAACTTTGAAATTTGCTATTTTTATTAAAATCAATTTTTTAAAAATCAAATTAGTAATTTTTAACAATCAATCTATAAAAATAAAAATTTTTTTATTTAATATGTTTTTATTTGAATCTATATACGGTTTATATAGATTAATAATCATATAATTTGAAATAGCAATTTATACATCAGAGAAATATGGAGGAAGCAATCTTGGTCGATTAGAAGCATCTATAATCTTCGAAGCATTAGCGACTGGTTGTGTTGGCTCTTCAGCTTATTTATCAATCCATAATATGTGCTGCTGGATGATTGATGAATTTGGAAATGAATCTCAAAAACAGCAATGGCTTCCCAAAATGAATAATTTGGAATGGTTTGCATCATACTGTTTAACTGAACCAGGATCTGGATCAGATGCATTGGCAATGATTACAAATGCAAAGGAAGATGGAGATGATTTTATAATAAATGGTTCTAAAGCTTTCATAAGTGGAAATTCCGATATTTTTCTAGTAATGTGTAAAACAGGTGAAAAAGAAATTTCTTGCATTGCTGTAGAGAGGACTTCAAAAGGACTATCAATGGGAAAAAACGAACATAAAATGGGTTGGAATGTTCAACCAACACAAATGGTTTTATTTGATAATGTAAGAGTTCCTAAATCAAATTTAATTGGAAAACGTGGAAATGGATTTAAAATAGCTATGATGGGTTTAGATGGTGGTAGAATAAATATTGCTTCTTGTTCATTAGGTGGAGCTGCTTTTTGTTTAGATGCAGCGAAAGAATATATGAAAACAAGAAAACAATTTGGAAAAAGTCTCTCCGAATTTCAATATTTACAGTTCAAAGTTGCTGAGATGGCAACTGATTTACAAGTTAGTAGATTAATTACACGTCAAGCAGCAATTGCGATTGATACAAAATCACCAAATAAAACAACTTATGCTGCTATGGCAAAGTTGGAAGCAACAGAAAAATGCTTTAATATAGTATCTGGGGCGCTACAATTGCATGGAGGATATGGTTATTTAAAGGAGTATCCTATAGAAAGATATTTTAGAGATTTAAGAGTGCACATGATTTTAGAGGGGACTAATGAAATTATGAGGATGATAATTTCAAGGAAAATCTTTCAACCTTAATCCAATTAGGAACTTAGGAATATAATATTTATAATCTATCAAAATATTGTTTTAAAGTTGATATTATTTTATTATTTGTATTTTAATTTAGGGAAAATTTTTTTTTTTAATTAAAGTTTATAATTTTAATATCCTCTAACATTATAAGAAGAGAATAATAAATTTATAATCTGAATCTTAAAAAAAATTAATTGATCCAAGATTTAATTTTTTAATATATTTTTAATTGGATTTCAATTACTAAAAATTTCGAAATTTTTATATATTTATAGCTAAAACTTTTAGAAAACTTTATTTATTGATATTTTAAATATTCTGATTATTTACATTATTAATTTTTTAAAAATAAACTTATCTATAAACTAATAAGGATTGTGAAATATTTTTCAATTGGCAATACAGATAAAATTAAATAAATCAAATCATACTAAAAAATAAAATGTATCCAATTATTCCAAAAATATCATTTAATTAATTCATATTTTTAGACGTCATTATCGTCGTTTGTTTCATTTCCTTTTTCTTTATCTAAATTTTTTTGAAGATACTTATCAAATTCTAAAAATGGAATGGGTAATATTTCATTGTAAATAACAGTTCCCAATATTAAAAAGATAAATCCAATTAGTTGTAATACTTGAAAAGTTTCTCGATGACATTCATCTACTATAGGGAATAAGAAGAATAGCCAAACTATTATAGTTCTAATTGTATCTAAAACGGCTCTTGCTGGAGATGAAAGAACTTTAGATATTGTTATTCCAACAAAATTGAAAAATCCAATACTACATATATACAAAATACAGTAAAATAGTAAATTCCCATTATTTCCCAATTGTTTAAGTGCGAAAAGAGTGTCTTCAAGATAATAAACATTTTTATCATTTTTTGAACAAATTAATGCTGCAAAACTTTTATCTTTTTCATCCGCAGGAAGTGTACATTCAATATTTTGAGCTATTATTAAAAATATTATGTAAAAAATTGATCCCCAAATGCCTTCCCATCCTACAGCTTTTAATGGAGGACAGTCATATTTCTTCATGAAATTTTCTTCTAAAATAAATTGTGTTGCAGAAAAAATCTGTGCAAATATTACTAAACAAAATCCTAAAACTACATTGCTTGAATCATCACTACCACATTCTGGATTAGGTTCTTTGTTAAATGCAGCAACACCTACTAGAACTAAACCTAAAATTACAGAAAATATTCCAAGATAATTATGTCTGTATATCTTACTTTTGAGGAAAATAATAGAAAAAATAGCAGTAAAAATAATCAAAGAACCTCTAAGCATTTGGTAAATTGAGCCTGCTATCATGCTCAGCCCAAATGTCATAATAGTTGTTCCTATAAAATCACAAGCTGCAGGTAGCATTAATTGAAAAGGGCTTGCTGTAGGTAAAAGATTTGTTTTCCCTTTTTTTAATTCATCTTTGGTTATTGTTTCATTTCCATGTATTCTTGACTCTTCTGACAAAAGTTTTATTTCATTTACTGTATTAAAGTTATTTTTTTTTTTTTTTATAAAATAAACGTCAAAGTAATACATAATTAGACAAAGGCTTTCTCCAAGAAACATACAGAAAGTAATAAACCATTCGTGTTTATACGGTAATTCCAAAGATTTTGTGATATTTTGAAGCTTATTAGCAATAGTATTAATTGAGCCAGTTACTATCATCAAAAGCATGAACGTATAAATTAAAACTTGTGGTATTTGATTTTTTGTTGTTGTTTCTGCTCCCATTATTTTTTCAATATGATTTAATTGGATATGCAAATAAAATACAATATTTTAATTTTTAAAGAAATTTCAAAAATAAATAATAATGATGTTTAAGAAAATTAAATAAATTCTATAACTAATTTAAATAATTTAGCAAATGAGTTGCTTTTATTTTCAATTAATAAACACCTCAAAATAGGGCAATAATAAAGATATATAAATATTGATATATTCTGATAAAATTTAAAAATTAAAATTTTTTTTCTTTATCATAGTGAAAAAT
>Ga0194116_10007818_pt1 | contig 10956 bp, 13 predicted proteins | sample TA2MahsurfametaG_4_FD_148617 | JGI IMG/M metagenome (GOLD analysis project Ga0194116, IMG submission 148617) | Freshwater microbial communities from Lake Tanganyika, Tanzania - TA2015008 Mahale S9 surface | ecosystem: Environmental > Aquatic > Freshwater > Lake | place: Tanzania: Lake... | reverse complement strand
CCAATCCCCAATCCCCAATCCCCATAAATAATCATAAATGACTTTTTTTTCATGTTTATTTTATACTGAATTTAACCATATAATAAAAAATATTCATTTCTCCAAATTCTTTCATTTAAAATAATTCAATTTATTATTTAAAAAAAAATATACTAATTAATGGAACAAATTTTAGAAAAGTATGACAACGCAGAAGACGATGGATTTATTGGGCATGATAATTTAGCTCGAGAAATATTAGATTTATCAAGTATTTTCTTTAATTGATTTAAATCTTTTAATTTCAATAAAACAGTTTTGATATTATTAAAAAAATAATAAAAATTATAATATTTAAATAAATTTAGAAAACATTGGTGAAGTTGAGTATGATCAAGATAAGCAAACTAAATTCTACAATGCAATAAGATGGGCAGTAAATCATCTAGGAGCTAATTACAGAGACGTCAAGTATATTTTTTATCGAGATTTGAATTATTTTTTTAAAATTTTTACTAATACCAATTTCTCAATTTACTAATAAGCAAATATTTTAAAATTTATGTTTCTATCATTGAAAAAATAAAAAAATTTTTTATAATATCTGATAAAACAAAGGAATTTTGATGCATATTTTGCTCTTATCCGAGAGATCAAAGACATTAAGAACACCAACAATACTTTCCTAGTAAAATTAACAAATCGCCTAATCGGAAAAATAAAAGAAATTAAATTTCTCTATAATAGAATAGTTGAATTATGCAATGAAATTATAGAATTCTGTAATAATACTAATAATATAACTATGAAGACTAAAATTCAAACAAGATTGGCAGAAGTTCATTTCATAAATGAAGCTCACACAATTGCGATAGATCTTACTTCCAAAAGCTTAATTGATTTAAAACGCTATGAAGATAATTTGGGTTTAATTGTTTTACAGCTTTTGGAATCAAAAATCCACTATGCTACAAAAGGTATCTCAAAAGCTAAAGCTTCATTAACAAGTGTGAAAACTCTCTGTACAAAGGTTTATGTAGAACCAAAATTACAAGCAAAAATCGATATGCATGCAGGTATACTTGCTGCTTATGAAAAAGATTATAATTTAGCATATTCTTATTTCTATGAAAGCTTTGATGTTTTTAATATTCCGAATATAAAAAATACTGAAAAAGCATTGAAAGCTATGCAATATATGATATTGTCTAAAATAATGAGTGGTAATTTAGATGAAATTAGTAATATTATTATTGGGAAAAAAGGGCAGAAATACTATGGACCACCAATAAAGGCCTTCGAGAGTATTGTCGAAGCAGTTAAATTAAAGTCTGTAAAAATGTTGAAGGATAATATTTTAAAAAATCAAGAGCATTTTTTGCAGGATGATTTTATTGTCCATCATTTGGAGACTTTAAAAAATGAATTGATTGAGAAAAATTTGATTAAAATTATTCAACCTTATTCGGTTGTACAGATTGAATACATTACAGGTTTAATTGGATTGCAGCTCTACGAAATTACAATGAAAATTTCCCAAATGATTTTGGATAAAAAAATAAATGGAATATTAGATCAAGGGAAAGGTTGTTTGATTATATATGATGAAGTTTCTCACAACGTAAAGATAATTTAAATAGATATTTTTGTTTATTAAAAGTGTGTTTTGAATAAATTTTTTTTATAATTTGATAAATTTTATATTTTACTTTAATCATAAATTATTTACTTGTTTAGTCTTATTTGGAAAAAACCGTTGGCACTTTCAAAAACCTTGATAAAGTTGTAGAAAGTTTAATGAAAAAAGTCAGGAGCACGAATATCTAAAGTGAATCAAATTTATTTATTCTATTTAATTAAAGTGGATATATTAATTCAAAGCAATAAAAATATTATTTTCAAATCAATTAAAAGCAATTAAACTTAATATAAAGCTTTTTTCATATAATAATTTAGAATTTTTAAATAATTATATTATCCTTATCTAAATAATTTAAACAATTTAATTGTTTATATAAAATAAATATTATTTTTAATATTTCATTAACCAATTTTTCTCAGACAGGGAATGGTTTAAATTGGGAAATTTAAAAAATTGTTTAAATTTAAGTAAGAATTTTACATTTTATAATCTTTAACAGAAGTAAATATTATATATAAAATACTAATAATAACTTAGAAAAATTTATGTAAGTTAATTTATAATATTATTAATGAATTTTAAATAGGAAGGTATTGGTTCACACTTAATCGTTTGTGTTTTAGTTTCAGTGGAATCGCTTAAAACTAAAATAGAATGAATTGTTTTATACATAATATCGATAAATTTATTAAGTTCTTCATATTTGGAAGAAATTATAAGATAATTTTCTTCTGTAAGTTTTAAATTTTTCAAGATTTCTGAGTTAAGCTTTTCATATTCATCTTTCTCTAATTTAATTTGAAGAAACTTTTTTTGCATTTCAGCGAAACTCTCAGCCAATTTATTTAATATTTCTTCGTTGTTATCTTCTTTTTTGTTACTATAATCAAAAATTAATTTTGATATGATTTCCATTTCAGATTCTAAATTTACTTCTGAAGAAAAATTCTTATTTGATTTAATATCAAACTTATTTTGGTGAGGATTCGAGTTTTTATAGCTATCTTTAGTGGAATTATCATTTGTACTGCTATTAATATTGTTATTATAATTATATTTATGTGTTTTAGTTTCATTTTCGTTTGAATTAGATTCTTTTTTATCGCTATCTTCATTGATATTATTGTTTTCTAGATTAATATTTAAGACATCAGACTTATTTATGGTTTCTAAAGAGTGTCTTTCTTTATGTTCATAATTATTTGAATTAGAATTGTATTCGTTATTTTTTATTAGGTCTCTGTTATTTGAAAATTTTCTTACAATTTCCGTTGTTTGTTCTTCAATGAAATTTTTTTCATCGTTTTTAGTAAACGAATTTAAAAGTTCTTTTTTACTTTTTTTATTTTCTGGTTTATTTTCTAAATTATTCAAATCTTCTCCCAAAGTTAATATAACTTCTTTTTCAAAGGTATTCTTCAAAATTGAATGACTTTTAGAAGTATTGATATCTGATTGGTAATTTTTTTCATCGATTAAGATTTCTTTTTTGTTTACTTCTGATTTTTTTTCAATATTTAAATCTTTTTTATCTTTCAAATTATTTTCATCGATTTTAATACTAGAATTGTCGATTTCAGTTGTATTTTTACTTTCAATTTTGGATTTATTTTGCAAATTATTTATATCAGTTTCATTGTTTATTTCATTATGATTGGTATTATTGTATATATTGGTTATATTCGTACTTGAATTTAAATTTATATTTATAGGCTGATTTCCATTGTTAAGAAATAAGCTTTGATTAGGATTTTTATTGAATTCAGAAATGGAATTTAAAGAAGTGATGTTCAAACTATTTTCTCTACTAAAATTGCAAATGTTTTCATGAGAATCTGTAATCGGGGATTTTATAAAAATATCAGAAGCGTTATTAGTTGCTTCTTTATTATAAAGCTTCCCTTTCAAAAGGCTTTGTATTACATCATTTATTGTTAAATACATATTTTCAGTATTCTTGAAACTTAATTTCAAATTATCTGTAAGACCCATTAATTCTTCTATTACTGTTTTCAAAGCTTTATTTTCCTTTTCTAATTTTTTATATTTTTTCTTTAAAATTTCAAATTCATCAATTTTTTTTGAAGTGATAATATTATTATTATTTATAGATTGATGTAGGTTCTCATTCCCGAAAGTAATCATTAATTTATAATTATTATTAAAATTATCTTAAATTAATTTAAATTTACCATTTTATCTTTTTAGATTTAAACAATTTAAAATTTTACATATTTTCACTTGTTTATTGTTTTAAGTATTTATAATTTTTTGGAAAATAATCTATAAAGTGAAGAATAACCATGAAGTTTGTTTTGAAAATAGTTCTTAATAAAAATCATTTTTAAAATTTAACTTATTAAGGAATTCATCAAGGATTTATTTTTAAATTTTTTGAAATAAACATCTCTTAAATTATCTACTGTTATGTAATAAATAATTAATTAAAATAATAGGCGATTGAATTAATCATTCCTCTTTACAATGGAAAACTACATGATTTTTAATAAAAATTTAAATTCAAATTTCAAATAAAAATTTTAGTTAAAAATATTAAATATATAAAATTATTAAAAATGACAGATGTAAATAATTATTTATTCTGATTTTATAATGATAATATAGATAACAGCAATTAACCCAAAACCATTTCTATCTGAATTATTAAACAGATATGTCATCATTCGTTTAAAATGGGGAATAGAGTATCACGGAAAGATGACTTCTTTCGATAAATACATGAACTTTCAACTTTTAGATGCTGAAGAATATATAGATGGGGAGAAAAAAGGATCATTAGGGGAAATTTTAATAAGGTATTTTTAATAACAAATTAAAAAAATGAAATTTTTAGGTGTAATAATGTTCTTTTTGTAAGAGAATTAATGGAGGAAGATTGCTAAATTTTTTATTCACAATAAAAATATATTTAATTAAATTTAAAATTTAAATCTTTGATTAATAATTTTTGAATTCATAATAAGCATATCAATTTTAATTAAAAAAAGCAATAATCCCATTGAAAAAATTATAATTTTCATGATAAGTATAGGTCTAGATTTTATATTTTTTTCATTTGAATTTTAATAAATATATTACAAATTTATTAATATGAAGTCTTCTTATTCATTGTTTTTTAAGAGCTAATGATAATTATTTATTTATTATTTTTTGCGTTTTATTTAATTTAATCAAGTTAATTTTATTTTATAATTCTAAATATTAGTTAGGAATTACAACAATTTTATTAATTTTTTTCAAAAAAAACTTTATTAAGAGATTAATAAAATTTTATCATTATACCAATTATTATGCAATCAATAAAAATATCGAATCAAAGTAAATTAAAAATTGCTTTAAATTAATATTCGAATAATGAAATTAAAATTTTTAATAATATTTAACATTTCAAGTTTAAAGCAGATAAATGATTAGCTTAAAAGAAAACTTTACAGTCGAGTTCCAAAAAATTTATAAAAAACAATTAAATAATATTTATGTGAAAAGCACTCCACAAGTAATTGAAGAAATCATGCAAGAAAAATCAAAACAATTACTTGAATCAGTTGAAGTTGAAGACTATCTAATAAATGAAATAAATGAAAATAGAAAAAATACTTTTACAGAAGCAGATAATAAAGGAAGATTAAAAAATAATGGAAAGTATGAAGGATACTTAGCTGAATATAATAAATATTTCATTGAACTTCCCAGTATCAAACCAAGCAATACTAATCTGAATTTCAAAGAAAAAAAAAAGACAAATAGAAAAATAGATTATTCTAATATATTAAATGATTCTTCGTTTGATAAATCGAAAATATTAAATGATTTGAAAGCTAGCGATAAGCTAAACAAGTGTAATAATTTTTAAATTCTTTATTATCTCAAAATTAAAGCATTTCAAGATTTTATTTAAATTATAGTTATAGGAACCATTAAAGTTTATATTTAATCTATGATCGATTTTAATTTTTAGACTTTATTATATTATTATTTCTATAATATAACAAGTAAATTATAATCTTCACTCTAGTTAATATGAAGTTGAAAAACGTTGAAGAAATAATTGTAAATTCTCCTAAACTAAAAAAAAACGCGAAATCGTTAATAAACAATTTCTATACTTACGCAAACAAAACAAAATCTCATTCAAAGTTTTCAAGAAACAAACCAATTTTTAATTTGCAGATGAATAAAACCTCTATGATAAGTGATATATTAACCACACATCATAGTACAGTTGCAAATACTGAAGATAATTTCAACTGTACAAAATTAATAGATGGAAAATATAACATTATCCCTGATTATGTTAAACATATTCAAAATTTCTCAAATAATAAAACTATCAATCATTTACTCAATGTTATAGTAAAAATTTAATATTTTTTTGATAAATGGGTATATACTAAAATTTTTGATATTTAAAATAACATTTTTAATTTATATTATTTAGAATCACCAAAATAAAGTTAAAAATGCTATTGATCGAATAAACTATGTCGAAAAGAATATTCTCTCTACTAAAGACAACTCGCAAAAAGTATTGGATTTTTATTATAAGAAATCAGATGATATAAGAAAAAAATACAAGAATGTGGCTTATCAATGTTTTCCTGAATTATATAAGTGAGGTTTATAATTTTAAGCAAATACAATACGAAAATATTCAAGTAATTTTAAAAAATAAACAAAACGATATTTTTATTTGAATCATAATTACATATAGTAAAAATTTGATTTACTGTGTAATAACTTTATAAAAATAATTTATTAAAATACCTATGTAAATAAAATCAATGAAAATAGTATAATGTATTTAAATTTATCAAAAATATTTAGAGAATATAGTTAGAAATTTTTATAAATATACAAATTTAAAGAATATTTATTCATGATTAAATTGAAAATCTTAAATTGGACAATTTTAAAAACAATTACTTACTATTAATATAATTTAAAATTAATTCATTTTTAAGAAACTTATAAAATGTCAAATTCATTAAAAACATCACTAAAAGATACACTAAGGAGATCTCATCAAACAAGCTTAAGTAGTTTGAGCCAAAATTTAATTAATAAAGAGAAACTTATAAATATTCAAAAAAGAGAAAAATTGAAAGGTTTGTTAATTACAAAATTTATGAAGAAATATGGAATAAAAAACCCTGAAACTGTGCTTGAGCAAGAAATAAGCAAATTCATGTTAGGTGAAAAATTATCAGATGGGGATTTAAAGAATCTTGATGAAAAATTAAAAAAAATTATTTCTGATTCAAGGCAAGAAGAAAATCCTAAACAAGCTCTTAACTGTAAATCAAGATGATATTTAATTGTTTGAAAATTTTATTGTTTTTTGCCAATCAATAAAAATTTTTATTTTACTTTATGATATAGATTAATTTGAATCTACTAAACAATTAAATGAGTAGGTACTCCAAACATCGGTAGTCCTTTATCGACATTAGCTAAAGACTTGATAATACCAGATCTTCATAATAATGAAGCTTTTTGTGGGAAATCAAAAACATCAGTATCTTCGAAATACAATTCATCAGCTGAAATAATTGCAGAAAATGATTCCGAAAAAATTATAAAAGGTAGCTCTAAACTTTTTAATAATGAAGAAGAATCTGAAATTTTATTAAATCGTAATTACAGAAGCATTGAAAGATTTGATTTCCCAAATGCTCAAGATGAATGGAATGCGATAGTTAAATATAACAGGAAACTATATGATGAGGAACAGAAAAATAATAAGTTGAAAGATCTGGAGATTCGCAAAAGAATTAGAGAAGATTTGGACAATCAAATGAGACAAAAACTTAAACGAAATTACGAAGAACAAGTCAAAAATCGTGAATATGATGAAATAATGATAAATCATTGTAGATATTTAGATGAAATGGAAAAGAAAAGAAATCAAGAAATAAAAGAAAGGATTGTAAAAGAAAAAGAAAATCGGGATAAACAAGTACAAGATGAAAAATTAAGGAAAAAAACAGAACAATTAAAAGAAAAAAAATATGATCGCGAATATGTTAAAAATATTCAATCTGAATTAGAAAAAGAGAAACAAATTCAACTCAAAAGAAGATTGGATGAAAGAGAGCTTATGTTCAATACTATAATGGAAAATGAACTCAATAAGAAACGAGCTTTAGAAAACAAAGAAAATGAAAGGCTTACTGATAAAAAATATACTGAAGAATATGCGAAACTATTAGATAGACAAGAACTCGAAAGGATGGAATACTTTAAAAGAATTGAAAGAAATGCAAATAATTATGTTAATAAAATGGCTGATACGGTTATGAATAATATCGAAGCAAAAAATAAAGAGGAAGAAGAAAAAATGAGAACCTTTTTAATGGAGAAGGAAAAGAGGTGAATCTTAAATTATATCAATTTAAATTTTGTTTAAATAAAATTTAATTGAAATATTTCTAAGAAACAAATTCAGTTTTGAAATAGTTTAATTTATTTAGGAGTAAAGAAGAGGATCAAAAAAAGCAAAAGTCTAATATAGAATTCAAAAAAGGTATGAGAGATTATTTCGATATGCAAGTCGAAGAGAAAAAAAGGTTAAATGCTTTTGAAAAAACTCTAGATTTGGAGCAAGCAAGAATATGGAAAATTGATACTGAAAAGTTCTATGAACAAGAAAAAGAAATAACCGAAAAAGTAAATATTGAATATTTATATATTTTAAATAAATTTTTTTTAAAGAATATAACATAATAATTTAAAAAGGTCCGCTCTATGAATATTTTGAATTCTGAATATTTAAAACAACAAATAGAGGCCAAAAAATCTCTAAAAAATAATAAAATGTCTGAGCAAGAATGGGCATATAATAGGCAACTTTTACATAAAATAAAAGGGAATAAATCACAATCCTCTCTTGCAGAAGAAATAATATAATATGAAAAATTAAACTTTAAATTATTTTATCAAAACAGGTTATATATTAATTAAATATTTTATTATTGATTTATAGTATTTTAATAAGTAACTAGCATTAATTATAAAATGATGTATTGAATATGAATTACTCGCACATAAATTTAATTTAAAAAATCTAAGAAAAAATTTTTTATTCCCATTTGATATTTATTAAATTCCAATTATCTATGTATTTGAATAAATTAATATTATTATAATTACCACTACCATAAAATAAATAATGACAATATATATTAACAATATTAAACATATTGAGGACTTTCATATATGATCATATTATTTATTTTAACATTTATTTTATCCTGTGGCTTCTTCTAAAAGAGGGAAACTATTTTCTATTTCTTCTGAAAGCCTTGGAAAGTCTAATCCGTCACTGAAAAATAAAACATTGGCTTTCTAATAAATTTTATTTTAATCTACTCAGAAATACTTTAAAAACATGAATATCCGAAAATAAAAAAATGGATTATTATTAAAATTTATTAAGTTATTAGGTTTTATTACATGAGATACAAAGTATTTTGGTTTTGAAGCGAAGTTATATTTAGCAAATAAATCTCCTGTCAATCCTCTCTCCACAGATATAAATTCACATTTTTTATTATTATCTCCTTGATCGATAAATCTTTTAATCATCGAATCTGCAACTTCACAAGGACCCCAAAATTTATCGAATACATTGATGACTAAAAAAATGAATTTATCCGTTAAATCAATAAAATGAATTTTTAATTGTGCTATTAAATATTATTATTTTAAATTAAAAACAATTTTCTACCAACGATTTTATTGTAATCAGGTGAAAAGTATTTATAGAATGTTTCAATGTCATTGCATTTAATTGCGACCTCTAGTTTTTTTTTCATCTTTAAGTTTTGAAAATGATTATAAATAAATTAAATCTTAAAAATTTAACACTAAAATCATCAAATGACTGCTAAATAGGATCTTAATTGAAAAAAAGAAAGTTTTTGTAATCATGGAGTTAAATTAGATTAGTATTTATTCCTTGGTTATTTTTATTTATTAAAATTTATTTTTGATTAATTATCAAATAATAAAATCTATTATTAAATTTGAAATATTATAAAAACTTAAAAAAAATTATAAAAATCAAATCACATTCCAAAAAAATAATGCATTTTGATGTTCTATAAAACTTTATTGATTTTTTCGCAATTTTTTTATTATTAAAAGTAACAAATTTGAGATATATTCCAATATATATTAAATAAAATTTATTATTATTGTGATTCCATAATAAGTGTGTTTTTAGCATCTAAAGATGTTTCTTTGAAATTTTTTCCATAATAATTTCCAGCTCTCACTCCTCTTCTAAATCCTTTATAACCGACTATGAAAGGAAGCTCTGAAAGAGGTTTTTTATCTAAATTTAGTTTTTCTACAAAAGTTAAAGGAACATCAGTTAAATCAACAGGTGTTATTCCGAATTCTTTTTTTTCGATAGTTGGAACATATTTTCTGGGTTCAAACGAAACACTTTTGTTTCTCAGTGATCCTAAACTATTTTTGAATTTTTCTATTATTTGTTATTAAAATATTTAGAAGAAGTAAATTAAAAATTAATGAGAATTAAAATTTAACAAAAACTTATTCATTAAAACTATCACCTTCTTCTTCAGATCTTGTTTTTGGATTTGTGAAATATTGCTTATTTATTGTTTGATATCTTTCATTGGAAGGAAAGTCTACTTTATTGCAGTATTCTCCTTTAACTGCTAATGCTGTAGTTTTGGCGTAACTTTGACCAAATATATTTGCTGAATTAATTCCTGGAATATGTGACTTATATCCTATAATTCATAAATCAAAAAGATAAAAATATTTTTTTATTTTTCAAATAAAAAATATTTATTGCATCAATGTATTATCGCAAATTTAAATAAGAAAATGATAATAATAATTTTCTATTTTAATTCTATAAATTACCTGGTACATGTTGAGGATATATCTGAAATTTGCTTCCATTAATCCATGTCTTTGAGTCTTTCGATCTATTTGAAAAAGAACTTTCCTCTTCTAAAGGATATTCTCTTGATAATGTATTATTAAAATAATTTTTATTGAAAGTCGAATAATCATTTAATACTGATGGAATCAGCCTATCAGTATAATTTGGTTCTCTTCCCATATATCCCTTAATAAACTCGTTAGTGGACCCAACTGTTAATCCTATTACTTCATTTTTCATTGGAATATGCCCCATGTATCCAGGATATAATTCCCTATATATCGACTTAGTTTCCATGTTCTTACAAAAATTATAATATAGAAAATAAAAATTAAAAAATATTTTAGATTTTCTCTCAATTTACTATATAAGTCCTGAAATAAATCCTGGGGAT
>Ga0194116_10007815_pt1 | contig 10958 bp, 5 predicted proteins | sample TA2MahsurfametaG_4_FD_148617 | JGI IMG/M metagenome (GOLD analysis project Ga0194116, IMG submission 148617) | Freshwater microbial communities from Lake Tanganyika, Tanzania - TA2015008 Mahale S9 surface | ecosystem: Environmental > Aquatic > Freshwater > Lake | place: Tanzania: Lake Tanganyika... | reverse complement strand
CACAGAATAAAAATTCTAGTTTAATCCCCAGAGTCTTTTTAGGCTTAGGGGATTAAGTGATCTTGAATTAGGTACTTGCAAGCAGCCCTAGATCAACAAAGCAGTCTTTAAGTTCTTTGTTTTCTGGTTTATCAAACGCTCCGCTTTGTTTCAGCCAAGCTACATAATCTTTAGGAATGTCTGAAAGAGATTTTCCTTGATGTTTACCGAAAGGCATACGCGAAAGTTTTGTTGTTGTTGAAAGGAGCGAAAGTACTTGTTCTATGTTCAGATCGTCGATCATTTGAGAAAATATAGCATGAAGTACTATCACATCGTCAAGTGCTCTGTGTGCTTGATTTGGTGGGATGCCGTATTCATCTCTTAGAATTTGTAGAGCGTGCCTAGGAAGATCTGGTCTGTATTTTCTAGCCCATTTCAGTGTGTCGACGTATTTCCAGTCCGGTAATGTTAACCCATTCCTTTTTGCTTCTGCTTCTAGAAAGTTTTTGTCGAAATTATCATTATTATGCGCTATGAGCACAGCATTTTCGCCGCAAAATTCTATGAAGGCTTGACCAACTTCTTTGAATGAAGGGCTTGAAGCTACCATCTCATCGCTGATATGATGGATGGCTGTCGCCTCAGGGGGGATCGGAAATCCTGGATTGGCAAATCGACAAAATGTTCTGTTATTTATAGGATCAAACGCTGCAATCTCTATGATTCTATCTTTGTCAAATTTTACTCCCGTTGTTTCTGTGTCGTAATAAATGGGAATCAGCGCCATATTGTTTCCATTAGTTGGTGTTTTTCTAAAACTTATTCTAATGACCTGCCTAATTGATTGCAAAATCCCTGCATTTATATTGATAAGAAATCCTGGTAAAAAAAACGTGAAAAGCGAAAGAAATGTATAGTAAATATTTAAATTCGAATGTAAAGTACTATACCTTAAAAAGTAGGCGTTATTTTATGTCTTTCATATTTGATCTGGTTTCTTCTGTTTTAAATTATTCACTAAATACCTTTATTTCATCTAGTGAGATAAGCAAAGGTGAGAATGGTCGAGACGACTCCTTATTTTTAGAAGAATCTTCTCAAGCACAGGAAGAATCACCACTTGATATGATTGATGATATGACTGATTTTGAAATTATTTCTCGCAAGCCATTTCAAAAAGCACCCTGTTTGTCTGCTTCAGAGACTCTTACAAGAACTCAAAGAATTATTTCTGATATTAATTTAGAGGAAAAAAAAGCTCAGAAACAGGGGCAACAAGTAATCTCTAAAACAATGAGTTCTTTATCCGAAAACATAAATGGTATTTCTATTGAAACGGCTTTAAAAATAAACATGAGCAATATGATATCAACTGAAAGAGTGATTTTTACAAGTGACGGTATTTTAAATGTATATAAAAAAATTGGATATGGATCCTTCGGTAGCGTATATAAAGCTCTATACATACCTAAGCATTCAACTAATATCGAATATGTAGCAATTAAGGTAAGTAGGGTGTTTTCTTGTGAAAAATCGACGCTTGAATCATTCATCTCTGTTAAAGAGGAGTCAGAGTTTCTAGCTGAATTTTCAGAATTGGATCCCTTAGATTTATATCCCACCATGAAGATGATAGGATGTGGGAGTTTAAATTCTTCAATTTATTATATTATAGAACCACTTTGTGAAATGAGTTTGCATGAATATATTTATAAATCTTCGTTAGTAGATATTACAGTTCCCAAGGTGAAAATGATAGTTAAACAAATTTTTAAAGCCTTGGCTCATATTTCTTCTAGCTATCATGATCTTATACATGCAGATATTAAACCTGGAAATATTTTAATTGAGTCACTAGACCCAATTAAAATTCGAGTTGCAGATTTTGGTTCTTCTTTAAGAGGGCCTCAGGAGAACTTGATGTCTGAGTATGCGGTTACAAGGCATTATCGTCCTCCTGAGATTTTTTTTGGTACCCCATTTGATCACAAAGTTGATGTATGGAGTGCGGGCTGCGTTGCTGCAGAGCTGCTGTTTAGATCCCCCTTATTTCCTGCAGAAAAACAAGAGCAACTTCTCCCTATGTACATGCAGTTTTTAGGTTCACTGCCAGTAGGTCTTGTAAAATCAACCGATCAGATTCCTAACTATTCTTTAGTTGAAAATGATCGTTATGTTTTGAAGGCTGGAACAAAATCTTGTTATATTGAAAATAGGATGCAGTTTTTTGAAAAAAATTTAGAAATAATAAAAGATCGTATTTGTTTAGATCGAATGAATGCCTATTCAAAGCAGCAGCTTTTAGAGATTGATTTATTCAGAGAATTTATTTTTGGAACTTTAACTTGGACTAAAGAATCTAGATTTTCTGCTGCGCAAGCTCTTGATCATTCTTTACTACAAGAAGTTTAATCGCTAAATTTTTGATTTTGTTGTGCAACTTGTTCAAATTTCATCAGTTCCGTATACTCTATTGTTTTTTTGACCGATCATTTGAAATTGATAAAAATATTATTTTTAGTAGGACGCTATGATTAAAAAACTTATTATTGTTTCTATTTGCTCTCTGGGATTTTGTCTCTCTGGCTGCTATCAGGCTCACTCCGATGATGATTTGAGAGAGGTACCTGTTACTAATAACCCAAATATTGTTCCTGGTGCATCAAATTCAAAATTTACTTCATTTGGGTACTAGGTAAACATCGGTTTTTTTATTGAAGACCTTGAACTACCTTCCTTGGCTTGGATGTAAGTCATCTCTTGTTTTAAATTTTCCTTTCCTAGTACAATATATAGCTCTGTGGGAAGATACAGCTAGGATATTTTATATGTCCTTGAAGCTCATGCTCAGTAGGATGCAGCGCTAGAGTGTTGCAAGTCGGTGAAATCTGGCCTGCTTTCAGCATAGGGAAAGTCTTCACAAATTTTGATACCATTTTTCATTTATTATATAATCTGTAGGCCAGTGAAATGAGTAAAGATTCGGCATCTAAGTATCATTTTTTTAAAAGTGATGCAGAAAAAGCTATAGCAGACCTTGGAAAAGAAAATATATTACAGCATCTAAGTCATATGCTTTTGATCCGTAATTTTGAGTTGCGCGCAGAAGCAGCTTATCAACAAGGTAAGATCGGTGGATTTTTTCATTCATACATAGGGCAAGAAGCTATTCAAGCTGGAGCGATAGCTGCTATGGGAAAAAATCAGTGGTGGGTAACTACCTATCGTTGTCATGCCCTAGCTCTTCTCCTCGGTGCTACGCCTAATGAACTGATGGCAGAGTTGTATGGTAAGGAAAATGGGAATGCTAGAGGCCGTGGTGGTTCTATGCACTTTTTTACAGATCAACTCCTTGGTGGTCACGGTATAGTGGGTGGTCAATTTCCTGTAGGAACAGGTGCTGCATTCTCTATTAAATATGCTAAAGACGTTCTTGGAAAAACAGATGTAAAAGAAGTTGGAATAACCTTTTGTGGTGAAGGTGCAGTTGCCCAAGGTGCTTTTCACGAGTCGTTAAATCTAGCATCCTTATGGGATTTGCCTTGTATCTATGTGATAGAAAATAACAAGTGGGGAATGGGAACCGGTGCTTCAAGAGCGATATGTGTTGAACCTATAGCAGAAACTAAGGCTGTTGGTTATAATATGAAAAGTTACACTCTAGATGGTATGGATTTCTTTAACTGCTATCAAGGATTTAAACATATCTATGAAGAATGTAAGAAGACTTCAAGACCTGTTTTAGTAGAAGTGGTCACAGAAAGATTCAGAGGTCATTCTATATCAGATCCAGGCCTGTATAGATCTAAAGAAAATTTAAGTGAATGTATGCAAAGAGATCCTCTAGCTATTATGCTTAAGACATTGTCGACCTATGGAATTTTATCTGAAGAAGAATATCACAATATGGATAAGACCCAAAAAGATATAGTTATTGCTGCCATGAAATATGCAGACGAAAGTCCGTGGCCAAGTCCTGTATCATTAGAAGAAGATGTATTTGCCCCATAACATAAGGATTGAGTAATTATGCCAATGCAGACAGTAGAAATAAGGGAAGCAATCCGACAAGCTCTCGATGAAGAAATGCAAAGAGACTCTAGAGTATTCATTCTAGGTGAAGAAGTAGCTGAATATAATGGGGCTTATAAAGTTACTAAGGGAATGCTCGATAAATGGGGCCCACATCGTGTACTCGATACACCTATTTCAGAACTTGGATTTGCGGGCCTAGCTATCGGTGCTGCTATGACAGGTCTTCGTCCTGTTGTCGAGTTCATGAGTTTTAACTTTTCCTTTGTAGCGTTCGATCAGATCGTCTCAAATGCTATTAAGATGCACTATATGTCTGGAAATAGATTTAGTGTTCCTATTGTATTCAGAGGCCCAAATGGAGCAGCGGCACAGGTTTCATCTCAGCACTCCCACTGCGTAGAAGCTATATATGGTAATTTTCCTGGCCTGATTATCTTAGCTCCAAGTAATGCTTACGATGCAAAAGGTCTTTTAAAGTCTGCTATAAGAAACAACAATCCAATTTTATTTCTAGAAAATGAACTAAGCTACGGCGAAAAAATGGAAATTCCGACAGAGGAGTATTTAGTTCCTATCGGTAAAGCTAAGGTTGTTGTAGAAGGAACACATGTTACGCTCGTTTCTCATAGTAGAATGGTTAATTTATGTAAGCAAGCAGCACAAGAGTTGCTTAAAAAAGGAATAAAGGCTGAGGTCATTGACCTTCGTACAATAAAACCTTTAGATATCGCCACTATTTGTGAGTCTGTGAAAAAAACGAATCATTGTGTTTTGGTTGAAGAAGGACATTGGTATTCGGGAATCTGTGCTGAAGTTGCCTTCCAAATTAATGAGCATTGTTTTGATTATTTAGATGCTCCAATAAAAAGAGTAACTCAAAAAGAGACTCCAATGCCATATTCGAAGGTACTCGAAAAAGAAACAATGCCTACTAAAGAAAGAATTATCGAGGCTGTTAACCAGGTCTTAGCATAAGGGAGTAAGAATTTATATGCCATTTACACTGACGATGCCAAAGCTTTCTCCTACAATGGAAGAAGGTACTATTACAAAGTGGCGCAAAAAAGTTGGAGATCAAGTTAAAGTAGGCGATGTGCTATTTGAAGTCGCTACAGATAAAGCAACTGTTGAACATACTGCCTTAGATGCTGGTTTTTTACGAAAGATCATTGTTGAAGAAGGTAAGGAAGCTTCTGTCAATCAAGCTGTGGCTATTTTTACTGAGAAGTCTGATGAAAGTATTGAGGGATATGTTCCTGAAGGTATAGCGCAACAAGCTAAAGAAACTCCAAAAGTTGAAGAAAAGGTTTCATCAGAAACTGCAGTTGAGTCAAGACCTCAAGAAGTTAAGCCCGCAGCGGCTAGTATGACGCAACCATCGTTTGTTCCTGAGCCCCCTTTAGCCTCTTATGTTTTTTCCTCTGATTCTACACGCCAAGGTAGATTGATTGCTTCTCCTCTTGCAAAAAAACTTGCAAATGAAAAAGGGTTAGATATCTCTACAGCAAAGGGCAGCGGACCAAATGGAAGGATTTTGAGCAGAGATATCGCATCAGCTCAGCCTGCAGCTCTAGTTGCCTTTAGTTCAAAAGGACAACCGACAGTAGCACCTGGCACCTATGAAGAGATTCCTCTTTCTCCGATGAGAAAGGTAGTAGGACAAAGATTACAGCAGTCTAAGAGCTTCATACCGCATTTTTACGTTTCGCAAGAGATCTTAGCAGATCAAATGATCGCAGTTAGAGATCAGCTTAAGGTTATTGGTCATAAAATAACATTTAATGACATAGTTCTCCGAGCTGTTGCTCTTTCTTTAAGAGAGCATCCAGAGATGAACAGTGGATTTAACTCAGTGACCTCTTCTATTATTCGCTTTAAGACAATAGACATATCAGTAGCGGTAAGTGTTCCGGCTGGTCTTATTACCCCTATAGTTCGACATGCTGATTACAAAAATCTAGGTGAACTATCAGCTGAAGTCAAAACTCTTGCTCAAAGAGCAAAAGAGGGAAAACTAAACAGAGAAGAGTATGTAGGTGGTTCTTTTACCATTTCTAATTTGGGTATGTTTGGAGTTTCTGGTTTTACCGGTGTTATTAATCCACCACAGGCGGGTATCTTATGTATAGGTGGGATTGAAGATAAGCCTGTTGTAAAAAATGGACAAGTTGTTCCAGGTAAAGTTATGACGGTTACACTTTCTGCTGACCATAGAGTTGTTGACGGAGCTGATGGAGCTAAGTTTATTAAAACTCTTCAGAAGTATCTCGAAAATCCAGCCACTCTTCTTATTTAATTTATTAAAAAAAGCCATTATTTATTTTGATAGTGGCTTTTTAAGTAATTCAAGCATGCAACTTATGTTGTAAGTGGATTTTCCACATGTTCTCATTTTATACCCAAGGAAACTCAAAAGTTGGCTTTAGGAGCCTGAATGGGGCTAAATGTATCCCTAACTCGGGTTCTTAGATCCTGACCTAAAATTGACTCAGCGGCTACGGTATCTAGTATCGCAAAGAAACCAAGAATTGCTCTTCTAAAGTCCTCAAAACACTCATAGTACGTGTTGTATAGCACTCGCTCTTTCATCCACTTCCACAATCGTTCTATCGGTTTTAGATTTGGGCTATAGGGGGGTAAATAATGCAAAGAAATCTTAGCCGTTTTGAGGTGCTCCTTTATCGCCTTCTGTGTTTCCTGGAATCTCTTTACGCTCACCTTTTTTAATCCATCCCCATCTATAGAGCAGATGCAGTTACCACATAGGTCGTATTCGTATGCTGTGGTTACAAGACCTGTTTCGATTTTTGTCGGAAGACCAAGGCCATTTCTCCATGTTGTGGTTTTTATATTTCCTTGTATGGTTTCTTCTTTACTATTACTTGGATCAAAATAGACCAAAAGAGAGGAGATGAGAGTGCCGTTGCTATCTGTGATATCAGACCTGATGGCTTGCCCCAGTGCATATTGAGTTGTTTTAACTTCACCGCATGGAAGATAGCAGATGATAAGATCATCTTGGTATTGCCAAAGGGTCTTTTGTCCTTTGGGGGTTGTCTCTGAGGTGATCCTACTCAGCCCATCATAGGTCCTTATCGTAGTATAGCCTGCCGGGTCTGTGAACCTGATAAGGTTACCACGTGTGTCAAGCTCACTAACCTCTTTCGTATTCGATGCTACATGTGTCTTTGTGATCGTGTTGCCATCATACTCAGTCCTCCATGTTATGCTATCTTTAGTCTCTAAGATAACTCTTCCAAGGAGGTCGTAGATCACCTTGCTGCTAGTCCCATCCGGATAGGTTGTAGTAGTAAGTAGACCATTTGTTGTGTACGTGTAATTTACTGTTGCACCAGATGGTGAAGCTCTCGATGCAAGAAGGCCTCCTGGTTCATAGGAAAAGTGTGTGGTGTGCCCTTCTTTTGATTCAGAAGAGACACGTCCCATGAGATCATAGGACCTGCTTGTCAGGTGTCCTCTTGGATCGATCTCTTCTATAAGATATCCACAAGGGCTATACTCATAGAGCGTATAGGCAACAGGCATTACCTGTGATATTAGCTGCCTTTTGGCTTTAATGAGCGAGGCGTTGTTATAGTCGAAGTAGACCGTATCATAAGGACTTCCTTTGCGCTGACATACCAAGGCGTTGTTTAAGTTGTACTCATTATATTCTGCAGAAAGAAGATCGCCCTGCTTAGAGAATCTTTTATGCTCTATAAGATTGCCCATAATGTCATAGGCCATCTGTTGCATCCCATCTTCTGAGAGGACCTTTATACACTGTCCTTGCTGGTTATATTGATAAGTTGTGATGACGTCAGGGTCTTGAGTCCCTGTCAGGTCCGTTTTCATGCTGGGTAGATCACTATCATGATACTGCCAAAGGGTGATAGAGCCTGAGATATCTTGCTTTATGAGCTGACCTAATCTGTTGTACTCAAAATTACTATAACTGATAAGAGTACCATCGGAATATGACTGTATGTTTTTTGGTAGGTATCTAAAGGTTGTGTCGTAGCATGTTACCGTTTTATGGTGGAATATTTCCTCTGCCACAGGTAGGTTGTTATCATTATAGGAGATCTTTTTTGAAACGACCTTTTCTAAAGACCCTGTCAGGTCATCCCCTTCGATTGTGATGGAGGTGGGGTTGCCTTTTTTATCGTATAAGTAAGAGGTCTTTAGTCCTCTTTTATCTCTTGTCCATTTTAAGCTTCTTTTAAAGGACCCCTCTCCATGGTAGGGGAGTATCTGCTCTGTCTCTGGATCAAACCATGAGCTCGAGTCTAAGAACCATGCTTGGAGTGTTGTAGCCCCAAACGGGTCTGTCACCTTATAAATCTGCTTGTTATAGATCTTATATTGAGTTGATCCTCCTTCACCATCAGTAACTGTGGTTTCTCCATCACTGTAGGTGAAGGTTGCCGCTCTTATCATCGTTTGATTTGCTCCCACGGGGGACCTTTGCTCAACCACACGTCCATGATCATCGTATATGTTTTCTATGACGTTACCATAGGGTTTTGTCTCACGGATGATACGGTGGGACCTGTCATATTCATAGACGATATCTGCACCACTAGGAAGCGTGACCCTGACAAGGTCTCCTTGAGCGTTATACTGATAAGTGACATGTCTACCATCTTTTGCATAGATCCCCTTGATCTTACCTTCGGGTATATAGCTGATATTACAAGAGTCACCTGTGCAGCTTTCTATTTTAGATAACTTCTTGTTGTCATAGAAAAAAAGGAGATATCTCCCTTGGGCATTTGTCCATTTTTTTAATATCCCACCCTCAAAAAATCTTTGAGATCCATCAGCGCCATATAGGACATTGTCTTTTATGTAGGAGTGAAAGGGACTTACAGCTCCTATGCCAAGCTTGGTTAGATTGGTGAGCTCAGGGTTGTCTTCAGCATTGGGCTCCCATCGGGAGCTGTCCGGGTTGTAGCTATATACGATGATAGTGCCGTCGAGCTCTGCCGCAAAGAGTTTGCCATTTTGATCTACGAGAAAGGGGTTTATGTTGATCTTCCATCCGTAGCCCATCTCTGTGAGAAGGGGGTTTTGGCTGTTATAATTACGCCGTATGGCATGTGAAATGGGTCCAGAAAAAATCAGGTCGGTCTCATCTATATAGAAAGCTCCGGTAACGACATCTACTGGATCTGCTACCTGGTTGATAACAGTTTTGTAGAAAGAGCGAACATCGTCCCTCCATGTTGAGGTGTCTATCGCAGATGTCGTTTTGGTATCAGATAGGCTTAGCAAGTGAGGTAAGGGGAACAAAGAAGGGATCTGAAGCTCCACGCTCCTTATATGATCCGTATGAATGGGGGTCATCTGCCAGTCTTTTATAGAAGAGGATGTGAAATATTCTGATGGCACACTCGATCCTATGTTGCTAATCGGGATAGAGTCGCTTGTGGCCCAAGATGGCGTCGTCCAGGTAGGTGTAGGAAATAAAGTCGGTGCTGAGAGCTCGAAATTAGTTGTATTTTCAGTGCTGGGGCTCCAGCTGCCGCTGCAGTAATCTGTAGATAAGGGCGATCCTATCCCTCCGTTAAGTACTAAAGATTTGCTCGACAGCAGGGAGTATTGTAGATGGGGATGTAAGATCAGTGCTCCAATCTCACTATGGGTCCCATCTAGGCTTGATATCAAGCCGGGAGTCATATAAGCGTAGGCCCATGAGCTGATATCGCCATCTGCGGTAAGAACATCTGTAGTTGCCTGCCACTGTATGGGAGATTGTTGTTTAACTTGCTCGATGATAGCAAGATTTGAGGACGTAATGGCCATGAAGCCATCATCCTGATATCCATTTTTTTTGTGTGTAGCATAGGCCAGTTGTAACAGTTTCACTGTTGAAATGGCAAAGGGGTCGTTAAAGATCTCACGCAGCGTCTGGTGTTCATTGGAGGACTGATCTACAGTGTGCATGGTGTGGTATTGCCTCAGCGCGGTAAGGCTCATAGGATCGATTGTGTGTAACCAATTTGCATTGATACGTATCATATCCAGTTGTGGAAGCCTTACCTCAGAGCCATCCTTCAGTGTATCTGGTGATAGCTTAGCAAGACCAAAGGCGCATATTGTTTTTGGCATTACTTTGTGTATGAGGGCAAGGGACTTTTCAGCCCTATCACACTTTTCAAAGTATGACATGCCCACAAGAGCAAGAAGGCTGTTTATCTTGGTGTGATCTTCTGTTTTCTTGCTGAAATCATCATAAAACTGGGAGGTAAGCTCAGATCCCTCAGCTGGACAACTAAAGCAAAGAGAGGCTGTAGTCCCTTTGGTTAGAGTGAAGGTCTTGCTCTGTGATAAGAACCTATTTTCAAAAGGTGTGCTGTAGGTGACCTTAACATCTATATGTTTGTCTGATGGATCAAGACGCAGTGTATTATCTGAAGTGGTATGCAGGAGGTGATCCGCATCACCTATAGGCTCAAAATAGATCGGGATAGACCCATAATCTAATGTGGATAGGTTTAGCTCGAGAGTGTTTAGTTTTTTACCTGGATTCTCATGAGAGTTTATATCGACAGCAGCTGTAGCGATTAAGTCTTGTTTACTTGATGGGCAGTTTATAGCTTGGTAACTTCCCGATAACGAAGAGGGTTTAGGACAATCTGCCCATGAACAAAACTGCTTTTTAAGTATTTGACGCTGCATGCCAACATCGCTTAGGTTTAAACCTTGTTTCCGTAGCTCGGTTTCTATGAAGCTCTTAAACAGCACATAGGCAGTGTCGTTGTTATCTGGACCGATGTGTTTTACAATTTCCTTATCACTTTGTAGGTAACGAAGGATCCATTTATCAGCACTTGCGTATCCTTCCGGCATAAGGCTATATACATCATGTCCTTCGTTGAGATGTATTTCTTTCATCCATGGGAAGAGGGCTATTTGCTCTTTCCCATCAAAAAGAA
>Ga0194116_10007811_pt1 | contig 10963 bp, 14 predicted proteins | sample TA2MahsurfametaG_4_FD_148617 | JGI IMG/M metagenome (GOLD analysis project Ga0194116, IMG submission 148617) | Freshwater microbial communities from Lake Tanganyika, Tanzania - TA2015008 Mahale S9 surface | ecosystem: Environmental > Aquatic > Freshwater > Lake | place: Tanzania: Lake... | reverse complement strand
CTGAGCTATACGAGCATGTAAATATAAATTGGACCAGAAGGGTTTCGATCCCTCTACCTTACGCTTGCAAAGCGTACACTCTACCGATTGAGCTACAAGCCCTTAATACTGACATCATTTTTCAAAAATAGACATTTTTTTTAAAATTGCTGTACGATGTCTCACTACGCTTACCCCTACGCGCTTTTCCCCCAGTCACTACGCTTACCCCCTAAGCGCTTACTCACACTCTAATATACCAATTTGTCTTTAAGTAGTTTTTTAAAGAATAAAATTATTTGTATATTTATATAAATGTTATCAAGTATTTTTGTTGCTCCTTCTTTAAGCGCGCTTTTTGTAACTGGATTTTAATAACCTTTATAAATAACTATAAACGAATTTCTAACTTAAATTATTATCAAAAATTAATGCTTCTCTCAACAGTAACAAACGCAATCGGAATTCACGGACTAATTCATTTAGGTGTTAAAGGTCAATATAATTTTAATCCTTATAATTGGTTTAAAGCGAAGCGACTGATAAAGCGTAGCGACTGATAAAGCGTAGCGACTGATAAAGCGTAGCGACTGATAAAGCGAAGCGACTGATAAAGCGTAGCGACTGATTAAGCGTAGCGCGTATTACCTTTTATATGTTCTTCTTTTTCTATTACAACGTTTTCTTCTTCTAGATTTTTTACCACCAAATGAAAACTTTCTACCAAGTATACTACGTCTTAATAATGCACCAGTTCTTCCTCTATAAATTTTATCCGCAACATCTGGATCATCTACATAAGGTCCCAAAATAGGACAACATGTTAAATCAATAATAAATAATTTTTTTACACCATTTTCTGCAAGATAATTAATTAATTGCTCCATTGTAATACTACGTCTTTTTCGCGCAGATCTTCTTTCAACACCTATAGAACTATTATAAACTTCATCGAAAATCATATTACGAGCATTTAATGGATCATTAAGAGAAGTAATAGTCCAATTTTCACGTGGTGAAATATTATCTTCATTAAGAAAAAATGTTTTATTTATCATTTTACGATTTCCACCTAACAAACAATTTATTAAATTTGACGCTTTATCAAAATTATACACAAATTCTTTATAAAATTCTAAAGTATCTACTTCTTCTTCATCTAATTCTTCTTGTTTTTTTAAAATATTAATTTGATTTTGGATTTTGTCAAGTAAATGTTTTATATCATTATTAATAGCAGCGGAAACTTGACCTGCTAAAAGATTTAGATTTCTTTCCATAAAAGGAGTTATTTTCATAATATCTCTTACATGTGTATTAATTGTTCCAACTTCTTCTCCAACTAATGCATCATAGTCATGATAACTACCTTCTTTTACCATTTTTTCAATATCTGCAATATCTCCAAAATCATCATCACCTCCAACATAGCTTAATACACCAGGAACAACCGCATTAAATTTATAAAATTCTTGAATTTTACTATTTATTTGGAATGTAGGTAAAACATCTGCATATCCGGCACTATCATAAATAATTTCATCTGCACTTGCAATATCTCTATTAAGTCTAATTTCTCCATGTGTACTTATACTTATTTTTCAGGAAATGATCTACTCATATTATATTATACAAATATTATTATTATTATTATTATTATTATTATAACATTATTATAATAATATATTAATTTAACATCTAAACGCAAAAGCCATTATTCCGACCGCAACTATTCCCAATGCTAAACCAGCATGATAATTAAATTGCATCTCTCTATACATTAAAAGCCAACCTTTAACTTGGTCTTGTGAATTCATATGATTTAACATCCAATCACTTTTTGGCGATAACATATAATAAAAATAATTAGTAATAAAGGAAACCGCAATAACGGTGCAAACTAAAGAAGTATTACTTAATTTGGCGCCTTTAAAATGTGAATTATAATATATAACAAAGAGGGAAAGAACAAAACCAAGTACATAACCTTGATAACTTATATTCATTCTCTCGTTTGATATAGTTTCATATCTTTTTTGTAGATTGGGAGGCATTTTTTCCTTATACGAATTAACAATCTTACTGTGACCCGTCATATTATAAAAATAAATCATACCAATTATAAAAATCGCAGAAATAGCGCAACTTATTAAACAAGCCATTTATAATATAAATATATAAATATATAAATTAATTAATTCGCGCTTTAAATTGTTTTTTACATCTATTACAATGCTTAAAAGAACCATCGCTTGTTAAAGAAATACTATCTTTGGAAGAACAAAAAACACAAACAGGAGAGAAATGCGTATTTAATCCACCATTTACAATATAATCACTAAATGTGCTAAATTTATATGCATCATTTATAGGAATTCCGCCACTTTTATCATTAAATAAATTTGAACCACTCATAATAATATTAAAAATATATTAATATTATTAAAAAATCTTATTATATATTATAATTATGAATAATTTGGATATGTATATTAATTTAATTATTTTTATTAAGGTTTGTTTTATTATATCGGTTATAACACATATATATTTAAAAAATACCAACAAACAAAACGGAGAACTTGATATTAAAGCATTATATTGGAGAGATAAATTGGAGTTTATTTTTAAGGCATTAATGGCTGGATTATTAATTTATTTATTTAATCCAAAATATACTCGAGAGAATAAAATCGATTATGAAACAAAAGTATTATTATATCTTTTTGGTTTCATATTATTAATAACTGCAGATTGGTCCACATTCTTTAAAGAATCTGATTGGTTTAAGAAACTTCAATTAATACTCGGTAAAAATGATAAAACTAGTTAAGTTGTGTGTATTTAATTACATATATAGAAAGTATTTAAATATATAAGTAATTTTACACTAATAAAATGTCTTGTGAATCAACAAATGAATTAATTAAAGAAGCAACATATGATATTGCGTTAAATATTGGAATATGGGGCTTAATTACATTTACATCAGTAGCCATTACACCAGAATCTTATGATCCATCTTGTAGTGGTTATTTAATTAGAAATGGAGTACAAAAAAAGAATAATAAATTAAGATTGACTTTTCAATTATTAGGTCTTTTTATGACAGGTGTTACTATATATAAATACTCAAAATAAATTTTACATACGCTTTCTTTGTGCTAAATAACCAGCCGCGGTTCTACCAACCATACCTACATCTGCATGTGGCTTATAAATAAATGTTCCTTTACTAGTTGTATAACAAAAATTACTAGAACAACCATTATACACTTGATTATATGGAAGTAAAGTGGTATCGAACATAGTTTTAAAATTAGTGGCTTTATTTAAACGATTAGAAGGATAAGGAGTTGGATAACTAAATGCTAGAGAAGATAACATTATAATATATTATACTTATATTAAATAATATATTACATACATTTTTTATTTATTTTCTACCGCAAGAACCACAACCGGGTTTAATAGTATGAATACGACCAATCATAGAAGCATTTAAAGTAGAAGGAGCGACAACATTAGTAGTAGTACTAGGTGCAACCGCTAAATTGGCGTAGTTAACAGCAGGAGTTGGATTAGATCTTGGCGCAACATTACCGTTACTAATAAACATATTAATTTTTTGAGGCATATTATAAATAATACAAATATTTTAATTTTTTTCTAAAATAATCTTCTACTTCTTATAAATATTCTATCTTTTTTTACTAGGTATACGTCTTTTACTATATTTCCTATCGTTGCCTTTACTTCTCTTACTAGTTTTTCTTTTCTTATTAGTTTTTCTTTTATTTCTTCTAGTTTTTCTTCCTCCAATTAATAATGTTTTAAATGTATTTTTATTTCTCTCAATATAATTATTTATTGATATGGGATCTGCTCGTGGTACTTTACTTAAAACAAACCTTCTGAAATTTTCTTTTCTTTCTTCTTCACTAGTATTTGCTAATGGACTTGTTGATCCTTCTTCCATATTATTAATAGCATACCATTCACCAAAAAGAGCATTAATATCCATATCGGGATAAAAACAACCTAATAATTCTCTATATACTTCCTTACAACTACTTGCTGAAGATGCTGAAGATGCTGAAGATGCTGAAGATGCTGAAGATGCTAATGCTGAAGAAGTGTTATCGCTACATAAAGGTATTAAAACAGATTTATTTATTAAAAAAACACGTTCATAAACACCCTTAGTACAACTTGCTCCACCGGGTCCATATGCGTTGAGACAGTCAAACACGAAGAAACGTGTATATGGGTCAATATATTCTGGTCCCTGATCCATAACAAACTGTATCATTTCCATTACATCGCCTTTTTTCTCAGGATGTTCACTCAAATAAGCATTTAAACGCGTTTTTATTTCACCATTTAAATCACTTTTTAATTTAGGTTTTTCATCACTATCTAATGTTTTGCTTTCACTAACATAACCAACAATAGGTTTTAGTGGATAATCAGGGTCTTTAAAATTTGTTTTGGATTTTTTATTTTCGTCTTTAACAATACCCATAAATTTGTTAAAATTCAATTCAGGAAAAGCATTATGAATCTCAAACGCTACACCCTGCGGAGCTTGTTGAGGTGGTTGAGGTGGTTGTTGAGGTCGTTGTCGAGGTGCTGCCCCAATTGCTGTACCATTAAACATTTGTCCAATATTTATTCCACGTCTAATATTCCAGTTTGGATTTATACTAAAACTTGTTGCATTTTCAAACATACTAAACATATGTCTAACATTAGATACATTCCATCTACTTAAATCTTGATTAAAATTTGTTGCTCCATTAAACATAAAATCCATATTTCTAACATGAGTTACATCCCAACCACCTAAATTCTGATTAAAGTTTGTTGCTCCTTGAAACATATTAGTCATAGTTCTTACATTTGATACATTCCAAATGCTTAAATCCTGATTAAAACTTCTTGCCCCAGTAAACATACTGTTCATATTAGTTACATTAGATACGTTCCAATTACCTATATTTTGATTAAAACTTCTTGCAAGTTCAAACATACTCTCCATATTTGTAACTCTAGATACATTCCAATTACTTAAATTCTGATTAAAATTTGTTGCACCTTGAAACATATTAGACATATTAGTTACACTAGATACATTCCAATTACCTATGTTTTGATTAAAACTTCTTGCAACTTCAAACATATTTCTCATATCTGTAACTCTAGATACATTCCAATTACTTAAATTCTGATTAAAATTTGTTGCCGATTCAAACATACTTGCCATATTTGTAACTCTAGATACATCCCAATTGCTTATATCTTCATTAAAATCAAATCGGTTTTTAAAAAGAGAATTCATGTTAGTTACTCTAGATACATTCCAATTTCCAATTGGAACATCACGTAATGCTTGTGGAAGTAATTGTCTATTATTAATATAATTATCAACTAAACCATTAATATTACTATTATTTATTACAAAAGCCATAATATATATATATATTTTTTATAATAAATATATTTATCTAAAATACTTTTATTATAGCGATAATAAACTGGCAGGAAAAGTACATTGAACTTGATCTTGTAATCCAATTGTAATATATTCACCTGAACTATAAGTAACACCATTTATGGTTGTATTACAATTACAAGGAAAATATATTTTAAGTTCATCTATATTGGCCGTTTGAATTGTACCATTATCAAATTGAATTGTATATGTATCACCACTAACACCAGTAACAATGGCTCTTGTATAAAAATTATTTCCTGTTTGCATAGCATAAACATAAGAGCCAACATTAAACGCATATGGAACATTTGGAACTTCTTGATATAATGGATCATTATAAATACGCTCATTTTGTTCTTCTTGATTTGCGCCAACAGGACAACCACAGTCATCAATAATACTGGTTTTCATTGTTTTACCACCATAAACAGGATATGCAGGATTAAATGGAATTGGCGCACCAAATGTGGGTGGAACTTGTCCGCGTCTTAAAGGACCTTTACCCTTTAATCTATTTAAATATCGGTCATACGAGTTATGTTTAATATCGCAACCCTTTCCACCAGGAGTTTGACAACCGGGTCTACTTGAAGTAACAGAGTGGCGACGACTATTTAAACTATTATTTGAACCTGTTGGAACGGTGACTCTTTGGACGCTGGGAAAAGGTCTATCACTCATTTGATTCCAACAAACATTTTCAGTTGCAGTTGTAGGTTTTCTATAAGCAGTTAATGGTCCTAAATTGGCTGTATAGAGAGAAGCAGGAACACGAACAGTTTTTTGAATAAGTTTTAACTTTTGATATTGGTCTGCGGGTGTATTTCCATTTAAATTTGTATCACAACTACGTAATCTATAATAATAGGGAGGTAATCCTACAATTTTATTGGGTTCGTTATATACTATTGCTGTTTTATTAAATGTAAACATTATATATATTAATTGCTATTATAATATTTTGTTAATATTTTGTTTTTTTTAAAATTGATATAATTAATTATTTTATTAATTATATTATAATTATTATTTATATGTTAAACGAAATACCAAACCGAATAAAACAACCAGCACAATGCTGTATACATTGTGGTAAATCTTATAAAACAAGAGCCAGTTTAAATAAACATATTGATTTATGCGAACTTTTGCATAAAAGTAAAAAAGTAGGACCACTTATTATTGAAGATGATGAGCCATTACCGTCTCAGCGAAAAATGTATCAAATGCTTCTTGACTTGGGGCAAAAATATAATAAAATGGAAGAAAAAATGGAGGAAATGAGTAAATGGGTGGCTAAGAAAAAGAAGAAGATTAATGTATTGGAATGGTTAAACACAAATATAACACCAAATATTACATTTGATTGTATTATGGAAAAAATTATTGTTTTAGAAGATGATATTACAGATTTATTACATACTTCATTTTATGACATAATGAATAATGTATTTTCGCGATCTATTTATAATTTTAATGAAATGGAAAATCCAATATTTGCATTTACTCAAAAATCGAATATGTTTTATATTTATGATGCGATTCCAAATGAAAATAAAAAGATGTGGATAGAATTATCGAGAGAACGTTATATTAAGTTTTTAAATAAAGTTCATATGAAAATATTTAAAGCGTTTTGTGATTGGAAGCAAACAAAGAAGGATGAAATTAGAACAAATGACGCATTTTCAATTTTATGTGATAAAACAAGTCTAAAAATATTAAATGTGGAATTTAAACAAGAGGCGTGTTTTGCAAAGGCTCGAAGCGCAATGTATACAAGAATGAAAACAGATATGAAGGCGCTTGTGGAGTATGATTTTGAATTTTAAAGCCAAAGGCTCAGTAAAACGACATTTAATTAATAATATAAAATATATTTTTTTATATTAGTAATGATAACACCTAGTTCGAGTAATGAAAATTTAAACGAATTTGACGCAAGAGTTTTTATAATGATAGGACAATCATTAAGCGATAGCAATGATGAAGAAAGCAAAATAATTATAAAGTCCTTAAACAAAACTCAAGAAGATTATCAGAGAGAATATATAGAAAAATTACATAAAAATATTGCGGATTTTGAAGCAGAAAAAGCAGAAAAAACAAAAGAATTAGAAAATTTAATTGAAATATCAACCAAGTTAACTTCTAAAATAAAAGCAAATGAAGAACAAGTGAAAAAGGAAAAAAGCAAGTTCAAATTATTCAGTTCAGAGAGAAAACTTAGTAAAATAATTGAAGAAGATATGAAAATATATAATGATTTTTTTGCGAAAATATCTATTTTACACGAAGACTTATTAAATATTGATAAATGGATTGAAAAAACGAAGAGTTTTTTATAGGAATATAATATAAGTATGAATTTAAATTCAAATATTACATATCCATCTATAATATATAAACGTTCAAATAAAAACAGAACATTAAAGGAAATGGATGCATTAAATAGATTACAATGGTTTGCGTTAAATAATAATTATGGTGCTGATTCTTATGGAAATATAGTTAAATCATATAGATTTAAGAGAGAACCAAAATTATTAGATATTGGAAATGCAAATGTGAGAGAAGAAATAGAAAAGGAAATATTAAAAATAGATCCAAATGCTAATTCATATATGGATCCAAACGAACAATATTCCGGATTAACATATAATACAAAATATCACGAAAAAGTAAAACAAATTTTTGGTAACGATTATGATGGAACAATTATAGATGAAACACAATTGGAAGGTAATAGCAAGTATCCAGTAGAAGAATTAGAAGGTCCAACCGAAATTGTTATTTGGAAAAATTTTGATGATTTATTGGAAGAAATTCCAACTGCAAAAGGCGGAAGAAAAAAAAGAAAATATACAATAAAAAAAAGAAAATATACAATAAAAAAAAGAAAAACAAGAAAATATTATTAATTTAAATATATTATATAAAATATTTAAATTACTTCATTTAAACAGTGGGAAAACTGGGTTGCTTAGCAATTCCGCAAATACCAGGGTCATTGGTTGAAGATGAACGAGCAATCTTTACATATCCATTATCACCCCAACTTGTGCCCCATGAGTTCTTAACAAGCCAGTAATCAATACCATTTTCAGTGCCATAACCAACTGCCAAAACTCCATGGTCTAAATTTTGGCCACAACTAGATGATGTAAGAACACCACCAGAATAAGATTGAAAATAACGAGTATCTGCTTCAATAGCAACAGAAACAGGTTGTCTGGCGATAGCACCCTTTAATGAAATTTGGTCGTTAGGTTTAACATCAGAGCAAGATGATATATGAGCGACAGCGGAACAAGATTTGCAAGAGCCAGATTGTCCGGTTCCAGAAGTGTAAGGATAAGAAGCAGCAGTGCATTGTCCGTTAGCAATAATGTAGTTGAAAGCACCTTCCATACTACCGCCATTACAGCCCATACTACCATATTTAATACCAGCACATTCCACTAATTGTTCTTCAGAGAAGTCAGTAAGTTGTCCCTTAGCAATAGCCCAAGCACCTTCAACAGCGCCAGTAGAAGAAAAGGTCCAACAAGAGCCACATTGTCCTTGGTCTTTAACAGATGTGACAGCGCCTTTGGTGCGCCAATCAATAGAAGCAGGAGCGCCAGATGCAGAACTAGAATAAGAACCGCATGTGGTTCCACCAACAATTGCTTTAACACCACCTGTATATTGAGCCTTGAATTCCTCAGGAGTCAAATCAGTAAATTGATTGACACCCATAGTGAAGTTTTGGCTGCGATCCAAGTTATGAATTACAATGTTACGAAGATTGGTGCGGAAAATTTGGAAGCGATTTTCCAATTCATCAATACTGCCATATTTCTTGGCAAATTTTTCTTGGAAATTAGAGAATTGTTTCCATTCATCAGATTCGTTTAAGAAACTTGACATTTCACCACGTAACCCTTGTGAAGTGGCTACATATAAAAAAGAGGCTAATAAGAATAGTGTTCCGTACATTCTATATACTAATATACATAAAAAAGTTTTTATTATGTTTTCTTAATTATTAAATTAAATTTTTAATGCTAAATGGTTTTTTACATTGATGTAAGATATTTCTCTTCCAACTGCTTAGGTGTCATAATTTGAATACCTAGTTTACGAGCCTCTGCTGCTTTTCCCGTGTCCTCTCCCGAAGGGGAATCTTTAACTAGAAGGATGAAAGTATTTTTTGATACACTTGAGCCAACTTTTGCGCCTACTTCTTTGAGTCTATTTTGTAATTCAGCATCTCTGAATCCAGTCATAACAATTGACTTTCCAAATAAAGGATGGGCTGCATCAATATTCTTCTTCTTTTCAGGTGCCAACTTTCTAACAAGTCCCGCATCTTTTATGAACTGAATAAAATCAGGGATTCTCTCAACAAATGCTTCAGCGGATTTTTCAGCCATACCTTTAATTTGGGTAATTTTTGCGACCTTTTGAGCGTCTGATTCCTTTGTTAATAGCACATTAGGATACGCATCCATAATAAGTTCCAACTTTTTCTCACTAAATCCGCGACCAAATATATTTGACGCTGACATAATAGTTATTAAAGATGCTGCTTCAACTTTTTCTGCAATTCCGTCGTGTAATTTAGTTGCCATTTTTTCCTTAAATCCTTCCACTTCTAAGAAATCCTCCACATCCATACGCAAAATCTCGGGAATAGTATCATAACCTGCCTCAATAATACGAGCCATATTTCCAGCACTTAAACCTTCCACACCAATACCTCTAAAGAATCCAGTTAATACCTTTTCCTTAACAGTCTCATCTGATTCGATATCTTCCAACATTATATCAACATGAGTATCGTTCCATTTATAAGGTACTGATGGCATTTTAGATTGTTCTGCAGGCATAGTAACTTTGCGAATATAAGGAATAACATCGCCACTACGAATTAGTTCAATTAAAGCACCAACACCAATTTTGTTATCATTAATAAATGCGCCATTAAAACCAGTAGCAAATGTAATCTGTACACCTCCTAAATTTATGGGCTCGATTTGCACACGAGGCTTTAAGTATCCGTCTTTACTTGCAGTCCAAATAACATCAACAACCTTTGCTTCGGCAATTTGGTCGGAAAGCACCATTTTAAACGCAAACGCATGGTCGGGATTTCCAGCCTTCTTCTCATACAACGAATCATTCGCAATAATTACACCATCAACCTCATATGCATAATTTTTACGCCAATCGACCAAAGTTTCAGATAGCATTTCATTTGTCAATTTTCTCTCTGATCTCCATAAAACAACTTCTACATCTAATGTGCTAAGGATTTGCATTTGCTCGGAAGGTTTTCTATCAGGCTTAATAACCTCATATGCAACAAAATGTAAGTCATTTACGGCTTCATTCATCGTCTTATGATTTACAATACCAGCAACCATATTTCTAGGATTCGCAAACTTCATTTTATACTTGGTTTCAAATACAGCCTTTGGAATAATGAACTCGCCGCGAATC
>Ga0194116_10007808_pt1 | contig 10966 bp, 31 predicted proteins | sample TA2MahsurfametaG_4_FD_148617 | JGI IMG/M metagenome (GOLD analysis project Ga0194116, IMG submission 148617) | Freshwater microbial communities from Lake Tanganyika, Tanzania - TA2015008 Mahale S9 surface | ecosystem: Environmental > Aquatic > Freshwater > Lake | place: Tanzania: Lake... | reverse complement strand
GTTCTCGAGCTCATAAAGCGCGTTTGTCATCCCCACGTTCTCCTCCTCAAGGATCCTCACGCGGTTCTCGAGGTATTCGATGCGTGTGCCGGCGTCCATGCCAATCAGTCCCAGAATCGGTCCATCGTCTCCACTATCCTGCGGAAGTGGCACCACGTGGCGAACCTGCCGGAGTACATCCGCTCACTGAGCTGCAGCATGCGGATCTCGTGCGCGCAGGCTTGCGTGATGGCGTTGGACTCGGTGTAGCCCCACGCCCTGAAGCAGTCGAACTTCTCGAGATGGACCACGAAGGGAAACTGCCTCTGGTACCCGGTGTGGAACACCGCGTCGCGCCTCAGCCCGTCCTTCTGCTTGATCTCGACCCTGCCGAAGCCGAACTGGTTGTCGATCTCGTCGACACTGAAGTCCAGCCCGCCGATGTACTCGTCGGCCAGCTTCGTGTCGAAGACCACCTCCGTGCGCTGCCAGTCCTCGCACAGCCCGAGGCAGTAGTCCCTGAACTCCTTGTCGTACGCCCGCCACACGATGTTGTGAACGAAGTACGGGTACTGCATCACAGCCTTCGGGTACCGGATCGAGAAGTGAGTGATCTCGAAGCCCCTTTCTTCAGTCATAGCAGCAGTACGGCGGTGGAGAACAGTGCGGCGAACGCGAGATAGGTCCAGAACAAAACGGCCGGGCCGAAGACCGCGCAGCCCAGCGAAAATGCCGCCAGGAGCAGGAACTCAATCTGGGCCATGCGTCTCATCTTTGAGCATCTCCTCGACCCGTTGCCTCATACGGGAGGCGTCCCTTTTGGTGTGCCTCTGGGAGTAGCCGTCCCGCTCGTGGAGGATCAACACCCCTTGGTAGAACATCGTCCCGGCGAACACGAGCAGCAGCGCCGCCCCGATCACTTCAGCGCTATGTCCATCCATGGGAATACCGGCGGAATTCTGCCGATCAGCCTGAGGAGGCCCTCGGCGAATAGCGCGAGGACGACCCACCCCACGCACATGCTGATGATGCTGGCGTTGCGGTTGTGCCGGCGGATGGCCTCGTCGATCATGGCCCTCGCCTCCGACCGCGTCACTGGCTGGTCGTCCATCAGTCGTCTTCCAACGGCCGCGTTATCATCGGCTCGAGCTCCTCCCAGCGCACTATTCCGCCGGGGTTCGACGAGAAGTCGACCTGCGAGAGGATGATGTCCCTGAGCGCGTGGATCGCCCTGTCGGACGCCTCCTCGACGAGCTGCAGCGGCACGTACTCGTCAAGTACCGCCTGGACCCGGCCCTTGACCGAGCCGTAGTCCGTGTCCTCCTCCTTCCAGATGAGGCAGTCGAGCAGGTCGCGGAGGTACACGAGGTCGCGCCGCTCGAGGTTCGAGATCGTCACGAACGGGCTCTCGTCCCCGGCGCAGATCGCCACGGAGTAGCCGTCGTCCTCGTTGTAGCCGCCGGTCGCCTGCAGCTTGCTGTGCGGTCTGTCTGTCATCGTCCCAGTCTCAGCTTACGTTGGGGGCTCGCGGTCGGTGTGAACCAGTCGTCGTACGGCCAGATGTACTCCCGCATCCAGCCCCCGCTTAACTCCTCCCGAGTCATAAGACCTCCAGTGGACATTAGGCTGTTCCCACCAAAAATGTAGGTCATGTGTTTCATCATAGTAATACATGCCCACAAAATCGGATTGGAATTTACTATGATAATTTTCACACAGCGCCACAGTATGATAGTTATTGTCCATCAATTGTGTGATCCATGTGTAATTACCACCACGAATGACACCAGCCTCAATCAACACAAAATGCTTCCATTGTTTTGACCATCGTGCATAATTATCACGAAAGTCTCTCACATAAGCTTCAATCGGTTCATCTGGAAATGGTACATTTACCGCCTCAATATGAAAGATTTCTCGATCAACAGAGAGCGCATGTGACAAGTGTTGTGTCACAATACCAGAATAGTCCGGTGATACCATCAGAAAGCAAGTATCAAATGGATGAATATCAAGATCTGCCATCTTGATTTTATACACCAACTGTTGAATGAGTGCTTTCTCTTGATCTTCTGATATGAAGAGTGTTGATTTCATACATCCCACTCCCTTGCTTCCCAATCCATCAGGCACATTTCACCTTGCTCCTTATCAGTATAGTTATCATAAGCATATTGCCTACACTCTTCTTCGGTGCCCTCAAATAGCATTTCATACATTTTGTGGTCTCCATCGTAGGTGATTTTATACAATCCCCACTCATCATAGCAATGCAGAACTCGCTCCACATCACGCTCCCCCGAACATCAGCTCAGAGTCGCCGTGCTCGAGCTCGAAGGCGACCCCGAACGAGTCGGAGGCGAGGCGGTGGTACCGCATGGTGACCACGCCGTCGGCCCCGTCCATGACCATCGCCTGGATCCGGGCCTCGGCGAGGAGGAACTCCTTGGTCCGCTCGTCGCCCAGCCGGGCGTGGTAGGCCGCGCGCTCGACGAGGCGCTCGATGCGGTCGATGGCGAGGTTGTCTGCTTCTGTCATGGGGTCGGTCGGTTTCCTTGATTCTACGGCGCCGCTGGCCCGCCGGAGGCCGTCGGCGTGCGGTCCGTCAGCTGTCACGCGGGTACTCCAGGTCGTGGTCGAACCCCAGCGGCGCCCTCATCCACTCGTGGAACTCGCGGCCGACGTCGAGAGCCTCGGCCACCTTGCCCACGTTGACGAGGTACTCCATCCTGTCCTCGGCCCAGTCCAGGATGGCCTCTATGTGCTGCGTTTTCTCGTCCACGTGTGGTCGTGCGGGATGGGCTCGGTGCCGTACTCCCAGTCGTCGTAGTCCTCCGAGTTGCGGATCTGCGACGGGTCGAGGCACGCGAGCTTCCGCTCGAGCGAGCCGTAGTCCGTGATGAGTTTGGACGTCCCGTGCGCCGCGCGCATGTAAGACGGATCTCTGTCGGCTGGTCTTCCCATAGTGCCTCAGTGGTCTTCGCCGCGGGCCATCTCAACGTAGGTAGGGAGCCCGACGGCCTTACGCAGGGCGTTGTTCTCCCTCACCAGCAGTTTTACCGCGTCGAGGGTCGTGATCTCGCACTCGCTCGGGATAGTATCCTCGATCGCCAGCCCGATGAGGGAGACGTAGTGCCTCCAGTCGCGCTCCCTGGATTCAATCATCGCGAGCTCTCTCAGCCCCTCGTTGTTCTCTTCGTAGAGCCGCTCCACTGCGGCGATCGCGCCCTCGATCCCGGTCTTCATCGCGCCACCTGACAGTCTGGGTGGAAACTCTTCATCTGGGCGCAGGCGCGCTCGTGCGCCGACTGGAACATCGCCTGATCGCGCTTGATCAGGAGGGCATTCCAGCCGAGGATCACCATGAGGCCGAGGATGCCGGCCGCGACGTACTTGGTCCTGATCATCATTCCCCTCCGATGTGTGACGTGGCGACGAGGCACGGGTTGCGCGGCACGAAGTCGATCCACTCGCTGCCGTCGTACACGGCCGGGAAGTAGACGTACAGCTCGCCCCAGGCGGTGAAGCGGCAGCCCTCGGAGCCGCCGAAGCCGCCGTCGAACTCGCGGTCGAAGACCGGGTGGTCGATAGGTACGGCCTGCGGGGCCATCGGGCGTCCTCGCTCCTGGATCACGATCCGCACCAGCGTGTCCTCCGTCGAGGCCATCGCGGCCTCCAGCTCGGTTCTCCAATTCATAGTCGGCTCAGCGTAGGGTTGCTTCGATCACTTGCACCTCGACGTAGACGAGCTCGCCGTCGTCGCACGGGCCGTCGTTGTCCTCGACGAGGCAGCGCAGCTCGGCGGCGCGGAACTCGGCGGCCTCGCGGTCGGCCCAGACGGAGTGGAAGACGAGGTCGTCGTAGTAGTCGTTGCCGCGGACCTCGACGACGTAGACGGTGGGCTTGTTGGTTTCGTTCATGAATGTATTATGAGCCCAGGGGCCCCTCTCCGGTTAAAAAGGTGTACACCTCCCCGGCCGTCACACGGCCGCCTCCTCCGGCTTGGCCAGCTTGGTCCCCTTGCCGCCGACCGGCCTGGGCTTGATCGAGTTGATCCCGATCGTCTTGTCCTTCCGGCGGCCCTGCATGGGCAGTACGTACGTGTCGCCCAGGTGGATCAGCTCGGCGCCCTCGGGCAGCCACCGCTTGCCGCGGGAGGTGGTCTTCGTCAGGATCTCCCACGGGATCACGTTTCCGAACACGCCCTCCGGCGTCTTCCACACCGCCACGAGCGGTTTCGCGGGAAGTTTGGCCGTTGTCGCCCTCGCGAGCACCCTCGTCGGCTCGCCTGCGACCGGGCCCTTGTGCTTCGCCGACAGCTTGTAGAACATGCCGTTCCCGCACGCGACCACGATCTTCTGGTCGTCCTGCGCGGTCAGATTCGCGCCCCTGGGGCCCTTCAGCTGCGTGAGGATGCCCTTCTCCTCGTCGAGTAGCACGAACCGGGTCTTGGGCCCGGCGGCGGCCACCTTCACGGTCCTCCGGCCGACCTTGACCGTCTCGACCGCGAGGCCCTTGGGCTCGGCGATGGCCTTCGACCTGCGGGCGTTCCCGTGGCGCTCGGCCAGCCCCTCGACCTCGGACACGATGTACTCGCGCCGCTTCTTTTCGCTCGAGGTCAGCGCGAGGATCTCCTTGATGCGCGCCTGGATCTCCCTCGCCTCGGCCTGCAGCTGCTTGTCGTCGAGCCTCGTCAGCTGGGCGAGCCGCATGTCCAGGATGGCGTCGGCCTGGCGGTCCGTGAACTCCATCTTGACTATCGCCGCGCGGGCGGCGGGCCGGTCCTTCGACCGGCGGATCGCGTCGATGACGTCCTCGATCACGAGCATCGCGGAGGCGAGGCCCTGGACGACCTCGAGCCGCTCGCGGCGCCTGCCGAGCTCGGCCTTGAGGGACTCGAGGAGCCGCTGGTCGCGCCAGCCGGCCCACCGGACCAGCATCTCGTGGGGCGGCAGCTGCACGGGCTTCAGGCCGTCGATCGCGAGGTTCTGCGCCGAGAACTTGGCGTCGAGCGACGTGTGGTGGTACAGCTCGGCCTCGGCGCGGTCGGGGTCCGCGTTCGCCTTAAGGACGACGACCAACCGCACGCCGGCCTTGTCGGTCTCGTCCCGGATGTCGGCGACGGTCGTGATCTTCCCCTTCTCGAGCGCGTCCTTGACCTGCTCGCCCACCTGCTCGGTATTCACGTGCAGCGGGAGGCAAGTGAAGACGAGGGCGTCGCGCTTGGACCGCTTGCCGTAGTCGAGCGTCTCCCTCTCGCACACGGCGCGCATGCGGACCTGCCCGCGGCCGGTGTTCAGGTACTCGACGAGCCCCTCGTCCTTGACCACGTCGCAGCCCGTCGGGAAGTCGGGCGCGAGAGCGTTCTTGGCCGCGATGACGTCGTCGTCGACGAGCGACCGGAGGGCCTTGGCGACGCCCCGGAGGTTGTGCGTGGGGATCTTGGTCGCGTAGCCCACGCCGATGCCCTCGGAGCCGTTGAGGAGCAGCAGGGGCAGCCTCGCGTTGAGCTGCACGGGCTCCCGCAGGCTCCCGTCGTAGTTGTCGCGGGTCGCCCAGGTGTCGGAGTCCTGCAGCAGCGCCTCCCAGGCGAAGCTGGTCAGCTTGGCCTCGGTGTAGCGGGCGGCGGCGGGGCCGTCGGTCGGGGAGCCCCAGTTGCCGTGGCCGTCGACCAGCGGGTGGTTGTTCGTCCACCACGAGGCCGCCGTCACCATCGCGCCGTACGCCCCGCCGTGCGGGTGCAGCTTGCCCATCGTCTCGCCCTCGACGCGGGCGGCCTTCATGTAGCGGGCGTCGGGCCTCAGCCCGAGCCACTTCATGGCGGTCAGCACGCGGCGGGTGACCGGCTTCAGCCCGTCGTACAGGTCGGGGATGGCGCGGCCGACCAGCACGGCCATGCTGTAGTCGAGGTAGGCCGTCTTCATCTCTGAGACGAGGCCGACCGGGGTGATGTTCGCTGCTGCTTCGGTCATGCTACTGTCGCGGTGCGTTGTTCGATCTCGAGCTCCTCGATGGCGTCCTGCAGCTCGATCAGGGCCTCGTCGTACGTGAGCGGCTCGAGGCCCTCGGCGAAGGACGCCCTGTCGGTCCAGCTGCCGTTCGGGTCGAGCTCCTGCAGGAGATCGAGGATGGCCTCGCGGGAGCCCTTGTCGAAGAGGGCGCGGGCCCTGTGAAGTGCGTTGTCCATTGTGCTATCCTGCGGCTGGTAGGTCGGGGTGAGCTTGCCTGGCACTGGCGTCACGAGGCACCAGCCGGCGCCGTCGTGGACGTAGAGGTTCCCCGAGTAGTCCATCCAGCCCTCGCCGGCCCGGTGCTCCATCAGTTGAACCGGTTCGGGCGGGTGTGGGAGCCCGCGACGCGGGTCCCGGCGGACGAGCCGCACACGCGGGTGAGCAGCAGGTCGGACTTCTTGGGCTTGGCGGGCGGGAGCACAGTCACCTTGAACTTGGTCTGGTCGGTCATCGTTCGTATCGCGTTTGTCCCTCCATCATAAAGCCCCGCTGGCGCTAACCGGCGGGGCCTCGTGACGCTTGGTCAGATGTCACATGGGGGCGGCTTGCGCCGCGCCTCGGGGAAGGCGTCGTCGAACAGCCTCTGCAGGATGCCGTCGCACTTGCGGTACTCGGGCGAGTCCATCACGGTGCCGTTGATCTGGTAGAACCGCAGTGCCCTGAAGAGGAGCTTCGCGCTCTCCTGGTCGAAGTTTAGCATCAGTCCAGCGAGATCAGGTCGTCCGACGCGCCGCCGGGCACGCCGGAGAACTTCACGGCGCCCTGGCCGCCCCAGACGTCGTCGTCGAGGTCGCCCCCGATGTAGTCCCTGCCCCTGACGGCCTCCTCGCCCCAGGCGTTGGCGCCGTCGAAGCGGAGGTGGTTGCCCGACCCGGCCTCGAACAGGTTGGTCATGTAGTCGTCGGTCTTGGACGCCGGCGCGGCGTCAGGGCCCCCGTCGATGACCCCGATGGACTCGTGCTCTCGGAGCCGGTAGCCCGTGGCGAGCAGGAAGTTCTCGAACTGAGCGCACATCTCGTGCACGTCGAGGCCCTGGCCGGCCGTCATGGTGACGCCGGTGTCGCCGTACTCGTAGCTGAGGGTGTACTTCTCTTCGGTCATTTGGTGTCCGTGCGTGGTTTGATGATCTCCCAGATGGCCAGGAGGCCGACGACCTGCCCGTAGGTCAGGCCACCGAGCCCCGTGGCCCCGAGGATCCAGTGGATGACGAGCCCGCCGAGCAGGATCGAGGCGATCCCGCCGGCTATCAGCCCGAGGACCACGCCCACGGTCTCGGCGGTCAGCCGGAGGCTCTCGCCCTTGCGGGTCATCTTGATTCTCATGTCTTCCTCAGTGTCCGTTGGTTCGGTGGATGACGCACCGCTTGAACTCCCGCCACTCGGTGTCGGTGAAGTTGTCGGAGGCGTAGGGGATCCCGACGTCGGCGGCGCATCGCCGCGCAACCTGCTCAGGAACTGGTCTGTCGACGAAGTCATACTGGGCTATCGTGGCGAGGATGAGCGGTAGTATCACTGGCTGTAGATTCCGAACTTGGTCACGCAGAAGTCGCGCTGGTTGCAGCACACCCTGACGCGCTCGCCGCCCTGCCACGTCCAGAAGGAGTACGTGCACTGCTGCTGCGCGAGGGCGGCGTTGCCGATTACGACTGAAGCGATGGCGAACACAAAGATCCTCACAGCTTGCTCCCGACGGTGCCCTCGTAGGTGCGCGACTCGGAGCTCTCAAACCCGTCCTGCTTCGCCTTCAGGTACCAGCTGGTGGCGGCGACGCACTTGTCGAGGCTCAGCGAGGTGATGATGGCGCTGCCCTTGAGGTCGTACGACACAAAGGTGCCCCACCGCTGCTTGCGCACGGTGAAGGCCTCGTCGTAGACCTTCGGCAGGTCTCCGTCGATCACGGTGACGGTCGTGGGGTCAGTCATTCTCGAAGTTGAAATAGGTGTCGATCTCCAGCCAAATGTCGGCCGAGATGACGTCGACGGTGTGACCCTCGCTGGGCTTGTCGACGTGCTTGTGCGCGTGGCGGTAGCCGCGGGCGATGCCGTCCTCGATGCAGCGCTCGAGGATCGCGCGGGTGTTGGCCCTCATGTCGGTGTGTCGTTCATACGATCATCATAGGGCGCCGGCCGGCCGGACCAGCCGGGCGATGTGCGCTTCTTCAACCGTCACAGCTCGCGGATCCGGACCCGGGCGACGCCGTCCGTCGGGACCCCGAGCCGGCGGGCGGCCTCGTACGACAGGTCGATGCTCGAGCAGTCGCACCGGTCGGTGATCGGCACGACGAGGCTCCGGCCGCCGTTCTGCACCAGGACGTGGGTCCCGCAGGGCAGCCACGGGTGGGCGGCCGAGACGCGGTGGTCGGAGTAGGTCCCGCCGCACGCGTCGGGCCTCCCGTGGTACCACTGGTGGTACACCGTGGCCGTCACGGTCCTACTTCCCGCGATGGCCGCGGCGGGGCCGAGCAGGGCGGCCGAGAGCCCGAGCGTCGCGGGCAGGACTGTCGAAATTTTCACGTTGTAGGCTTTTTCGCTGATGTTGAAAGTTTCGTCTACTCCAGCGAGCAGGACTCCTCGCCGGCGAGCACGCGGGCCGCGTGGATCACGCCCTGGTTGTAGCAGGCGGCGGACTGGAGGCTCCCGAGCCTGACGTGCGCCGGATCGATCAGGTGCACGTCGCTCGACAGCTCCCGGGCCAGGAACTTCAGCAGCACGTCGACGGCCCGCGGGTCTCCCGGGTCGAAGTTGTAGGCGGCCCCGTCGGCGTACGCCAGGTCCTGGTGCACGTCGCGGAGGGCGAACGACACGGCTTCCGCCAGTTTCACTGCGCCGCCTCCACCTCGTCCGCCAGCTCGCGGAGGTTCTCGCTGACCTTCAGGTTGGAGATCGTGAAGCTCCCGCCCACGCCCAGATAGATCATGCGCTCGACCTCTACCGCGACAAACCTGAGGATCGCGGCCAGCGTCTCGCCCGGCATCGTCTCCTCGTTGAACCCGCAGCCCTCGCGAAACCGCTCGTGGAAGGGCGGCCGCCCGCTGTGGATCAGGTCGATGATGCTCTTCGGCTTCCTCGCCCGGTCGCTGTAGGTCTCCGCCCTCACGCCTTCCTCGAGGTTGGCGATGGCCAGCTCGGCGGCCGTCACCCGCCGCGAGAGGTTGTCGAAGATCTCGCCGGTCTCGATGTCGGCGACACGCTTGGCCAGCGCGTTGAGGCCGTCGTATAGGTCTTTGATCCGCTCGTCGATGACTTGGTCCCGCTTGAGCCTCTCGCTCTGGCCCGCCATGTACTCCGCGACCTGCCTGGACTGCTCCCTGATGCGCTCGCGGATCTTCACTTCTTCAGCCTCAGCAGCAGCTTCTCGGCGGCGTCCGCGCCAGCCTCGAAAGCCTTCAGGGCACCGTAGAAGTCCTCGATCGCGGCGGTGAAGCACGCGGCGTATAGGGCCTTGATCTTGTCCATGTAGGCGGCGTCTAGCGCCTCGTTGTACATCAGCTTGGTGTTGTTGTCCATGTGTCCTCAGTCCCAGTGGCGGTAGGCGGATACTTTGGGGTCAGGGTCGAGCCATTTTGAATACTCAAAGTCCTCCATGGCTATCTCGCACTGCATGCCGTTATCGAACAGGTAGATGTCGCGGTAGCGGTTCGACCACTCGTGCAGCTTCTGGAGCCTATAGTCTGGCATGCCGTTGTCCAGCGTACCCGCGACAACGTAGCGGTAGGGGTACCGTTCGTTGATCACTTGCAGCCTGCGCTTGGGCCGGCCGTCTTTTTTGTCGGCCTCAGTCATTGTCTGCATTGGTGCTATCCTCAAGTTCGTCGGCTATGTCCAGCAGGTCGTCCGCCATAACGAGCCACTCGTCCTCTCGGCTCTCGCCATGGACGCGCACGATCTCCCTCAGGGCCGCCGCGAGTGCTCTCTTGTCGGTCTCGAAGGAGGAGTCGCCGTAGAGGGCGACCCGATTGAAGGCGTCGTAGACGAGCCGAGCGTGGGGCGACAAGGGATCGTTGCGGTTGCTTCTCGTGAGGGTCATCGGACGGCGGCGAAGGCACGCTTGACCTGCTCGTCGGTCAGCTTGTAGCGCTTACCGGTGGAAGGCTCAAGCGCCACCCAAGGCATCTTGCTGGCGCGAGCGTTGTAGTCGGCGAGCTGCAGACGCCTGCCGCCGAGCGAAAAGATCTGGTCGATGTCCGCGGGATCGATGTCTACGAAGCGCGCGAACATTGTCAAATTGGAGCGCTTCGCCTCTTTGCTCGCGGCGCGGACGTTGAGGGTGATCTCGCCCCCGGCGGACCATTTGAGGTTATGCTTGCCCCTCTCGAGCCCGTGCTTCTCGAGCACCGCGTTGACGGCGGCGGAAAGATCGGCGTGGAGGGCGGCTGCTTCGGCTTTGTTCATGTCAGTTGCTTTCGTTTCGATACAAGTACTATAGGGCGCCGGAGCGTCCCACGGCTAGAAGAGTGTGCACTTTAGCGGCTGTCACGCGGTTCGCAGGATGAGGCGATCGGCGGAGGTGCCCACGCGGAACGCGCCGTTCCAGAGGTAGGCGCCCCACAGGAACTCGCCGTCGACGTCGCGGAACTCGGCGGTCACCGAGCCGCCCTCGAGGCGGTCGGCCTCGAACTCGACCTCGTGCAAGTTCTTGACGCCCATGAACTTCTTGAGGGTTCGTAAGTCGCTGAACCAGAGGCCGTTGTACTTAAAGCCGAGGAACCGCTGGCGAACGGCGGGAATGCGGGCTAGGCGCTTGTATGCGGCGAGGACCTCGGAGCCGGCCTTGATGCTGGCGATTGAGGGTTTGGTCATTTCGTTTTTCTCATTCATACAAGTATCATACCACGGATTCGGGCCCCTCGATTAAAAAAGGTGTGCGGTCTGTCAGGCGTCACGCGGTGCTTTGTAGTCGAACTCGACGAGGACGTCGGCCGCGAAATCCGCGAAGTGGGCTGGATGGACCTCGTTGAGCACCGGTCTAGCGGCGCCG
>Ga0194116_10007807_pt1 | contig 10967 bp, 6 predicted proteins | sample TA2MahsurfametaG_4_FD_148617 | JGI IMG/M metagenome (GOLD analysis project Ga0194116, IMG submission 148617) | Freshwater microbial communities from Lake Tanganyika, Tanzania - TA2015008 Mahale S9 surface | ecosystem: Environmental > Aquatic > Freshwater > Lake | place: Tanzania: Lake Tanganyika... | reverse complement strand
CCAATAATAATTTACAACAGTCAAATTCGACAAAATTACTCTCTTAAACAAATAATTAAATTGAATTGCAAAATTCATTTATTATTTTTCTTTTATTTTTTTGAATGAAAAATAATAATAAAATGAAAAAATATAGTCATTCTGATTCCGAATAAAAATTTTAATTTAATTAAATACATTATTGATGAGAATAATTTAATTCTACAATTTTTCTTGCAAAATTTATCTAATGAGTAATGTATTTGTTTTAAAATATTTACTAAATTTTTTTGGAGATATTAGATTATATCAATAATTTTGGAGTATCTCTTCTTCAAAAAATTCATATATTAAAGCCTAGTTTTAACCAAACTATTATTATTCTTATTTTCAAAAATAAAAAATAAAAATAATATTTATATTTTAATTTATTAATATTATCTTAACAATTTAAAGGATTTTCTTTCAAAGTAAATAATTTAATTGAAAATTATTTTTTGAAAAGTATTATTTTTAAAAAAACAAGTAATTAAACTAATTTTTTTACTAGTTGAAATTTATTAATTTTTACAAATAAATGAAGTTATTATAATTTTAAATTATTTCAATTTTACTCAGAAAATATTTGAGTTAAAATTTTAACAACCTTAAAAGTTAAATGTCATTTGCAAATTTAAATTTTAATGTAAAATACAAATCTATAATGTCATTCATATATATGATTTTTTAATTAACTCAAAAACTCAATTTTTGAATTAAACATTTTCAAGTGCTTAAAAATATTTAATATTATTATAATAACATTATTAAAATATTCTTAATATGTAACCATTATGAAAAATAAGACTTTTATTGATATTATTGTTTTTAATGATATTTTAGTTTAAATAACTTTAAGTTGAAAGTGATAATCAAAAATATTTTCCAAAGTAATCATCTTTTTTATAAATTAATAAATCTCAAATTTTAAAAATTTCATTATCAATTTCGTTAAATACTGCAACAAATTATGTTTGATGTATAAACTTCAAAAAATCATCGTATTTTTTATTTTATTTAAACTTTTATAATTTTCGTGAATATATTTTTTTCAATTATCAAATTATCTTCTAAACATTTTTAAAATATTTTTTTTACAAATAAATTTCTTTTATTTTATTTATTTGACTTATCTCTACTTGAAACAAAATTCTGGTAATACAAATTGTTAAAAAAATTGAAGAAAAATAAAAATATTTATAATTTGCTAGTTTATGAATTATTTTGGGGTCTAAATAAAATAATTTAAAATTTCATTCTAATTAACATTCTTAATATATTTTTAAACAAAAAAAGGATGTATTTTTTAAAATTAATATAATTTTTTAAATTATTATTAATCATTTTTAATTATATTTGGTCATCTTTTACTATTTAATTCAAGTAAATTAATTAGTTAAAAAAAAGTCAGATAATATGCTTAACACAAATTCGCTTTTTACTATGCCAATAGACAATTACTATTGCACAGATACTCTTACAAATGATTTCGATCAAAACTTCAATTTCCAAGATATAAAATTACCAAATTCTAATGATAAATATTCATCAGAACTAAATTACGATAAATATATTTTTGAGAAAAAAATTGATTATCTCTCTCATAAAAATTTCAATCAAGAAATTAAACCAGTTCAAAATCTAAATGTTAATAAAAATTTTCCAAAAACTTCTAAAAATTTGAACTTATCTGTAAACAATTATGCAAATAAACCTTATCTAATAACGAGCACTAATAATTTAAAGCTATCAGCAATGAAAACTAATTCTAATTATAATCAAAATAATTCATTTTATCCTACTTTTTCCAATATTAAATTCGACTATTTTACAAAAAATTTTAAGAATTTTTATTATAGTTTTATACCAAGTTTTCTTATTAATACTGAAAAAAACAACTTAACTTATGAAGTTTCTGTTGAATCAGAAAAAATTAAATCTATTGGAAAAAGTGTTTCAGACAAATCAACAGCAGATGAAAATAGCATTGATTGTAATTTCAAAAATAATAAAATTAATAATTTTAAAAATTTTGATAAAAAAACTGCAATAATTAATCAAACTAAGAATAAATTTAATAAGATAGAAAATGAAAATAAAAAGCAAACATTAAAAGTAAAAAAAATCAATTTTTTTGAAAATGTCGATTTTGAAAATGAAAATGAAAATGAAATGTTTTCAAATTTAATTAATTTATCTAATCCAGAAAATGTTTTCCAATTTAAAGAACTCTTAAAAAATAAAGAATGTTCGAAATTTAATAATAATTTTCAAATAAAAAAAAATAATTTCAATGAAACAGAGATTAATAAAAAAAATTTCGAAAATAATGGTTCTTTAATAAATAACATAATAAAAACAACTTCTATATCTCATATTAAGGATTTCATTTTGTCTAATAACAAATCGAATGAATCTCATACAAATAAAAATACAAATTCTAATGAAAGAAATAAAAATACAATATCAAATGAAAGGAAAATTTCTGAATTTTTAGAAGAAAATTTTCTCAACACTACAAATTCTTTTTCCTCTGAAAGATGTGAAAATTCGACTTTTGATAAAACTAGTGATTGTAGATATTATGAAATTCGTATTGATGAGATATCAGATGATAATAAAAAAGAGAAACAAGAAAAAGTTAAAATTACCAATTTATTTAGTATTAATTGGAAAAAATGCATTCAAATTTATAAAAAGTTTTCATTAAATAGTTTTAAGCAAATGCTTGTACATCCTTTAAATGAAAATTTTGCGATCGATGAAAATAAAAATTCTTTGTCTAATATTAATAATTTTAATCTCAATTTAAGTAAAAAGAAAAAAAATAAAAAAAATAAAAAGAAAATAAAAAAAATTCCAGAACCAGCTAAAAAATTGACGGATCTCGAAACAGCAAATAAAAACTTAATTTATGATAACACAAAGAATAAAAGTTGTAATTTTCCTGTGAGTTTAGATTTTAATAAAATTTGCAATTTAAATGCAAATCCATTAAATTCTTTAAATAAAGAAACTAAAGACTTAAATGCCAATATTGTTAATAATAATGATAAACATTGTAATATAAATCTTAATGATAAGTATAGAAGTTCTCATGCCAATATAATTAATAATTATTATACTAATTTCTTTGATAAGAATGTTAAATATAGCCATTTAATGCAAGTACACAATTTAGATTTTAATCCTAATAATACAAATAATTTTTATTTTAATGGTGTCGATTCAAAGCAGAATTTTAATGCTGAAAGAAATTTAATAAATAAAAATGAAATCAGAAACAATAATAATATCATCATACATAGCTGAATTGACTACCTTTCGAAATTTATGTATTAATGAGAAGAAAAATTTATAGATATAAAAATTACTGACGAAAAATTTGAAAATATTAAAACAATCTAAATTACAATCATGTAAATAAATGCAAAATTTAAATACTATTAATAATTAAATAAGATAATTAAAATAATTTTTAAATGATTAAAAATATGGCTTTGTTTTAAGGGAAAATTTATGATAAAAAATATTTGATCTAAAAAAAAGCAGTTGCATCAATCAAAATACTCTTAAGAAATTTAAACTATTATTCGTTACTTAATGGAAATTAAGTTTAAATAAGAATTAACTGAAGAAAATTTTAATTTTGAAGTTAATAAATAATAATCTCAAAAAAGCACTCATTATTTTAGAAAATTTAATTTTATTAAAATAAAGAATTTATTTAATCGGAATACTGAAGAATATAGAATATCCTTAAGTTTGGTGTTTTACTATTATGAATTTGCCTTTTCAAATTATTAATTTAAGCAATTTTTGTTATTTTAGTTAATATATCTAAATTTAAATCACTAATAGAATAGTTTTAGTTTATATATTAATTATTATTAAAATCTGAATTTTAAATATATTAGATAAATAAAAAAAGAAAAAGTTAATTATTTTTTATAATTCATTGTAAAAAATTATATTTTACAAAATATTTTTTAAATTTATTCTTTTCTCAATAGAAAATGGCTTTGATTTCATTAGATTTTTTTATTTATAAAATTGAAATTTAATTTTCAAAAAAAACCTTTTGTATTTTTAAAATATTTTATATAGAAAAAAATTTTACTTTAATTATTAATATTATTAATATTTATAATTAAAAAAAATTTTCCTTTCCAAGTTTTAAGACTAATTATTTTTATTAATAGATTGAAAAAACATTAAAACATATAATTTGTTAAGTTTATTATTTATAAATAACTTTCAAACAAAATGGATCGAAATTTTTTCAATTCAAAAAATAGTGAAATATTTCCTTCAGGATATTACACAACCCCAAATAAAAACAAAGAATCTGAAAGTAAAGAGGGCCAGACTGAAATTAATCTTAGGAATAAGTTGGATAATGCTTTCACAGATCTTGAAACTTTAAGAAAAGCTTTGAAAGATATTCGAAAGAATAATGATAATATTATCACCAATAATAATGGGAATAATAAATCCAAAAACAAAGAAAAATATGATTTCTTCTCAGATGAAAGATATAATAATGTCCTTAACCAAATTAAAGAAAGTAATCAAGACAAAAATAAACCAAATAAAATAAATTCTGTCTCAAGAGAAAAGATTGCAAAAAACAATTCTTTTGCAGTATTTAAGTCAAACCAAAATAACTTTAATAAGGAAACTCACGAACAACACAGTAAAATTCTTTTAAATTCTTTAAAAATTTGTTAAAAAGGAATTAAAAAATATTTCATTATTAATTTTATTATTTTATTTAAGTTTCATTTAAAATAGATTTTAAAATTTTACATAAAATTTTTTTATAAAAATAGATAGTTCAGGTTTCTTGCTCAAAAATCTAGATATCCCAAAATACCAAAATCTTACTAATACAAATAAATCCAGAAAAATAGATTACAACAACACGTTTTCTAATAGACATGACCCATTTAGCCAAAATCACTCAAGAGAAAAAATCCATACAGATTTACGAAAGCATACACATGATTCTAATAGCAACAGCAGAAATATTATTTCAAATAATAATATTCAAAACTCAAATATATATAATACTAATAATAAATTCACATATATAAGCTTGCGAGAGGAAATCGAACGCTTGAAAATATCAAACCAGGTTTTACTAAAATCAAATAATGAATTGAAAAACGAAAATGCCAATTTAAATAAAGAATTGGAATTGCAATATCAGTTTAATCGAAATTCGCTTGGAAATCACAATAGTCATCAAAATTCAATGCTTCAGACTCCATTTAAGAGAAATTCCAGTAAAAAGCTAAAAAGTGAAGATTTTGGTGAAGAAGTATTAGAACTAAAAAAGCAAAATTTCAATGAATTAATTGAAGATTTGAAATCTTCTTTAGAAATTTCTAAAAAAAACAATGCTGAATTATCAGAACTGGTGGAGCAAACACTTAAAAAAAATGCTGAATTGCAAAAAGACAATCATTTCGCCAAAGAACAAAATACAGCTGCTGAAAATGATTTGGAAAAGCTTAAAAGCTCTTTTGAGGAAACAAAAGAGCTTATAGAAGGTCTTAAAAAAAACATAGAAAAACTTGAAAATGAAGCAACGGATATACGTCAGGAAAAAAAGGAATTGGAAGAAAAACTATTTATGGCTGAAGAACAAATTATAAATTTAATTTCAATTAATGAAGGGCATTTAAAAACTAAAAAAGACAATTTAGAAGTAATTGAAAGTTTAAAAAACACAATAGAAATAATAAAACGAGGAAGCTACTCAGACGAAGAAAATATTTTGGAGCGAAAAATCAAATTAGAAGAAATGGAAAACTCTATCAACCAAAAGAATTATATAATAAAGAGCATGTCTGAAAACATTCAGAATTTTGAGAAAGATAGAGAATTTTTCAATTTGACATTAAATAATTTGAAAGATGAAATATCTGATAAGGATAAATTTATTGAAGAACTTGAAGATAAATTCCGCGTTTTATATTCGGAATTTGAAAAATCCAATATGCGCTCAGAAACACTTCAAGTTAAATTAGACGAAAATGAACAAACTATTTCAAATTTAAAAACTTCAATTCATTTCATAAATGAGACGATGGAAGAATATAAGCAGGATTATGATAAAATTAGATTTGAGCTTGAAAGCGAAAGGTCTGAAAAAAACAAGCTTGCAAAAACAATGGAGACTTCAAAAGATAAATTCTCTGATTTGACGTTAGAGATTGAAGATTTAAAAGAAAGTAAAGAGGCATTGCAAAACAAAATTATTCAGATTGATAAGGAGTTGAAAGAAAAAAAAAATGCACTCAAAAAAGCAAATTTTGAAAAAAGCAGCTTTGAGCAACAATACCAAGAATCAAAAAATATTATTGAAACATTAAAAGAAGAAATAAAAGCAGATAAATTTGCAAAGTTGAATGAAGAATTCCAAACTGAAATAGTTAAAAGCAATGAAGAAAGATTAAAAAAAATAGAAGAATTAAGAGCTCAAATAGATAGCAAAAATCGTGAGATTGAGAATTTTAATGAAATTTATAATGACAATATCAGAAATAAAGATGAAAAAATCAAAGAGCTTACTAAACATCTTACGAAAGCAGAAAATATAAATGAGCAAAATGAAAAAAATTTCAATGATAAAGTTTTTTCTTTAACAAGCACTATAGAACAACTGAAGTCTGAGTCACAGAAAAATAAATTTGCTTATGATAGTGAAAAAAGAAGTATCGCTAATCAATTAGAAGAAAGCCAATCACAAATTTCGAATTTGAAACAGCGTCTAAAGTTAAGTGAGGAAAATTATCATACGTTGCTTACAAAAAATTATGAAAATATTAAAAACAACCCTATACCTTTATCCTCATCTACAACCTCAGCTACCAATTCATATAATATTAAAAAAGAATATGATTATGGTGTTAAGACAAATTTTAATGATTCAACAACTGTAAATAAAAATTTGGGATCAATTTCCTCTTATGGAAATTATCAAATTTCTTCAAATAATTATGTAAACGCTTTGTCCAATACCATATCAAACTCAATCACAAATTTAAACTCTAATAATATCTCGAATTTGAATTCGAATACTATGTCTAATACTATTTCAAATTTAAACTCAAATAATATCTCGAATTTGAATTCGAATGCCATCTCAACTTTAAATACAAATACTATCTCAACTTTAAATACAAATACCATAACAAATTCAACTTCAAATATAAACTATAATAATGTTTTAAATTCAAATGCAAATAATCCATTTTTTAGTAGTGATACAACTAAAAATATATCAGGGGGGTTAATTAATAGCACTAGCCCTTATAGTTATGGCGGAATAAAAACCATAGATATCAATTCTAATAAAAATCCGATTTCAATGCAATATGGGTATAATGACTCAGCAAGTAGCAGTAAAGGATTCGAAGCTAATTTTTCTTATAAACCTAATAATAATTCTCAAATTGGAATATCCTCTACAGAATACAACTCAAATAGTTCCAATTTAAACAATAAATTATATGAGTCAGGTGGTTATACAAATTCATCATATTTAAATATGAATGCTACAGGAGTAAAATTAAATACAACTACGACTAATAATATAGAAAATATTTATACAGGAAATACTTTATATTCTTCAACTGTCCAAAAATAAAAAATTTATGATAATTCTAATGAGGAATTCAAGTTTTTTATCTATAATTCTCTTTTAAGAAGAATTCAGATAATTAAATTTGAATTTTATTTAAATATTAAATTCTCATAAATATATTAATTATTTATTTATTGAGTTGAAAATATTAATTTAAATATTGAGGAGAATAGATATTGCTTATATAATTTATTAAAAGTTTAATAATTTTAAAATTATTCAAACGAAAGAACTTATTTAATATTAATATCAAAAGAGAAAAGTATCAAAATAATTTTAATTATATATCAGTAATTATTTGATTTGTAAACAAAAGTAAAATAAAATAATAAATAATTTTATAAATAAAATGAAAAATGCAGTGTGCTATAAATATTCAGGAATAATACAATTAAATTATGAAAAAATATTATCACACAATAACATAAATATTAATAAAAATTTACAATTTAATATGTTTTATTCAGCAAGGTTATTTTTATTCTTCTTGCTTATAAATTTTGCATTTTTTACTAAAGAATTTTTGTGCTACTCTGTTGATACCAATAAGAATAAAATTATTAAACTTTCTAAAATCTACAATATTTTCAATAATAAAAATCCTGAAGATATAATTAATACGAAAAGTTTTTACAAGGGAGATAATAAAAGCAAAAATAAATTTAAAGAAGACAATGACCAATCACAAGAAACAGATAAAGAAAGGGCTATTGAACTTATGAAAGTTAATTTACCTGAAAAATATGAAGACGAATTGTTCGATCTTATTGATAAAGCGCAGAAAAATATAGAATATAATAGAAAAAATATACTCAATCTTAAAAAGTTTAAAAACAATTTGAATAAAAAAATTGAAAGTCAACCAAGATTTGTCCAAGGAAAAACAATGGCTAAAACTTTGAATAATTTATCTTTGTATTTATCTAATTTCAAAAATTCGCAATATATAGGAAATATTGCTGTTGGAACCCCCCCTCAATATATAAAAATTATATTTGATACTGGAAGCAGTAATTTTTGGATTAATTCTTCTAAATGTAAAAATAAGGGCTGTCTTATGCATGAAAGCTTTAATGCTTCGAAATCCCAATCTTATTTAAAAGGAGATAAAAGAGTAGAAGTTGAATTTGGAAGTGGAGTTATAAGCGGAGTCTTTGGCAAAGATACAATTTCTATAGGAAATGTTAAAATTGACAGCCAAGAATTTGGAGAAATAGAAGAAGTAGAAGGAGAAGTATTTAACAAACTGAAATTTTCAGGTATTTCTCCTTCAAATAAAATAAAAATACATTTTTTATTTAACATTTATTTAATATTTCAATTTCGATCAATCCATTTTTACTAAAAATCATTTCAATCAAAAAAATTTTATACTAAAATCGAATAATTATTAAATTTATTTTAGGAATACTTGGATTGTCTTTTCCTAATTTATCAGAATTAAAATATTTTCCTTTATTTGATAACATGATGAAAAAAAGCCTTCTAGATAAAAACTGGTTTTCTTTTTATTTAGCAGATGAAAATGAAAATGCAAAATCACAAATAATTTTCGGAAAACCAAATGAAAAATATTATCAAGGCAAAATTAACTGGCACAATGTTAAAGAACCGTCTTATTGGCAATTAGATATGGACGAAATTTATTTAAATAATGAATCTATGAATTTTTGTAATGGTCCTTGCAAATTAGTAATCGATACTGGAACATCTGTTATTACTGGTCCCACTGATGATCTCAGAAATCTGTTGCATAAAATTCCAATTAAGGATTGCGAAAATATTCAATCTCTCCCAGAATTGGCATTCAAAGTGGATGACGTAATCTATACCTTAAATCCTCAAGATTACATAATATTTCCAAACAAAAAAAACTTAAATGTTAATAATAAATCTACAATTTTAAATAATGATAATAATGCGGAAAAAACAAAATTGAAAATGAACTTAAATTCTTTTAATCAGCAGAATTTGAATGATAATCAAAATCAAGATATTAAAAGCATCAAAAATAGTTTTAAACATCAATTAGAAAATCATAAAAACTTTGAAAATATATCTAATAATCTCTCCTCAAATATTTTTGAAAATATAAAAAATGCAAACAACTCTGATAAAGAAGAAGGAAAAAATAAAAATTCACAGAATAGAAGTTTTTTTGAAATAAAGAGTGAAGTAAAAGTTTCAAATTCAGCTACTGTCGTTAAGATTAAAGAAAGCTATGATTTTATGAATTTTAACATGTATGATGATTTATTCACAAATGATGAAAATATTTCTGAAGATAATAATATCAAAAATGAAGGTTCAAAAATAAATTTTATTGAAAAAACCAATGAAGCAAACAAAAAAATATTCACAAAGAAAGAATTTAGTGAAAAAATAAATTTTATCCAAAAATCTCAAATGCTAGATAAACAAAATCCAAGCTTGCATTATAACATCAATAATCTAGGCAATAACTTAAACAATAATAGTTCAAGTAGAAATCAAAATATCAAGCAGTCATCAAAAGAATATGTACAAGCAACTGATATAAATGAGAAAAAAAGCAAACCGAAATTTCAATGTAAACGTGCATTTATGCCTCTTGATATTCAAGAACCTCGAGGTCCTTTATGGGTTTTAGGAGATTTATTTATAAGAAAATATTTCGTTATATTTGACAGAGAACAGAATAGAATTGGTATAGCTGAAAGAAGAAAAAATATCAATCTCGTTAATGAAATCGAATTAATGTCTGGGAATGTTGCTAATCAAAGATGATTTTTCAGATGTCAAGATGTTTATAAAGTGCAATTTTAGATATATATGGAATGTTTGATTACAAAAAATAACTATTTAATAATAATTAAAATTTGTTTATTACTGTATATTTTTTATTCTATTCCTAAATATATAAATGTTTAGTAATTTTAAATTCAATTTTTATTTTAATTTTATGTTAGAAATAAAATTTTAAATTAAAAGTAAAATTTAAATAAGAAAAAATTTAATAAATTATGGATGATTATAGAGAAAAGGTTTCAAAAATAAAATCCACATTAAACTTTTTAAAATCAGATATTAAAGATATGGGCAAAGTAAATAATTATAATATAAAAAAATTTGAGTGATTTTATTAAAATTTTGATTTCTTAATAATTATTAATTAATTCTTTGAAAAAATAATAAAAAAAGGGATTTTAAAATCATCTTTTTTTCACAAATTTTTCATTTTTTTAAGAATGGTTATAATGCAGAGTACAAATCAAAAGAGAATTATTTTGAGATGCCGATTCAAATAGGAGACAAA
>Ga0194116_10007805_pt1 | contig 10971 bp, 9 predicted proteins | sample TA2MahsurfametaG_4_FD_148617 | JGI IMG/M metagenome (GOLD analysis project Ga0194116, IMG submission 148617) | Freshwater microbial communities from Lake Tanganyika, Tanzania - TA2015008 Mahale S9 surface | ecosystem: Environmental > Aquatic > Freshwater > Lake | place: Tanzania: Lake Tanganyika... | reverse complement strand
GCCCACCCCCAAATCCCCAATCCCCAATCCCCAATCCCCAATCCCCAATCCCCAATCTACCATCGCCATGAGGGTATTATCAAATAAATTTATTAATTCATATTAATTCATCAGCCAATAAAATAAAATGAAAAAATTCTTATTAATAATTTAAATTTTAAATATGTTAATAAAAATTTAGAATTACAAAGATAATTAAAAGTCTTAAAATGATAATAATATAATATTTTTTTATTATTGTAAATAAGGATCAAATTTCGAATTTAAGTTTAATTTATGCATTTTAAGAAAAATTTGAACCTGGAATTTGTGAAAAAATTTCTTTTTTAAAAAGGATTGGTTTATTTTCATTTCGATTGTGAAACTTTATTAATTTCCACAAAGGACATTTTTTCCCCAATCCCCATATCAAATAAAATTCTATCGTGGGAAGATTTAACTCTTTTTCAAATATTCTAAATTAATTTTTTTAAATAAACTAAAAAATATACTGAAATTTGGTAACTTTAGTGATTCATTGAAATATATAAATAATAAAGTAATATTAATTAGCGATATCTTTAAATCCCGACATAAAAATTAGCATACTATAATTAAATACAAGTATAATCAAATACATAGTTTTTGATTAATTGAATTAATGTTAAATTTATCTAACCTTCCTAGAGAATTTCTTTTCAAGTCTCTTATTTATTTATTTATGTTTTTTTTATAATGAAATTAAAAATAAGAGTTTTTTCTTTAATAAAATAAACTATTCATATATCATAATTGTCAAAAAGTTTAAAAAAAATGAATATATGATTCATTTATTTATTAGTTATTTGTAAAGTTATAATTATTCATTTTATCAAACAGAAAGTAAATCGATTCAACAAATTTGAAATAAGAAAAAATCAAAATAAACTTATTTAATGCGTTAAAAGAAATTAAAAAATATATTATGTCAGATAATCAAAATGCAATCGCAGATACAGTTGCTTTTAAAAGCTATGTTGGAATTATAGGGAATATTTTCGCAATGCTATTATTTATTGCTCCAATTACTTTAATGATTAAACTACACAAAAATCAAGTTGATCCTCTTAAAGTCCCTTTTTTGGTGATGATGATGAATATAATGAATTGTGTGCTTTGGCTTGCTTATGGAATCCTTGCCAAGGATATTTTCTTCATGGTTTGTAATGGAGTTGGATATTCTTTGAATCTAATCTATCTATGTCTTTATTTTATTTATAGATGGAGAAAGGATTTCAAACAAGCATTAGTATTTTGTGCTTTGTCTGTTATTTCTGCAATGTTTATATTGGTTTTGATTGCTTTTGTCTTTCTCAGCAAAGGGGCAGCGCAATATTCTGCTATGATTTTTAATATTTTTATGTATGCGGCTCCCGGACAGAAGATTGTAAGTTTATTTCATTACATTTTCTTATAAAATTTTGACTTTAAATAAAAATAGAAATAATATCTATTCACATTTTCCATAAAGTATATAAATAGTCATTTATCTATATTTTACCCTTAATATTTACTTTATTGTTTCAAGATTTAAATATGACTTCTCTAAAAATTGATATTTTTTTCTATTTACAATTTAAATTGTATGAAAGTTTTATATTTTTATTGATAATAATTATTTAGAAAGAAGTAATCAAGCTTCGAGATAATAGACTTATTCCACTACCAAGCTCAATTGTAGGATTACTCTGTTCTTTATCTTGGCTTACTTACGGAATTCTGGCTCCTTTAAATGTTTTTATAATTATCCCAAATGGATTAGGTATTGATTATCAAAAATTATTTTTTATTTAAATAAAAATTTCAATTTTTATAAATGAATTATTAAAAGTATTTAACTCAATTTTAAAGGTGTTTTGCTGAGTTTCATAAATATATATTTCTATTTTTATTATTCGAATTCTACAAAAAGAACTATTGAGCTAGAGAAGAAAACAGGAGTAAGGATGAAAAATGGGTCATCAACAACTGTTTCCTCAGTCCAGAGCTTACCATCAATTAAAGGAGAAAAACCAAAAAATGAAAATGAAAATGAATTTACTGAAAAAGCCAAAAATGACTCAAGTACTAATATTAACAAATTTTATGATAAACCTGAAAATGAGGCTTCTTCAGATATTAGTGAGCATAATAAAACTATTGACAAACTTAAAAATTTTGATAATATCCCTCCAGGCGATATTGAAAATAATCAAACAGAAACTGTTATTGTTCATGTTCCGTAATGACTTAATTTTTTTTAATAATTGAGGATTAATTTGCAATATTATTGCAAATACTCAATTAATTTTAAAATTAATAATTAATCGAAAGTTTAAATTTTGTCAATATTAGAGCAGATAACTGATAGTTAAGCTTATTTCTAATAAAAATATTAAAGAACAAATAATAAAAAGAATAATGTAAATAACAACCATAAATAATAAAAAAACATAATGTATTTATTCTATAAATTCTAGAAAATTGAACATTTTAAAAATTAAAGTTTAATAAATATCGTTTAATTAAAATGTTTAATAAAAATTCAATATAAATTTTAAATTTAAAATATTTTTTTATTTTGAAGGAATATTAATAAAATATATAAAATTTAAATTTTAATAAATTTGTTGGAAAAAATGAATTTCCAAAAATCAAATGAATTTATTGATATGAGTATACATTTAATATTATCTTGAAAACTATTAATTCTTAATATAAATTAATATCTTCCATTTAATATTTATCAAAAAAATAAGAGTTATTTTCGTAAAAATAAAAATACAATTAAAATTTTTAATAAAAAAAAAAGTAAACTATATAATCGATTATAAATGACTGATCATGGTATAAAGCCTAATCCCTTCGATTTAACTATATTCAAAAATTGGGTGGGATTAATAGGAAATATATTCGCTATTATATTCTTTGTCGCGCCTATAAGCTTAATGATGAAACTCAAAAAAAAGGAGCAAGATCCTAAAAACACTCCTTACTTGATTATGATGATGAACATAATGAATTGTGTTTTATGGCTTTCATTTGGATATTTGATTGATGATTATTTTATTATATTCGGGAACGCGATAGGATTGTTTTTGAATTTGATTTACTTAGGTCTTTACTTTTATTTTAGATTTGAATCAAAAGCAAATTTATATGTTTTTTTGAATATCATAAGTATTGCTGTTGCATTAAGTTTATTCCTTTTTTTATCGTGTGTTCTAAAAAATGAGGATCTCGCAAAATATTCAGCAATGGTTTTCAACATTTTGATGTATGCTTCTCCTGGTCAAAAAATTGTAAATTAAAATATTATTCGATTTTATATTAAAAAAGAATCATAAGCAAATAAATTAACCCTTACATCACAATTAATTTTTTTTTCAAAAAAAAGCATATTTTATATTTATTTGCAATATATAATATTAAACATACATTCATTAATTTATTATAAGTTAATATTCAATCTTAATTGATTTTAAATAAGTGTAATTTCTATGTTTAATGGTTTTGAATTCCTAAACTAACAAAATTTGCTAGTTAAAATTTTAACTGAATAATAGATGGAGGTTTTAATAACAAAGGATTTTAATTTGATTCCTTTACCAAGTTCAATCTTGGGTTTGCTTTGCTCGATAACATGGTTCACTTATGGATTTTTAGATCCTTTTAATATCTCCATAGTAATTCCTAATGGGTTAGGTAAAAGATTAAGTTTTCTCGAAAAATTTTTTTAAATGTTGTATTATTTTAAAATTCTTTTTAAATTATATAATCAGAAAATTACAATCAATTTATAATTTATTCCTTATATGTGTGTTTTATCTTTAATTAATTTAACATATAGGTTTGATATTTAGTATTGTGAACGTGTTTATTTACACTCACTTTTATTATCAAAATAAAAAGTTACAAGAAGAAGAATATAAAAACAAGAAAACAGATGTTGAACAAAAAGGTTATTCTCCTTTAGAAGAGAATCAGTAAATGACTAATTAAATCATAAACTTTTATATAATTAAACAAATACTCATTAATCAAAAATTAATTTTCTATAAAAAAATTTATTATCCTTGCTTTTTATAAATGTAAATAAAAATCTCTTTTAAAAATCTTATATTGGTTAATTGTTTAATATTCGAGAAATGTAATTTATTTATTAACCAATTTTTTATAAAAATTCATTAAAAAAAAATGTTTTCTTTTTTAAACTGTACATCCAGAATATCATTATTTTCAAAATAATTTATATAATTAAAAATACAAACCTCTTTTCTAAAGAACTTTAGCTTTTAATTTTGATTTTTCGAATAAAAAATTGTTATAATAAAAACAATAAAACCAACACAAATACAATAAAGAAGTTAATTTTTGATTTATATGAAATATTCCTGAAGTTTGGAATATATAAAGAACAATCAATTCCGTAATATTCAGGATTGCAAATACAATTTCCTGTTTTATAATTACAAATTCCATTTGGAATACAATCATTTAAACAAAATATTACTGAACAATCATCACCTCCTCTCTTCAGCTTTTGATTACAATCGCATTGTGAAATGGGCTTTATAATTATGCATTTTCCAATTTCAGGATTATCTTTATTAGAGCATGAATTGGGACAATCTTGAATAGAACAATCCTTATTTATTTTGAAATTAACAAAACAAATTAATTGATTTTAATTTAATGGATAAGAAATCTTAGTAAAATATAATTGATTATTTACATCTCCAGTCCAGCCAGGATCACAAACACAAGTAGCATTTTTTTCTGAATATATGACACAATTTCCTAATTTATATAATTTAATTTACCGAAAAATTAAAGCGAAATATTTTTTATTTTAAATTATTTTATTTAATTTACCATGTCCACTACAGTGATAGCAATTTTGATAAGTCCAATTATCAACATCAGTAACGCAAATAGAGTTCTTACAAAAAGTCTTATTGCAATCAATACCAAAAAAACCTTTATTACACATGCATCTTCCATATTTGCATGTCCCATTATCATTACAATTATTAGGGCATTTATTTAAATCAAGAAACCAAACATCATTTAAAGGATAGCTAAATCTATTTGAATTTCTCAGTAAATTAATATTTGAATTAAGTGGAACGATAAACTCACCCCCATAAATCCATATACCCTGATTCTATAAATATAAAATATTCTATTTTTAAAAAATTAAATTCTGATATAGAAATTAATAATAATCAATAACAAGATTATAAGAGAAGAAACAAAGTTCTTAAAATAAAGTAGATTAATAATTGAAGATGTATTTTATTTACTTTCTAAGGATAGTAGAAAATTGACTAAAAAAGAAAAAAATTAAATTGATTTAAAAGATTTTTTTAATCTAATAAAGATTATATAGCCCAAAAATAGTCCTAAATTTCAAAAATATTTTGGAATAAAATTTATGTTAAATAACATTAAATAAATTTAATAAAATAGGAGATAATTTTTCTTAGTAAGAAAAAGCTTTTATTACTTACAATCGAAGATTTTATCAATGAAAAATCTCTCATAGGATTTGGCCAATTTTGAAATAAATCAGTTGAATTGTAATTCTTAATTTCACTCCACATATTCGTTTCTCTATTGAACAACCAAAGATCATTTAAAGTGTTATCAAGATTAAATCCTCCGAATAATAAAACAGTTATTTCATCCAATTCAATCATTTTTGATCCATATCTCGGACTAGGGTTAAAAGAATTCGGATAAACTTCCATCCATCTTTGGTTTTCCAATATAAAAATCCAATTGTCATTTAGAGTTGTTATTTCTCTATTTCCTGATTTAGCCTCGAAAGTGAATCCACCAAAAAGGAATAAATATGTGCTATTATTATGCTGCGAAAAAATCAAATTAGCAGATGCTCTCCCAACTATTTTTTTTTTTTATTCTTTCAAAAACAGTTTTATAAAATATTAATTTACTTGGAATTCTCGTATGTGGATTATTTCCGAGGAAATTATATTCAAGAACATCAGTGAGTTTATTATAGTCTTTGTATTCGATATCTTGAGTCTCAAATGTTCCGTCCCAAAAAACTAACTTGATATAAATTTATAATAAATTATATATATGAAAACAAAAGAAACAATAATTCTATTATGTTGAAACCTATGAAAATTATTTATGCATAAACATCCATTTTTCAAGAATTTTATTAACATAAATTTCCAAAGATATCTTTTTATTTAAGACTTAATTTACTCTAAACTCCATTTTATAGGTTTAAAGCATAAAATGGTTATCTATTTTATTTTTGCCACATGGCAAATACTTAATAATTCATAAATATCTTTTATAAATTGATTAATAGGAAATTCTTTTCATTTAAATATTTTTAAAAATATATTTTTCAAAAATTCATTTAAAAGCTTTATATTTTTAATTGGGTGGTTGTTAAAAAAAATTTACAGTTCTTTTAATTTCAGAAACACCCATCATGTAAACTTTTTCCCATATATTCTTGAAAATATCAAACCTCCATAAATCATTATTATTAAAATATTTGTTATTACTATCAATACAAACTCCTCCATAAAGGTATATATATTTAAATGTAGAGTCAACAACCATAGAATGGAAAATTCTCTTTCCTGGATTTATACTATTAGCAGGATGTATTTCGGACCAGATATTTCCAACTGAATACTCCTGTGAAGTAACATAAGGATAATATCTCAAGGGTGCATAGGGAATTTCATACATCCAAAAATCGCTACAAGCATTCTCACAATAGAGAGAAAATCCTCCATATATATACATGAATTTACGCAATATGGCTTTTCCTGATTTTGCAATGTTTTCTAGCTTTTCTACATAGACTGATGCATGACCATATCGGGCAGCTGGCTTTGGCTGCATTTTTGATTTAACATTCACATAAGGCTTTATATAAGTCCAAATATCTGTTTTAAGATTGTAAGTCCAAATTTCATTGAGCAACTCTATACCACAATTGTTTATTAAATAAACAATAGAAACCCAGTCCTTTCTATCTTCAGTTAATAATGTATCCACTATAATTATTAATCTATTAATTTTTTTGAATTTTTTTTTAAATATGTTTTTGATAAATTCCTTTTTCAAGTTTATTTTTATTGGTTGATGGTTAAGATTTTATTGCTTAATTAAAAAAATGGAAAAAATAAAAATAAAATCTCTTAATTTCAAGCAAATCGAAATTGATAAATTTCTAAATTTCAAAATAAAAGAAATAAACAAAACCTTATAAGCTAAATTTAAACAATAAAAGAAAAAATTATGAAAAATCCAATGCTGATATTCAATTAATCTATTTACATTTTATATTATCACAATCATCTAAAACTTTTTGGTTATTTATTTTAACATCTAATTCGGATATTCCTCCGAATATTAGCATCATTTCATTATCCTGATTGATTTCGTTTCCACTGCTATCATAAGTGCGAAAACAATATTCATTTGTATCTGCACAACACTTTTTTGGACAAATAGGACTTTCAGGAGAAGTAAAATTAAAAAGTTTTTCTCCTTCATAAGGCAATCGAAATTTCGGATCATAATTGTTTGTACCATTACAAGTCGAATTGCTTGTTAAGCACAAAGGCCCGCAAAGATCTTGAGGACACATATTATCAGATTGAGATTTGTTAAAGGTTGAATAATAAATTGCAGAATGGAATTTTCTTGGACGAGGATGCTTTGGGATTGAGTTACAGGTATTTCCAATAAGTTGGCAATAACCTTGTTTCTAAATTTTTTTTATGTTTATACATTTAAAATTTTATATTTTTGATTTTATTGAAGAAAAATGATGTTTAGATTATTAATAATTCTAATTTTCATAAAGATTAATAATGATAAATAAATTATAAAATTACCAGATAGCTTGTGAGGTTCATTTCATTAGAATAATTTTTAGTCGAATTCATCAAAGTCCATAATCGATTGATATTTCGATTAATTGTTATAATTAAATCTATTTTCAAAATAATTAGTATTAGCCATTTTAAAAACATAAACTTGAAAAATAAAAATTAAAAAGAATTTTTACTTTTTTCCCTCTATTTTTGATATGATTTTTTTGAAGTTAATTGAAAATCAAGAAGTTTATCACTAATAAAGTAGATATGAAGCTTATTATTTAATAAATATTTATTGCTATTTTAATTTTTTGGTTTGAATTAGTATTTTTAAAAATTTTTTAAAATTCTTTTAAATTGACAAATTCAATTTTAATAAGAAATCATAATTTTATAATATCCTCATATTTTAATCAATCAAATAACTGACTTTTAAATAATTTTAAATATAGGTAGGTTTTTATATTATTTAGCAATAAAAATATGTTCTATATCATCAAAACATTAAGATAAAATTTTAGCTCCAAAAATTTAATGATTAGTGAACTGACAACATAAATCTATTTTTGATATGTCAATACAAAATTTAATTCTTGCATTATAGAGATTAATCTCATAAATTATAATCAACTTATAATAAAACACTATCTTTTTTGTGGACAATCAAGATAATTTACAATTTACCAATTAAAAAGTGATGTTAAATAAATAACTTAGAAACATTCGTATTTCATTCGAATATTAACGTACTTTAAAAATCATAATAAGTAATATTGAGTACTTTACTATTGATTAATTTTACTTCTACTATTCAATTCAAAATTTAAGATTTACTGAAGGTTGTTTTTAAAAATTTTTATTTTAAAAATTAATTATTCCCTTGTATTAATAAAATATTTATCTAGTTCTTGTTTATTTCAATTAAAATATTTTATAATGTTCGAAAGAAGATTTATTTATGTATTATTAGAAATTACATATTTATAATTTATAAGATTTAAGCCTGGTATCCATATAAGAGATTAACTTATTTTAATAAAGTCTTTAAATAAAGAAAATTTACTAAAAATAAAGCTTTAAGTTTATTTTTCATTTCTTCAAATTAGTTTAAAATCTATTCCTAGATGGTGAAATTTTTATAATATTAAATTTTTGTTTAAAATATTAACTAATAGAAATATCCTTTGATTTATTCTTTCTCCTTTTATTCTACTAACAGTTTTTTCATTTATTTTCCTTTTACTAATTTACATTTTCTTTTAAACTTTAAAACATTTTAAAAGAAAAACTTTTTGAAAAACTAGCATTCTAATAAAAAATTTATTAGCTATAATAAATTCAATTTTAATTAATTATTATTAAAAAAAGAATTTTTGAATTTTATTAATTACGGTTTTGTTTTTGAATTGAATCGTATATTCTTTTTTAGAATTTTAAACCTTATAATTTAACAGCAATAATAATTGTAAAAAAGAGACTTTTAATATATGTAAAATATAATTTTTCAAATCAAATCAATTTTTGAATTTCCAATTTTAATATTTTGAGATGAGGAGAAGGAAATAAAGAATAAACAAAATTCAATTCTACTCTGATAATTTACTCTAATAGAATAATAAAAATAACACAAAATTTGAAGAACAATTAAATATTTTAATTTTCAACAAAATTCATATAAATAAGCCTTTGATAATTAATAAACAAACAAAGAAAAATAGATATAAGAAATGACTTTATTCAATATCTCTCCTAGAAACGCCTATCATAAAAATGGAACTCAATGGTTTGGAAAAATTTTCAATAAGCTTTTAGGTGAAAGTAGATATGAATTTTTCAGGCTTGAAAAAAGAATTTTTTATGCAAAATTTTGGTATTCAAAGCAAACAGTATTATTTAGATTTCAAACTCAATATCCAAATGTGGCTCAATTATTTTCTCTATTAAATAAGCAAGATACGAGTCATGGTTTTCCTGCAAAAAGGAACTACGAAAGACATCAAGATTTTGCTGTTTTCAATATCAATCATGAAGGTTGGTTTCAAGTATATTTTTTTGTTGCAGGGGCAGTAATGCTATTGTGGAATTGGTGGATGTTAGGATATTATTATCCTGTTAGAGGGTACTTTTATTTAAATCTGATTAATTTTGAAAATATTCATAGATCCTTTTTTATTCTTTCAATATTCTTTTAATATATACCCTCTAATTCCTTTTTTAAAATGTTTGTTTATAATAAATGAATTTCCAAACACCAGTTTAAATTAGATTTTTCCATTTCCAATTTTTTATAGATTTTTCCCAAATCAAGTCTTTTGAAGATATTTTATTTAGCTTAATTATGCTTTCCTGATCAACTATTTAGATTCTTTCAAAATTTATATTTGAATACGTTATCAATTTTTAATTTTTGAACTATGAAATTTGTAAATTTTATTAAGCATATTTCAATTTTTTATATATAATAATAATTGAATTAAAAATTAATAATTTTTTTGATAAATTATTAACTAACAATTCAGAGTAAATGTCGAAGATGAGGATTTATACAGATGGAAGGATTTTAGAGTGACTACTTGCTATGATCGAACCAAGTACACATTCAATTATTATTTCTTCGCACCTCATATGCAAACATTGTTTAGAAGAGAAAGTGCGAATAAAGATTACATAGATGATCCAAGAGTAAATTTATTTTCATTATTAAAAACTTTTTAAAAAATAAAATATAAATTTTTTATTAAATTATTAGTTCAATTATAAAACTGCTTTGAATGTAAAAAATCCCTATGGATCAGATAGATATTTCCAATACTTCGGATACTCTCAAAACATGAGAGTAGTATAAACTTATTTTTTTAATTATTATTATAAGTAAAAATTAAATATGATTTTAATAATTTTCCAGATTTGTTATAAAATTAAATTTTTTATAAATTCATAGATTTAATTATAATTGGAAAAACAATATTTTGTAACACTTTATTTTAAAGATGAAAGTAAAGAACTGTATTTGATAATATTACTAATATTTAAACATTATTGAAAATTTTTGATAAATTATCGATTTTTTGGAAAAATTACTAGTTTATATTAT
>Ga0194116_10007799_pt1 | contig 10974 bp, 8 predicted proteins | sample TA2MahsurfametaG_4_FD_148617 | JGI IMG/M metagenome (GOLD analysis project Ga0194116, IMG submission 148617) | Freshwater microbial communities from Lake Tanganyika, Tanzania - TA2015008 Mahale S9 surface | ecosystem: Environmental > Aquatic > Freshwater > Lake | place: Tanzania: Lake Tanganyika... | reverse complement strand
GGATGTGAATGAACACAGTGCCAGTTTGATTGTGGCCCAACTGCTGTTTTTAGAAAGCGAAGATCCAGACACAGACATCTTATTCTATATCAATAGCCCAGGTGGTGTAGTCACAGCAGGCATGGCCATTTACGATACCATGCAGTTTATCAAACCAGATGTGAGCACTATTGTGATGGGTCAGGCTTGTTCTATGGGCAGTTTATTAGCACAAGCAGGCGCCGCAGGCAAACGACTCATACTCCCCCATGCAAGACACATGATTCATCAGCCCTCGGGTGGTGCAGGTGGGCAAGCCACAGACATGGAAATTCAAGTCAAAGAAATACTCAAAATGAAGCGGACTCTAACTGATGTGTATGTGCGTCACAACGGTAGACAGCGCACCTTTGATGAGATATCTGCAGACATGGAACGAGACTTTTTCATGAGCGCAGCCGAAGCAGTTGCCTACGGACTTGCAGATCGCGTGATAGAAAAACGCTAAAGCCAAAATTGCAGCAAATGCACCCTGCAATAAATACACAATCAGGGTGCAACAATGCGTTTACAAGAATTTGACAAGCTATCGCAGGCAGTGGTATTTCATAATACCCTTAATACTGCGCTTTGGAGCGACGGGCAGATGCTGCCTGATGTGCGCAACAAACTTCTTAAAATTGCCAGAGATTTCCAGAAGTTTATTGGTGTTGAAAATTTTGATCTAGTTGACATCACAGTAAGTGGATCAAATGCAGCGTACACCTACACTCCCAACAGCGATATAGATCTGCATCTAGTGGTAGTAATTCCCGATGCACATGATCCAGAACTGCGTGAACTGTTTGACGCTAAAAAATACCAGTACAACGACCAATTCGACTTCAAGATTCGCGGTTATGATGTGGAACTTTATGTACAGGATGTTGAACAGCCACATCACAGCATGGGCATTTTTAGTTTGCTTAACGATCGCTGGATACAAAAACCCAAGCAGATCAAAGCCACAATTGATGATGCCAGCGTGGAACAAAAGTACGAAACCTACAAAGGTAGAATAGCACAAGCTCTCAAAAATGATGACGCCATGACCATAAACAGTCTATGGCAAAGCATACGCGACATGCGCAAGGCTGGTCTAGCCCGGGGCGGAGAATTCAGTCCTGAAAACTTGGTTTTCAAGATCTTGCGGGCGGAAGGTGATTTAGGTGATCTCAAGCAGCGTATCACTGATATCAAAACACGCGAAATGAGCTTGGAGCAATCATATGGTTAACGTTGTTCGCACTCAAATTTTGAATCAGAATGGTATCGCAGTTCATGTGTTGACCGGTAGCAGCACTGTTGGTGCTTTTGAATCACAGGATATTCCGATCGAGAAGTGTTACAAGGACCAACGGTTTTTGTCAAAAATTGTTCAAAGCATGGCACCAATATATTCAGTAAGTGACCAGCAACGCTATTATGATATAAATGCAAAAATAGCTCTGTTGCATGGCAGTTGTATCAATAACAAAAACAACGACCCAGTATCGCCTTTGCAGTTTAGACAACAGCATCCAGATCTAGAATTTTGGCTTCAGATGCCTGAACTAGACAATGTGCGGAAAAATATTCCAATACTGAGTTTGCATTTTGATCTAGACAGTCTTGAGATCAAGCATGCCATGGTGGTACAAAAATTTATAGAGACTGCCAACAGTTGGATAGACAACGATACTCTTTTTAGATTTATTCGCGAACATTATCATGCCAAATGTATGTTGTCTGGACTACAGTTAAAAAAAGGTAAACATGTTATTCTGTTGGACGCATTGTTAGACGAATTGCCCTTGCACTGGCACAAATTGGTGTTAGACATAGTCAATAAATTATCATTGGAAGTGATGGAAGACTATGAAGCTAGAAATTTAGCAGCAGCTGATGAAATAAAACAATGGGTAGACTCGAGCAGTTACAAGCGAATAGCTCAACGAAGAGCAGCTTCTCATGCAGAACTTTTTTGCAGCACTCTAAAACATAAACTGTTTACAGAACTAGAAAACCATCTTAACACCGTGATATTGAAAGTTATACATGCAGAGTAAAGAATTTCTCAAAGGCAAGAGCGAAATGTTCCTGGACATGGACGGAGTTCTTTGCGACTTTTTTGAAGAGTATGCCAAACTTGCCGGTAACCCCAAAGACGGCAGTGGTCGTTATAACTACAGGAACATTCCTGCTGCCAAAACAGACCCTACACTGAACAAAATGATAGGCACAGATTTTTTTGCTCGCCTGCCAAAGTTTCCCACTGCTGACAGTTTGGTAAACATGGTTGTAAAAATATTTGGACACTATAACATCTGCTCCAGTCCCCTGCGTGGAGATCACGAAAACAGTGCGCACCATAAAAAGGTCTGGCTCAGAGACAACTTATCTGTGCAGCCTTCGCGAGTGATTATCACACCAAACAAGGCCAAGCATGCCACTCAGCCGGATGGCACTCCAAATGTGTTGATTGATGATAGAGGCAGTAACATCACTGCATGGGAAGCAGCAGGAGGAGTGGGTATCAAGTATCAAGCAGACGAAGACAGTTTAGATGTAGTGGTTCAAGGCCTCAAGAGAACCATGCAGATCATACAAAAAGAAATTGATCATGAACCTCAGGTGCTCAAGAGCAAAGATCGTAGTTTGCCTGTGTCTCAGCCAGACAAAAAACTCAACGAAAGTTTTGACCCAGATCAGATGAAACATTTTATCCGTTGGGTAAAAGAAAAATTGCACATAACTGGTGCGATTCCATACATTCATTTTCAAGATCAAAAAGAGTCTCCAGAACAGAATCGCACTGGTTACTACAATTCAAACACAGAAAAATTGTGGGTGTACACAGGTAACAGAAACATGATAGACATCATGCGCACAGTGGCACATGAACTTGCGCATCACAAACAGCGCGAAGATGGTGATACCTACCACAATCAAGATCTTTCTGACATTGAGAGTCAGGCTGACATGGCAGCAGGAATGTTGATTAAATTGTATGTAAGAAAATTTCCACGGGTTATAGAATGAAAAGTTTAGAATTTTTATTAGAATATGATCGCGGCAAAACTGCTGCTGCCTATGGCGAAAAGATCCTGGCAGTGGCCCGGCAAGATCGTTGGCTGGTTGATCAAGTGGCTGGTGGCAACAAGTTGGGCGTGAGCTTTCAAGAAGCTGCCAAAAAAGATCCTGCTCGTGTGTTGGATGCTATACTGGCAGTGCTAGAGCAAGGCGATCCCACTCGCAACAAGGAATACACACAGGCCATTGCCAAGATGTATGGCAACGGACAAAGCAAGGCCGAAGACATTGTGAGTACCTTGGCAGACTATCTGGCCAAGTTTGACAAGCTGAAACGTCGCAAGAAAATACAGCCCCCACGCAATGACTTCAATCGTTATCGGAATCTTGAAGACTTTATGGATGTGGTTGACGAGTATCCTAACGAAGAAGTAGAAGACAAGCCAGAAGAAAAAAAGAATACCACAGAGCTGTATCGTGATGCCAAACTGATTGTGTTGGTACCGCATGACGTGGAAGCTGCCTGCTACTATGGCCAGGGCACACGCTGGTGTACCGCAGGCAAGAACAACAACATGTATGATTACTACACCCGAGGTGATCGTCCACTGTATATCGTGATTCCAAGACAGCAGGCCTATCCAGGCGAGAAATATCAGTTTCACTTTGAAACTGGCCAGTTCATGAACGAGCAGGATCGTCAGATTGGCGAAGAAGGCATGCTAAAACTGGTTGCACGTTTTCCACAACTGCCCAAGATACTGCAAAAACCTGCAGAAAAACATCTCACACCAGGCCTGCTCACACAGGAATACAAGGATATAGTGACCAAGAGCACACCAGAAGTGCAGAAACAGACCGTGCAGATGATTGATCAGTATGCTGATCGTATTGTGGCATTTGGCTGGAAGAGTCTCAGCAGCTATGGCGTGCAACTGCCAGACCCTGTGATTGCAGACATCAGCAGTGACATGCGTGACTATCTGGCACAGTGTGTGAAGGCCATGGGCAGTTTTTGGAAACAGATCAGCATGTCACCAGAACTGGCTCGCAACGAAGATCGTATTGAAAACATGCTGAGCACCAATGCAGAGCTGAAGGCAGTGGCCGAAGGCAGTGTGGTATTTGGGTGGCCTGGCCCACATAAGGCAGTGGACAAGCTGAAAGCAGCACTGGCACAGACTGGACAAAAGATTCACAAAGATGCACTGGCACACATTGTGGAACTCACAGTGCGTGATCCGCTGTTTCGTTTCATGATGAAGCAGGTGGCCAAACTGTACACCGCAAAATTGCAGGAGCAGGGTCATGCGCTATCATGAGCTGATTGAAAACACTGACGACGACATGTTTTCATCCAGTAGTGAGCTGGCCAAAACAGCAGCCGCTTCTATCAAACAGCTGGAAGAACCTTATCAGAGAACTGTAAGGCTGGTGAGACAGATTGCTAGACAGCAGTTTGGTGTGCCCACTCGTGTGAGCGGTGTGGCCAAAACCTCTCCCAAGACCACAGCAACCTTTTGGTTCAGCACAGACAAATATCGTGCAGGACACCCACCTCGGGTGGTGCATGACATCAAGGCAGAACTGGAAAGTCGTGGCTTTGAATGCCGGTTCACTGACAGTGGATGGCTCAGTGTACGAGTGCCACCTGTGTACAGTGGACAACTGGATGAAACAGATAATGCGTCCGACGACGAGCTGTTTGGAGAATCTCTCTGGGTAATCATCCAGCGTCTAGTTAAAGAATTCATAAACCGCATGCCACAGAATCCCAAGTACGATGAACAAGATGTGCAAGATATGAAACAAGTGTATTCTGCTTTTCAAAAGGATATCGTTCATGGGTTCCGGGTTTTGCGAAGCAAATATGACAGAGATCTTGATGTAGCATTTTCGTATTTTGCGTCCTCTCAAGGCTACAACATAGACGCACTGGCTCGCAAAGCTGGAGTAGACCTAGGTGATGAACTAAATGAATCTACAGACGCCGATGACGAATTGTTTGGGCAGCGTTGGTATGAGCGAGTTAACCGCAGGAGCATTGAGCTGGATGGCATTGACCGTCGCGATTACCCAGACTTTTCAGATGCACATGTGAGCTATGCAGAGTTTGATGATGGTGCCCCGCTCACCGACGAGCAACTGGATCAACTAACAGACATGCTGATTGACAGTGGTGAGTTAAATCAAATGGCACACGACAGCCTGTACGAAAACGCAGAAGACGACGATGACCTGTTTGCCACACCCAAAATTAAATTTTTTGATCACTTCAACGAACACGACGAAGATCAGTTGCAGGCCATGGGTTTTCAATATGGTGAACATCCTGAACAGGACATTGATATATTAAACGATTACATAGACGGTTGGAAAGACTACCGTGTGGTAGGACTCACGGGCGGCGAGCATGATCTGGTACTGCACTTAGATACACTTCCGGGAAAGAACAGGATATAGGATAGCATCGTGCGTTATAATGAACTGATTGAAAGCAAAGATGACGATGACCTGTTTGGCCACAGTCGTATCAACTGGGTGGAGTTGGTTGCCACTGCTCTGGTACGCATGGGCAGACAGGCACAGCATTATCTGAAAATCAGCGATCCTGTGGGCGATGTCAGTGCTCGCACAGACATGCGTATAGCCATGAAAGAAATTGCACAGCTGGGTCGTGCGCTGCAATCAGGTGGTATTCCTGCGTTCATTGATGCCATGAATGGCATGAGTCGCAACACCATTGACAGTGTGGATGCCTACATGGCAGAGCATGGTGTGTTCTTGTCAGACCTAGAACAAGCCTTTGGCTATCACGATCACTTGAATGAAAACGATGCAGACGATGAACTGTTTGGTACTCCTAGTTTTAATGTAAAACAAGCAGCCGAGTTAATTGCCACAACAGGTGCTACCAGCGGAGAAATCATTGATCCCGAAGGCGTACATCGCGCACTGGAACATGCCGCAAATAGAGTGTTAAATGCTGGAGTGATACAGAAGAAAGCAGCGGATCAGTTACAGAAGTGGCTGGCATTAGAAGATGAAGCCAAGTGGGAGTTAGTAGACCAAGTAGCCAATGCAGTATATGACATCAATGGCGACGGCTGGGAACCAGAAGAAACCATATACGAGTCAAACAGCGATGATGACATGTTTGGGCAGGGCCTGAATAATCGCATAGCAGTGGCATTGCAAAAAGAAGCAGACCGAGCACTAGAGATGGGCGAAGAAGAACGCCAGCTGGGAGGCGAAGAAGCTGGAGAAGCATTTGTAGAAGAAGGTCGTAAGTTCGGTGCTGTAGCAGCGGCCTTTGAACACAGCATGATCATGGGTGTGCGAGCATATCTTAGTTTAGATCGTATCTGGCGCGATGAAGTTCATAACGCAGTAGTCGCAGATATCAATCTAGATCTTGATGGCCATATAAGAAAATCAGGTCTAGCAAAACAAGCACTAAACACTCTTGGAATAAATGAAAATGATGACGATGACCTGTTCTCTACCAGTGCCAAGTTGGACCGTCGTCAGAAGCTGAAAGGCAAAAGCATTCGTCGCATAGAGAAACGAGATGAGTTGAACATACAGCCAGGTACTAGAATATTGGTCAAATGGGACAATGGACGATACTACAAAGGTGTGGTAGACAGACTCACCCGCGGTGGTCGTTTGGTAGTACAGGTAAAGTTTCCCAATGTGGATTGGCCCTTGGAAAAGAACATCAGCCCACATCAGGTGCGGCCTGAACATATTCTAAGTGAAACCAATGACGATGATGACGAACTGTTTGGTAAAAACACCATAGCAGATCGTGTGAAAGGCCTGCTAAGGCACAAGCAAATAGTTCGCATCATGGTGCCAGGTGCCATGGGCTATGTGCGTGATGTCAGCAATGGCGCCACAATGATCAGTCGCAGTCTTAGCAGCACCACGTATGTCTACACCGGCCTGCACAGCAGCCGAGCCCAGGACTTGAAAATGATCAAAAATCACAGCGCCGGTACCTGGGATGTGGTAGAGCGTGAGCAAGCAGAAAACTACAAAGAGTAAATACAGCATGAAAAGCCACGAGTTCATTAGAGAAAACACAGACGACGAGCTGTTTGGCAGTGATGCAGATGGTACCAAGGCCATTGTGTATCGTACAGGCAAGAAAATGCTCACACGGCTAGAGAATACGAAGATTGGTTCATTGACAACCTACAAGATTTTAAGGGCATAAAATAATGAAAAGCAAAGACTTCCTAAATGACGAGTGGAGCCAGAAATACAAGAAAAGTATCAACTGCTCCAACCCCCGAGGCTTCAGCCAACGAGCTCACTGTGCTGGCCGGAAAAAGAATGAAGATGTGGCACAAGGCTTGATAAATGAATTAGCTCCAGGTGGCGGCAGCGGCAATGGGCCATTTGACTATGGCGCTGCCATCATCAAGATCGGTGAGGATTTCCTAGACCACTTCACTGATTCGCAGGCAGGAGAAGATGCTGCCCAGATCACGAAAGCAGGCGAGACCTTCATCGCCAAAGGCATGTTGGCTGGAGTCAAGTTCCTGTATCAAGAGCTCGACACGCAGGTGCGTGATCATGTGTTTGACGAACTGGCAGATCAAGGCTTCAATGTCGAGCAGGACCTCATCGCCCTGCGCCGGAAGATTCCACGCGATCCCGAAGCTGGCCAGTTGTTTGCAAAAATGAAGGCTGATTGGGAAGCCCAGCCCGGCCACACCTATGTGGTCACAGGACAATGGGGAACAGGCAGCAGCACCAGCAAGGACATCAAGGCCGGCAGCGAGCAAGAAGCTCGACAAAAATTCTTGGCCAGCAACAAAGGTGTAAAATTCAACAGCATAGATGTCAAACGCCTCGGTGGCGCGGCCGGCATGGCAGAAGGCGTGAATGCGAAACAGGTAAAAAATGTCCAGGAAAATAAAATCAACCGCAGGGGGTTCCTGGCCGGCATGCTGGGCCTGGCCGCGGCGGGCATGGTGCCTCAGTCGGTGGCTAGCGAATTGGTCCAACAACTTGCCGATCCGGCTGCTGCTAGCGATACCCTGGAAAGAGCAGCCGGAAATCTGTTAAATGCTATACGTTGGCGTCTCGAGCAGTTCAGGTCCGACAAACTCCGTGACCGTGCAGTGGCAAACATCGCCGGAAAATTGGGTATGCCCACAGATCAGTTCGAAGAATTCATGGAGTTCTATGAATACGGCAGTGATCCCGAAGAAGCGGCCAAACAATTGGTTCAGCATCTCCGGGGCGCGGATCCCAGAAGCATAACAGTAAGAGATCGTGATTTTGATGACCACGACGATGATGACAATGCTGTCGCACAGGCGGCCAAGACCGTGACTTCCACTGCGGCACGCACACAGGCAGCACCAGCAGTGGCCACTGGCATGGCAGCTTTCAAAGATCTTTTGCAGAGGGTGATGTCGGATAGGCGCACTGAACAGCCACAGGTCAAGGACATGGGACAGATATCTCGCACTGGTTCGGCTCCGGCCTTGCCAGCACCGGATCAATCAGCAGTGGAAATAATGGCACAGTTGCGCGATATAGTTGGGCGCGATCTTAGCGATGCGGAAAAAGACTTAGCCCGGCAGAAACTGCAAGGTGTGGCGGAAGGCATCTTAGGCAACAGAGAATACAACCGTGTTATGCCCGTTGTAAAACGCATAGCCGGCGAAGTGTCGGATTATGACCGTGATGAGTTTGGTGAAGAACTATGGAGCCTGTTGGATCAAAAATATGGTTCCAAATATGCTCAATCAATTCTGCAAGATAGTTTGGATTTTTATTGGGACGAATATACAGAACTCACAGGTCAGCAAGGCATGGCGGAAGGCTTATTAAACGAGTTTGATCCTGGCGAAGGTGGATTTGGACCATTCAAAGTGTATATCGGGAAACAGATTGTAAAACAGTTTTCTACATTTGAAGAAGCCAAAGATGAAGTAGATTTTTTACGAGATTCAGATCCAAGGTCTGCCAATGACCACTGGCGAATTGTAGATGGCACAGGTCAAACAGCATGGGAATACGATATTGGTCACAAGATTGACAGTCATCGTAGAAGTCAAAAATTTCGCGGTCAAGGTATGTCAGAACAGCAAGGTGTGGCGGAAGGCAGTGATAATATCTGGGGCCCGGCGGGACGCTTCGCAGGAGATGAGAAAACTGACATCGGCATGACGCTGGACAAGATAGCAGTGGGCGATCAGGTGCAGTATCACGGACGGAAAGTCCAAGTGAAACAACTATACAAAGATCGTGCTCGTGTGTCTGACCGCAGCAGAGAATGGGACGTGCGGTTGTCTGATCTGAACCGACTGGGCCAAGGTGTCCGGGAAGGTTCGTTGAATGAAGTAGATCGTAGAGGATTCTTACGGGGATTGGCTGCTTTTGCGGCAGTTTCGGCCGTGCCTTCGGGCGTGGTGCGGGCGCTGTCTACACCCGAAGGAATCAACACGCTGACAACCAATGATGTCAATGCCTTGTTGAAGGCGATACGAGCCTACTTGCCAAGATACGATCAACAAGATTGGACAGGTACTTTTGAACGTTGGGATAAAATGGCATCGGTCCTTCGTATCTACGGTGACGACGACGAACTGGGATCCGACAAGCTAGATAAACTAATGGGACTGTATCGCAAAGATCCGGAGCAGGCTAGCACCAAGTTGCTGCAACATCTCCAAAAACACGCTGTGGATCTCACAGATGTGCGTAAGCAGACCATATCTCAATGGGACGATATAGAAACAGTTCGCCGATCAGATCCGGTCAACGACGAAATCCGCCAGATGCAACAACAGATCGCTGACTATAACGCCCGCATGCAACTATCAAAAACTCCCGGTATCAGTCCAGCACAGACTGCGACTGCGGCAGTCACCCAGTTCCGCGATCTCGTACAACAAATGCTAGGTGCAGAAACTACCATTTCTCGGCCTCCGCGTGAAAAATATATGGGCCGCATCAAACCCACCTCGAGTGCTCTGGCCCTGCCTGCTCCTGATAGATCGGCCACCGAGATCATGCGCGATCTACAAGATATCATGGATCGCCCCTTGACCGATCAAGAAAAAACCATCGTGCAGCAAGCCCTGCAGGGCGCTAAATAATCCAAAAGGAGAATCACGATGTCAGCAGAACTCATGCGGTCCTACTTGGACATACTGAACGAACAGCAGCGGCACCATGCCGAGGTCACAGACGATCAGTTAGACGAGATGGATCGTCGTGGTTTCCTCTCGAGTGCTCTGGCCCTGCCACACCTAGGTGTGGCAGAAGGCTCGGGCGATGCCAAATATAAGATAAAAAGCATAGGCACAGATAAGAACGGTGACTACTACATTAGCCCTAACACAGGCCAAAAAGTCTACAAGCAGGCCAAGGTAGGTGATCATGAAACTCCTAGCGGAGAACATATCCCCAAAATTCGCATGCCTTATAAAGAAGGCCAAACTGATGACGACGAACTGTTTGGCAAACCATTGGTGGATAGAATTCGTGCTCGTCTAGAACAGTTATATGACTCTGACATGGAACCTGAAGATGCCTATGATCAAGTTGCAGATGAATTCAATATAGACCATGAAGAATTGATGGACATACTAGACGACGATCTAAATGAATACGGTGATACTGCACGGGGTCAAACGCAGTTGACTCGGGTACACAAGCGAGCAGTTGATCGTACGATCAAGGCAGACGATAAAAATAGACTAGAGCCAGATGTCAGCAAGAGAGATTTGACAGCAGTAAGAAAGAACCAAGCAACTGCTGACCGTGCCTGGGACAGAATGTCAGACCTGGATGTGTACGAAACAGATGCAGAACTAGCAGAGACACCCGAGCGTCCACGCAAGCAACAGACACAAACCAAACAGAAATCTAAACTGAATCCCAACATGTTTGGTCCCAAGCTGGATCAGCCACTGG
>Ga0194116_10007796_pt1 | contig 10974 bp, 5 predicted proteins | sample TA2MahsurfametaG_4_FD_148617 | JGI IMG/M metagenome (GOLD analysis project Ga0194116, IMG submission 148617) | Freshwater microbial communities from Lake Tanganyika, Tanzania - TA2015008 Mahale S9 surface | ecosystem: Environmental > Aquatic > Freshwater > Lake | place: Tanzania: Lake Tanganyika... | reverse complement strand
CCGCCCCAACGGACAGGTCGTGGCTTGGGGAGAGGTCAGCCTCGGCGGGGGCGTCGATCCGCGCTTTCAGGAGGAGGTCGTGCAGTTGGTGGCGGCCAATTCCTTCAATCTCGCGTTGGTGGACACCCGGTCCGTAATCCCGGCGGCGCCAGCGGCCGTCACCCGGGATCCCACCCCGCAGATCGTGGAAACGGGCGGCACCCTCCGACTGGCCGTGCTGGCCGAGGGCAGTCCCTCCCCGACCTACCAATGGCTGCGGAATGGTCAGGCGATCGCTGGCGCGACCTCGTTCGCCTACGTGGATCCCGCGATCATCAAAGCCGAAGCCGGGGCCTATGAGGTAGTGGTAACCAACGTGATCGGGACCACCACTCACACCCAGAAATCTGCCGCAGCGAACGTGGAAGTGGTCCCCACCAGCCGCCTGTCCAACCTCTCCGTCCGCACCAGCTTGGCGCCGGCGCAGGTCTTGACCCTCGGGGCGGTGGCAGCCGGGCAACCCAAGACTTTCCTGATCCGGGCAGGTGGGCCCGCGCTGAACGCCTTCGGGCTGCAGGGAATGGCCGACCCACGGCTCGACCTCTACCGGGGTACCCCTTCCCCAAGTGGTTCGAACGATGATTGGAACCCCGCCCTGGCGTCCGTATTTCAATCGGTGGGCGCCTTCCCTTACGCAGCCGGATCACGCGACGCCGCCCTGAACCCGTCCCTCACCGGCGCCTTCACGGTAGAGGCCAAGGGCACCGGGCCGGGCGCCGTCCTGGTCGAAGCCTACGATGTGACCGGAGGAATCACCGGACGCCTGGTCAACCTTTCCGCCCGCAACCAGGTGGGAACCGGGGACGACATCCTGATCGCCGGCTTTGCGATTTCCGGCACCGGGACCAAGCAGGTGCTAATTCGCGCCGTCGGGCCGGGCCTCACTGGCTTTGGGGTTCCGGGCGCCCTCGCCGACCCCCGCCTCGCCGTGTTTTCCAGCGCAGGGGCCCGCTTGGCTGAAAACGACAACTGGGGTACCCGCATCGGCACCGCCACCTTGGCCACCGCGGCCAACTTTAGCGGGGTGGGCGCCTTCCCCTTGAACGCCAATTCCCGCGACGCGGCGATCCTCATCACCCTCAATGCCGGCGCCTCTTACACCGTCCAAGTGGCCGGCGTAAACAACACCACCGGCGAGGCCCTCATTGAGGTGTATGAAGTGTTTTGAGCAAACCAGCCGTCGCCACGTTCCTGATGCCCCCCGGCCGCGGCGGTTTGTCCGTCTGACACCGGAGAAGATGCCACCGCGCCGCGGCAACGCGAGGCGCAGCCTGCCGATGACGGCCGCGGTGCTCGGCGCGATGCTGGCCGCACTCGTGGTGCCTGCTCACGGCCAGCAAGATCCCAGCTTGGTCGCGAGTTTCGCTTGCGACCAACCTCTCGTCGATACGAGCCAGCGCGGCGCGACGGTCGTGGATTTCAATGCCACCTACGTGCCCGATCGCTTCGGCCGGCCCAATCAGGCGCTGCGCTTCAACGGTTCGAGCAACTTCGTGCTCTTCAATGTTCCCAGTCTGCCCCGCGGCAGCGCCCCGCGCACGCTTTCCCTCTGGGTAAAATCCGAGCGCATTAACGCCACGCCCGGCAATGGGAACGACCACTTCGCGGGCTGGGGCGCCAACGCGCCCAGCCAAGCCTTCGGCTTCTTTTTCGGCCTTCCGCCCTACCGGCCGCAGCTTTACGGCTACCTGGGCGTCAACGACACCCTGACCACCACGATCACCGAAAGCCGGTGGCTCCACGTTACCCACACTTATGACGGGACCACCGCCCGGGTGTACGTCAACGGCCAGAGCGTTGGGCAGCGGACCCTCGTGCTGAACACCACCGGCGGAACGCTCTTCTCGATCGGCGGCCGGATCGCCACCGAGATCAGCGTCTCGGCCATCCGCGGCTACTTCGCCGGGTCGATCGATGACGTGCGGATCTGGAACCGCAGCCTCAGCGCCGCCGAGGTCGCCAACCTCCACCTGGAATCCGCCAATCAGCTGTCCCCCCCGGTGATCACGGTTCAGCCCATCCCGCAGAACCTTTTTGTCGGCCAAGCTCTCCAGTTGACGGTCAATGCGGCCGGTGCCGGCCCTTTCTCCTACCAATGGCTGCGCAATGGATCGGTGATCACGGACGCCACCACCGCCACCTATCTGGTCGCGACTGCGACTGCCGCCGATAGCGGCACCTATTCCGCGGTGGTCGCGAATGCTTACGGCTCCGCCTACAGCACCACCGCCACGCTGACGGTTTCCGTGGCCAGTGCACCGGCCATCACGCTGGCCCCACAGGCCGCGAGCGCCACCGCCGGAGCGACCGTCAGCTTCTCCGTGGAGGCCACGGGCAATCCCTCCCCGTCGTACCAGTGGTTCAAAGATGGCGCGCCCCTAAGCGGTGCCACCCGCGCAGGACTGAACCTAGCGGCGGTCTCCAGCGCGAACGCCGGCACTTACACCGTTACGCTCTCGAATACCTTCGGTACCGTGACTTCCGCTCCCGCTACCCTGACGGTCACCCCGCAGGTCAGCGCCCCCGTTTTCGTGACCCAACCGCGCGCCCAGACCGTCACCGCGGGCACCACCGTGGTGCTGACCGCAAGTGTGACGGGCAGCCCGGCCCCCGCCTTCCAATGGTTGCGCAACGGAGCGCCGATCCCGGGTGCCACCGGCTCTGCCTTGGTCCTTGCGGGAGTGAGCAGCGCAGATGCGGGCGTGTATGGGGTGACCGCCGCGAATGGGGCGGGGACGGCGACCAGTGGCGGTGCCGCGCTCGTGGTCAACCCGGAGAATGCCCTCGCCAATCTTTCGATCCGCACCGGCCTAACCGGGGGGCAAACCCTGATTGTCGGTGCGGTGATCAGCGGTGGCACCAAGTCCGTGCTCGTGCGTGCGGCGGGGCCGGCCCTGAATCGCTTCGGTCTCACGGGAATGACCGATCCCCGGCTCGAACTATACGCCGGACAGGCGCTGGTCGGGTCGAACAACGACTGGCCGCTGACCCTGGCACCGACCTTTGCGCGAGTAGGTGCCTTCGCGTTCGATGCCGGCTCGCGCGACGCCGCCTTCACGCAGCCCTTGACCGGCGCCTTCACCGTACAGGCCAAGGGGACAGGAGCTGGCACGGTTCTCGTGGAGGCTTACGATGCGACCGGAGGCGTAACCCCCCGGCTGGTAAACCTCTCCGCCCGCAACTTCGTGGGCACGGGTTCGGACATCCTGATCGCCGGCTTCGCTCTCTCGGGTTCCGGCACCAAGCAGGTGCTGATCCGGGCCGTGGGGCCGGCCCTGACTGCCTTCGGGGTACCGGGGGCGCTGGAGGATCCGCGATTGGAGGTCTACGATGGTTCTGGCCGTTCCCTCGCGGCCAATGACAACTGGGGCACCCCGGTCGGCTCCGCGGCCGCCGCCACCACGGCCACCTTCGCGCAAGTCGGCGCCTTCCCGCTCGCAGCCGGCTCCCGCGACGCGGCGCTGCTCATCACCCTGAACGCCGGCGCGTCCTACACCGTCCAGGTCGCCGGCGTGAACAACACCACGGGCGAGGCGTTGATTGAGGTGTATGAGGTGTTTTGAGCCGGCAGTAAGGTTTCGGACTCTGGGTTAACGATCCAACCTGTCCAACTTTCGGGGACCACTTCACTTTGGCTCGGAGCCCTACTCTCCGTGCGCTCCCGTACTCGTGTCCGCGGCGCCTATGGGCGCCACCTCAACCTCCGCGCCACCCTTGACCCTTTTGCGCGTTTTGCGGCCATCTTCTGTCTGCCGGGGGCTTTTAGACCCGTTTCGCTTCGCCCGGGGCAAGATGCCCCGGCTACATCGATCCGCAGTGCCTAGGCCCGCGAAGCGATAGGAATGGGGAGGATGTTCGCGGCTTTGGCTCGGAGCCCTCCCGTCGGAGCGCTCCCCCTGATCGCGTCCGCGGCGCCTATGGGCGCCATCTCAACTCCCGCCCCACCCTCGATCCTTTGCGCGTTTTGCGGCCATCGTCTGTCTGCCGGCGGCTTTGGTAAGCGAATGAGGGCCGTTTCGCTTCGCCCGGGGCAAGATGCCCCGGCTACATCGAGCCGTGGTGCCTCGGACCCCGAAGCGATACGCCTTGGAGGATGCCCGTGGCTTTGGCTCGGAGCCCCTCCCGTCCGAGCGCTCCCCTGATCGTGTCCGCGGCGCCTATGGGCGCCACCTCAACTCCCGCGCCACCCTTGACCCTTTTGCGCGTTTTGCGGCCATCCTCTGCCTGCCGGGGGCTTTCGTCCAGAATGAGGGCCGTTTCGCTTCGCCCGGGGCGACGCGCCCCAGCTACATCGAGCCGTGGTGCCGCCGGATGCCGGCCCAGCGTCCCGGCATCCGCGTCCAGTCCTGGACCAGTCATCCTTCGGTGATCCTTCGGTTCCGACTGTAGAAATCAGCCCCTCTCCCTCTGAGCGACCGAAGGATAACCGAAGGATGACTGTAGGCACACTGAGGGAGGATCGAGGGCACGCCGGGGGATGGGGGGGAGAAGGAGCGGGGAGCGAGAAGGATGGGTTGGGGTCTGCTGCGACCGGGGCGACCCACCTTCGCCAAGGCTTCCGCCTCCGCAAAGGCTACGGCGGACGAGACGGCGGGCAGGCGCGCCCCAGCTACATCGATCCGAGGCCAGCTGGTACTCTCCCAGCCCCTTCCCGGCCCCGCAAATGCCGCTTGCGCTTGCCCGGGGGTCGTGTGCGTTTCGTGGCCCGATGTCCTCCGCCCCCGCCTCCCCGCGCAAACCCGCGTGGCTCCGCGCCCGCCTCCCCGGCGGACCCGGCTACCTCGCGACCCGCCGGCTGGTCGAGGAGAACCGCCTGCACACGGTCTGCCAGAGCGCCCAATGCCCCAACCTCGGCGAATGCTGGTCCCGCGGGACCGCCACGCTGATGATCCTCGGCAACATCTGCACCCGGTCCTGCACCTTCTGCGCCATCGAGACCGGCCGACCCACCGAACTCGACCTCGGCGAACCCGCGCGCGTCGCCGACGCCGTCGCCACGATGAACCTCCGGCACTGCGTCATCACCAGCGTCGCCCGGGACGAACTCGCCGATGGCGGCGCCTCGGTCTGGGCCGCCACGATCCGCGCCATCCGCCACCGCAACCCGGGCACCGCCATCGAGGTCCTCACGCCCGACTTCAAGGGCAACCTTGCCCACGTCGACACGGTCCTCGACGCCCGGCCCGACATCTACAACCACAACCTCGAGACGGTCGAGCGCCTGCAGAAGCCGGTCCGCGTCCAGGCCCGCTACGACCGCTCGCGCTCCGTCCTGCGGCAGGCGAAATCCCGCGGCTTCACTACCAAGACCGGGATCATGCTCGGGGTCGGCGAGGAGCCGGGCGAGGTGGAGCAGACGCTCCGGGACATCGCGGCGGACGGCACGGACATCCTCACGATCGGCCAGTACTTGCAGCCGACGCCGAAACACCTGCCGGTCGCCCGCTGGGCCACGCCGGAGGAGTTCGCTCGCTGGAAGGAATTTGGGCTCGGGCTCGGCATCGGCGTGGTTGAAAGCGGGCCGCTCGTGCGCTCCAGCTACCACGCGGACGAACAGTCGGCGCGCTTCACCGGCCCCGACCACCGCAACACCGCCAACGCGCTCGCGGACGCCTGACGCCTCGCGGAGTTTGGCCGAACTCCGCACGCCTCAGCGCCGGGTTCCCCGGGCTTCGGTCGCCAGTTCCAGTTGCTCAAGGGCCTTGCGGGGCCGGCCAAGGGCACGCATCTGAACGTACTGCTCGCGCCATCCAGGCAACGCGGCCCGCGGCGGCAAGGGCGCGGAGGCGGGGGGAGGCGCGGACACCGGACAACCGAGGATTTCCTCGGCCGGGCCGGGCCAGGGCAACGCCAAAAAGCCGCCCCGATTGCCCCGCGTTTCGGGGACGCACAAGCTGGGCCCGGCCGGCGCGGATCATCACGGCGCCGGCCGACACCACTGCCCGCGCTCCTTCCCGCCATGCCTTTCCCATCCTTCCCGCGCCTTACCCGGCCCGAGCGCGTACGCCTTCTCGACCCCGGCCTCGCCCTCGCCGGGGGCGCGGCGGCCCTCGGGGTAGCGGGGGCCCGGCGGCGGCGAGGGGCGGCGGGATTTGAGCCCCGGAAAAGAAAGAGCCCGCCGTGTACCCCTACACGGCGGGCATTGCTTTCTGTTATACCCCAAAACCTCCGCTAAGCGGAGGACACGACAGAGAGCCACAGCATCCTCCCCCTCTGCAACTTGAATCCCGCAAGTGCGGAGGCCAGTAGCGCCACGCACATCTGGTATTAGCGCAGGTCTTTTGCCTCAGGGAGCTACTTCCTTATCCGCCTCATCTCCATCGTGTGATGATATCGAAGGAAAAGTTGCCCATCCCAAATGACGGGGTGGGCCCAGGCGTCCCTGTCCTTGGCGGTGACGAACCGGAAGCGCCCTTTGAGGGCAAAAGCGGGCGCGGCCGGGTCGACCAGCAGGGCCCAGCCGTCCTCGGTGAGCACGTAGAGCCGGTCGTCGGCGTGGAGGAGGGAGCCCTTGGCGAACTCGGGGTCGTTGAAAAGGGTCTCGCCGGTGCGGGCTTCGAGGGCGGTCCAGCCGCGGCCCTTGGGGTAATGGGAGCCGAAGAGACGGCCGCCCGCGTGGACGACGCCGCCCTGGCAGGTGTCCAGTTGCCCGGACCAGACGTCCGCGACGCCGACCTTGCCGCCGGGGGTCGCCGCGGGCAGGAGCCGGTGTAGGCCGGCGGGACCGCTCATCGGCGCGGTGGAAAAGATGGCATCGCCCACGAGCACCGGCATCATCGCGATCACTGAATACGGGGTCTTGCGCTCGCGCCGCCACTGGACATCGCCCGTCTCGGCGTCGACGCAGTAAAGGTGCCTCTGGGTGCAGCCCACGAGAAGCCGGCGCTCGCCGAAGCGGACCAGAATCGGGGCGGCGTAGCCGGCGCCCTCGGGGGTGTCGGGGCTCTCGGCGAGGAACTGGGGCGGGCTCTGCCAGCGGACGGCGCCGGTCTCGCGGTCGAGGGCAGCGAGGGAGGCCTCGCGGCCGCCGGGAGACGTGTAGACCAGCCGGTCATCGACCAGCAGGCAGTCGCTGAGCCCCCAAGTGATGTTCTCGCCCTTAAAGCGCTGGAGCAGGTCAACGGCCCAAAGTTCACGGCCGGTGGCGGCCTCGAGGCAGACCACGCGCCCGTGGGCGTTCTGATGGTAGAGCCGACCGCCGCGGATCGCGACGGTGCCGCGCGCGCCCTGATACTGGTTGAGCCACGACCCGCCGTTGGCGACGCTCCAGAGCGGCCGCCCGGTGAGGTCGAACGCAAGGATTCGCGACTCGGCGCCGAAGTCGCCCGTAAGGAACATCCGGCCGCCGGAGATGACCGGGGACGAGAAGCCCTTGCCGAGGCCGGTGACGGTGGCGACCAGCGGCGGGCCGCCCGCGGGCCATTCGGGGAGCAGGCCGCGTTCGTCGCTGATCCCGTCGCGGCGCGGGCCGCGGAACTGGGGCCAGCCCTCCTCGGGGGAGGCGATCAGGGTGGCGGCCGGGGCCGGGGCGGCGCCGGCGCGGGCGGGCGGCGGGAGGGTGAGGAGGCCGGCAAGCAGGGCGGCCTGGGCGAGCGCGGAGCGGGCGGGAGCCATACGGGAAGTCGCCCGACTGTGCGGCGGGCGGGCGCGAGGTCGAGCCGGCGCGGGGAGAACGGGCCGGGGGCGATTCCAACCGCCGGGGGCGACGTCGGGCACGGCGTGGGCTCAGGCCAGCCAGTCGCGCCGCTGCGGCAGGTGGATCCAGCGGTCGGCCTCGGGGCAGCCCGGGGCCTTGAGGGCGGCGCTGTCCCAGGTGATCTCGCGGCCGACGCGGAGGGCGACGATGCCGGTCATGCCGAATTCCGCCGCGCGTGCGGCGACCTCGAAGTTCTGGAAGGTGGGCGGCCCGCCCTTGCAGGCCTCGAGGAACTCGGCGAGGTGGTTCTGGCCCGGGGTGCGCGGGTAGACTGCCGGCAGGTTGCGCTGGGCCTCGTGGTCGAGCACGCCGCGGCACTTGGGGCTCGCGTCGCCACGGAGGCGCATCACGCCCTTCTGCCCCCAGGCATCGGCGCAGAGGATGCCCTTTTCCCCGAGGAAGAGGCAGCCGTTGGTCGGGACCTTGCCGTAGGTCGCGACCAGATCGCGGGTCAGCTCCGCCGGCGGCGCCGCGCGGGGACCGTCGTGCCACCAGACGCTCACGGCCGGGTACTTTCCCCGGGCCGCGAAATCCCACCGGAAGCTGTTCTCGGCCGGATAGGAATCGAGGGCCGGCTCGGAGGACTTGACCGCCACCTTGACCGGGGCGCCAAGTTCGAGGGCCCGCAGCGGCAGGTTGTGCGCGTGGGCGCCCATATCGGCGAGGTGGCCGTCCCCGTAGTCCAGCCAGCGTCCCCACTGCAGGCAGCCGCCGAGGTAATGTTCTTTGAAGGGATGAACCGACGAGGGGCCGCACCAGGCGTCCCAGTTCAGGTCCGCGGGCAACGGGTCGGCATCGCGGGCGACCCGGGTGCTGGGGGGGAACGTGCGGTCCATCCAGCAGTGCACCTCGCGCACAGGCCCGAGCAGGCCGACCTGGATGATCTCCATGCTGCGGCGGAAGGCGTCGGTGGCGCCGCCCTGCGTGCCGACCTGGGTGACCAGCTTGGTGCCCTGAACGAGGCGGGCCATCGCGCGGGCCTCGGCCACGCTGTGGGCGAGGGGTTTCTCGCAGAACACGTGGCGCCCGGCCCCGAGGGCGGCGGCGCTCATCGGCTGGTGCCAGCGCTGGCCCACCGCAATGACGACGGCGTCAAGGTTGGGTTCCCCCTCAAGCAGGCGCCGGAAATCCCCGTATTCCCGCGCCCGGGCGATCCCGGAGGCGAAGTCCCCGCCCTTGCGCTTCTTGCCGTCGCGCGCGGGCGCCCCGGACTTCAGCCCGCGCATCTGGGCGGCCTCGACATCGCAGAGCGCCGCGATGTTCACGCCCTCCTCGAGGAGGGCCGGGATGAGGGTGCGGGAGCGGTTGCCGCATCCGATGACGGCCACATTGAGGCGGCGGCTCGGGGCGGTGGCACCGCAGAGGACGCCCGAGGCGACGATCTGGGGGCCGCACCACGCGGCGGCGGCGCTCAAGCGTAGGAAGGAACGGCGGGAATGCACGGGGCGGGAGGGCATCGGCGGGGAGGGACCGGGGGTGAGGGGGAGAGGGGGCAAGACGCCAGCCCGCGGCGCGGGTGACAACCGCAATGTGGGCGCGGCGGCTTTGAGTCGCCAAAGGGCCGGCGGGCCGTTTGCGTGCCGGAAAACCCCGATGCACCGCCGCACCTTCCTCCAGACCGCTGCCCTCGCCCCGCTGGCCCGCGCCGCCGCTCCCACCTCGTTCGGGATGACCCTCGCCCTCGTGCCCGGCAGCATCGGCGTCACCGTGCCGAACCAGCGGGAGCTGAACGCCCTCGCGGCGCGGCACGGCTTCGAGTCCGTCGAGCCGCGCGGCACCGAGCTGGCCGGCCTGGCGGCGGGGCAGGTCGACGAGGTGGTGGCGGACCTGCGCGCGAAGGGACTGCAGTGGGCGGCGGCGGGCCTAACGGTGGATTTCCGGAAGGACGAGGCGACGTTCCGCGATGGTCTGGGCAAGCTGCCGGCGATCGCGGCCGCGCTGCGCCGGACGGGGGCCGACCGCGTCGGCACCTGGCTTTCGCCCAGTCACGCCGAGCTCACCTACCGGGCCAACTTTGACCGCCACGCCGCGCGCCTGCGCGAGGTCGCGCGGGTCCTCGGCGAGCACGGGATCCGGCTGGGGCTCGAGTATGTGGGCACCCAGTTGCTCCTCGTCGGCCAACGATATCCGTTCGTCCACACCCTCGCCGAGACGCGGGAGCTGATCGCCGCGATTGGCACGGGCAACGTCGGCCTCGTGCTCGATACCTGGCACTGGTGGACCGCTGGCGACACCGCGGAGGAGCTGCGGGCGCTGCGGGCGGAGGACGTGGTCAGCGTGGACCTGAACGATGCGCCGGCGGGCGTGCCGAAGGCGCTGCAGAAGGACAACGCGCGCGAGTTGCCGCTGGCGACGGGGGTGATCCCGGCGGCGCCGTTCGTGGGGGCCCTGCGGGCGATGGGTTATGCCGGGCCGGCGCGGTGCGAGCCTTTCAATGCCAAGCTGAACGCGCTGGACAACGACGCGGCGTGCGCGGCCGTGCTGCCCACCCTGCGGGCCGCCCGCGCGCTGGCCGGCTGAGCGCCGCGGCGCGCGCGGATTTGCCTTGGCGGCCGACCGGGGCTTTCCTCCCCCCTCCGTATGTCCCTCTCCCGCACCCTCGTCAAAGACGCCCTCCTCGCGACCGGCCCGGCCGACGCGATCCGGCTACAGGGCTGGGTCCGCACCCGGCGCGATGCCAAGGGCTTTTCATTCGTGGAGCTGAATGACGGTTCCTCGCTCAAGGGCATCCAGGTGATCGCCCCGGCGACGCTGCCGAATTACGCGGCGGACCTGCCGCGGGCTTCGACCGGCGCGGCCGTGGAGGTGCGCGGGCGGCTGGTGGCGTCGCAGGGGGCGGGCCAGAAATGGGAGGTGGTGGCCGAGATGCTGACCATCGTGGGCGAGGCGGACGCGACCTACCCGCTGCAGAAAAAGGGTCACACCCTGGAGTTCCTGCGCGAGATCGCGCACCTGCGGCCCCGGTCCAACCTGTTCGGCGCCGTGTTCCGGATCCGCAGCCGCCTAGCCTACGCGGTGCACCAATTCTTCCAAGAGCGGAGCTTCGCGTACGTGCACGCCCCGATCATCACCTCCAGCGACTGCGAGGGCGCGGGGGAGCTGTTCCGCGTGACCACCCTCGACGCTTCGCACCCACCGATGAACGAAGCGGGGGACGTCGACTTCCGCCAGGACTTTTTCGCGCGGAAGGCGTACCTGACCGTGAGCGGCCAGCTGGAGGCGGAGGTGTTCGCGTGCGC
>Ga0194116_10007793_pt1 | contig 10978 bp, 10 predicted proteins | sample TA2MahsurfametaG_4_FD_148617 | JGI IMG/M metagenome (GOLD analysis project Ga0194116, IMG submission 148617) | Freshwater microbial communities from Lake Tanganyika, Tanzania - TA2015008 Mahale S9 surface | ecosystem: Environmental > Aquatic > Freshwater > Lake | place: Tanzania: Lake... | reverse complement strand
CACCCTATCGACACGCACCCGACTCTCGCGGCGCGGGCAGAGGCCCTCAGTGTGAACCTCTACGCGGCATGCGCGGTCGCCGTAAATGAGTTGAAAGAACATGATTCAAAGGAACTCGCCGAGGATCCCCTGGCTGCGATCGAAGAGGAAGCTTCCATGGCCGAACACCGTTTTGCAGTAGCTGCGGGACAGGTGGTGCTTTCTAAACCCTCGGGAGAGGCCGAATCTGCTCAACCTGAGTGACGAATGTCGCCGCAACTTCACTCCAGTGTCAGCGCGTCAATTTTCTCCATTATTTCGGGATCCTGATATCCCCCATTGAATGTCTCCCTAAGCGATTTTAAGGATTCGACAACAAGAAGTGTCTTCGCTGGATCCGGAACAACTGCAACAATTTTTTTGAGTACAGCCGCGTTTTGCGAAAGAATTGCCGGTACAACGTCCTCCGCGGGGATCACTCCGCCTTGGAGAATTTGCTGAATAATCGGGATGTAGTAAATCCTAACGCTGTTACGGTGAAAATTATCTGCGGTGCCGATGGAGCGAAGTATATCTTTTTCGCTCGCGTAGGTTATTCGCAGTTCATTGATTAGAGATATCCTTAACATCTCTAGGCGCTTTGCAAACATCGCACCCTGCCCATCAGCGCGGATACAAGCGACCTCTTGAGCTTCTAGACGCTCACGGATCATTGAAAATGACACGATCGTCAACGGCCTCGGTAACGCCGCACTGCGCTCCGTAACTGCTTTACTCGCCTCTCTACATTGTTGGATGGATCTCCTGTCAATTTGCTGCGCGACCCTCAACTCTTCAGGAGATACCAACCGCCGCTCGGCTGGGAAATACGGGCTTTCAATACGCCGCATGAGGTGCCGCTCAGCAGCGCCAGGAGCACGGGACCATTCCAACTTGACGGACTGCGCGTATGTGTCTACCCACCCGACCGCCAAAAGAAGAGCGATAAAGATTCGGCTCATCTTTCAATCCTCCGCTTATTGGCAATGCCTACTTCGCGCTCATCTAGTTGACGCATAGCCCATCGTTTGAATGACTCTAACCGAAGCCATTCACCCCTCTCAGCGTTCAGCGAAACGCCAAGCCTGCTCGATACCCTGCGCAAAAACTAACTGATCCGCTCGCTGACGTCACGGATGAGAGCTAAAGAGTATCTGTTGTACGCTACTTGAAATGTCACGCTCGGAGTCTGCATAACGTCGGGGAGCAATTTTTTTCAAACGCATACTGGGCGGTTTCAAACCATTTACTGCATTCAGCGATCGCTTCGCTCGAATTGAAAGAACCCAGGAGGATCTTTAACTTACTTGTCGACTCTTCGCCAAATTTTTCCATAAATACACTTTGAGCTCGTTTTGAAAACGACCCACTCCTCGCGACTGCCGCGGCCATGAACCACAATTGAAACTCCTGTTCAATTTTCAATATCCGCTCAAGAGCCAGTTTATCGATATATCGCTCAAGGTCTGCAACAATAAATTTATTGATCTTATCGAGCTGATTCTTCTCTATTGTTTTTCCGTCCTGCTGGAATCCCCCATTCATTGAGAACCACAGTAATGCTCGGCAACGGATGACGAACGCTGGATGGATCGACATCACAGAATAGAGCGCGTCTTTGTACACGTCTCCTGTCCCTTTTATGAACATTAATCATGGACCAAAAAAATCGGGTTAGATCAGATAACTCCTTCGTTTACTGCTCAGCAAAGCATTTTTTAAAAGCTGGAGTCCCTGGACTGAGCCCGCGTTTTGTACAGCGTTGCATTTTTTCCGAATTGGCCCGCCCATCGCCTGCTGGCGGCCTTGAATTCACTCCCGGGCTAGTCCCGCTTGAGGCCGGTGAATAGGCTGGGGCAGGAGCTATGGAACGCTTCGCCTCGTTATAGGTTCGATAAACTCCCTTCAGAGTAGAGTTACCCTCTCGGACACTACAGCTTGACTCGCTATATGCACCACAGAAGACCAGAAATTGGTTTCTCCCTGATCCAGACAAAATCTCGCAACGACTTTCTCTAACGTATTCATAAAAACATTCGCCGATCCAAGCATCGTCCTCAAGGTTTCCTTGCCATAAAACTACATTCGCGACCTCGGTTTTCGTCATCCCCACTCGAATAGAGTTTTGCGAGACCAACGTGTCGACCGATACACAGCCGGATAACTGGGCCGTCACCCCTAAACACAACAGAAGTTTTCGATATCGGCTCCAACGCGCGGCATCGAGGGCAAACCGTCTAAAAAAATGACCGCGCACTTTCAATCTCCACTCCTACGCTTTGAGCGTAGATTTTTAGCCTAAGCCAATAAACTCTAAACCTTAACCCGTCACTGGAAGAGCTGAAACCTGACTCACTTAAGACCTACCAAAGTCCAGCGTAATCGCTCCGACGGAAACCGTGCCGCTTAGCGGCATCTCAATAGGAGCGCCCGAAACACGCTGACCATTAATCCGAGTTCCATTTACTGAGTTCAAGTCGCGAATAAACACTCCCTCGGCTCGTACCGAGATCTCTGCGTGGCGACGCGATACGCTTGGGTCGTCAATGAAAAATTCACAATCAGTCGAATTTCTACCAATAATAATGGTATCGCCGCACCTTTTCGTCGAATCAAAAACGAAACGTATCGGTCGCCCCGATAAATCAAACCCGCTAATCGACCATCTTCTCGCAGGGGATATCGCCTCTACGTCTGCACTGGGTCCTTTCCACAGGAGCTGCTCAGTCGCTCGACCCCGAGACTTACCAACGTCCACGGCACCCAAGGTATCGCCGATATTCCTTGTCCCTGTACCCGTTGGGTTACCTAAAACAGGCTCTGCAAAAGATGATTGGCTAGGCCACACAGACCAAATAAATGCAGCGAGCCAGGGCAGTCCAAAAACGCCAAACACACATAGCACCAGAATCACCCACTTATAGCGGTGCCCTCGGATAACGGCGATTACAAAGGGAAGCAACAAAATGATCAATGCAAGGAGGAGAAATCCTCCGACCCATGCGATCAATGAGCTTAAGTAGTCCTCCACCGTTAGAGTCTCCGCTTAGTCAGTTCGTGCGAATGCCTCGGCATGTGTGCGAGACTAATTCGACCGGCACTTACTATAAGTCCTACTGTCGAACGTAATAACCGCATCCGACGTAAGAGCGTTCACATTTTGTACGATGTACTCGTCGCCATCTACATCACAAGCGATAACATCAAAGATTTCACTTTCAGACCTCGGAAGGTCAACCTTAAACTTGCTACCCGAACTCAATGTTGCTTGCCCCAGCCGGTCTGACCCTCTCGAAGAAGTTCCTGCGTAACGAACATACAAATAATCAATCCGATATCCCGTGTTATTTGCCACGTCGATATAAAGATTTTTGACCTGTGCGCCCGGTGAGGAGCCGGTATCCGGCTCTGACGGAATGCTGTCCGTCGGAGGCTTATCGTCAGTCCAATTTCCTGACACAACAACGCGACCGTTAGGAGCATATTCGACCCCATAGCCCTGACGCTTGTTAGCCCGCCAAAGACCAACGTGCTTAGAGCCGTCAGGCCAGTAATATGTCCCCTGCCCATCTCTCAATCCGTTTTGGAATCGACCTACGTACCTATCGCCATTCAGCCAAAAAATTTCTCCCTGGCCATGCCAAAGGTCTTTCCGGAAATCACCAACGTAGCGAACACCGTCCGTGCGCTTTTCCTCGCCACGCCCATGGCGTTGGTTCCCCATCCACAAACCACGGTAGACGTCCCCGTTGTCGGACTTAAACTCGCCGTAACAATCTGTCCACACCCCCCCCGGAGGACAACGAGTGACACCGGGTCCTTCGGGTGGTGGGTCGGCTGGATTGGAGTAAGGCTCTTCGCCTGGCAGAGCCAAAGGCGGCGGATCATCAGTCGGAGGATCCTCGCCTGACCTGTTTACCCAGAACACAACGAACGCGACAAAACCAAGAACCACTAAGAGAGGAGCCCAAGGAGTCCAACTATCCTTCAAAGAAGGATCATCGCGAAGTGAGGTGTTTTCAGACGTAGATCCCGCGGGAATCGAACTAACGTGAGACAGTAATGTTCGAAACTCAGCTATTGACTGAGGTCTGTCTTGCGGCTTGATGCTTATTGCAGAGCTCACCGCGTTAATCAGACCCGCGCTGTAACCACGCTCTGCGAAAGAGCTCAGCGCCGGCATAGTGTCCTGAAAGAGCCGGGCCGTCGCCTGCTGCGGACGACTCCCTGTAATCAACCGATAAAGAGTCGCTCCTAACCCGTAGACATCGGTCCACGGTCCCAGTTTGCCCGAATCGATATCCGCACTCTCTTGCTCAATCGCCCCATACCCGGCTGAGGCGATCTTGACGCTCTTCGTATGACTTGAAATAGCTTGTCGCGCTGATCCAAAGTCCAGCAATACAACTGTCCCATCTTTCTTAACGAAAATATTCGAAGGCTTGACGTCGAGGTGCAAAAGACGTGCTCGATGAACCTCATCGAGACCATCCAGTAATTGACTCACGATGGGCATCAAAACATGTGGGGGTAGAGAGCCGGCTTTTTTGACCATCGCCTCAAGCGATTCGCCGTCGCAGTACTCCATCACAAGATATGCCGTACCATTCTCTCTGATGAATCGAATCGCCCCGACGATATTTTTATGCCTGAACCTAGTTAAGCTTCGCGCCTCCTCGACAAAGTGTTTCATCCCCCACTCGAAGTCTGCCCGATCTTGTTCGTCTTGATTAGGAATGATCGTTCGACCAGCATCACGATGCGCAAACTCTCTCGGGAAGTACTCCTTGATGGCTACATCGCGATCGAGACTCTCATCGTAAGCCAAATACGTAAGACCAAACCCTCCCTGGCCGAGCACCCCCTTAACTCGGTACTCACCAATCATCGTTCCTTCGCTTAGTTCTTTTGGCATAACTACGACCCGAAAATACTCAGCTCCACCGACCCCAAGGAAAGAGTTCCATTTACCGGCAAACGTAAAGAATCATTCGATAATTTCTGCCCATTCATGCGAGTTCCATTAGACGAACCTAAATCTCGTATATAAACCCCGGAGGGATTAACGACAATCTCAGCGTGCTTCCGTGAAACGCTAAGATCATCAATTACAAGATCACACACATCGCTATTTCGACCAATGATGAAACTTCGACTCGACCGATTCACGACATCAAATTCAAATCGCACTATATTTCCAACCGAGTCAAATCCAGATAGCACCCATCGATTTACATTCGAGCTCACCAAAGCCGTCTCATCGCTTGGACCCGCTCCGACGTTTCTCGCTGAATTAAACTGGGGCAATTCAGGCGCTCCGTAACGATTAGCACCGGGAGTTCCGGCCAAGAAAGGAAAGACCATTAGGGCGATGCTAAACCCAACCAAAGGCAGTCCAACGATGGCGGCGACGATCCAACCGGTGTCCGAATCGTTCCCAACGGCTTCAAAGACCCCAATCATTAGTAGCGCGAAAACGAACCAGCCAATAAACACCCCACTTAACCACCAGGCACTCCGATTGGTATCGTGAAGGCGGCGGACTGAAACAGCAAAACTCGGAATCAATGTCGCAACGCTAGCGAGCGTTGCAAGGGGTCCGGACCCCTCCTCGGGCTTCGACCCCCAGCCAAACGCAACGTCTAGCACAACGCCACCTAACGCTAAAAGGAAGGTAAACAAGATCCAAAACCAGTACTCTGATCTCGAAGCACGCCCACCAAAAACAAAATACTTTCTAAACCCTGTTTTTACCGCATCGTTAAACGTCATGTTCGAACTCCTCTAGACGCATACGTGACATTGAGTACGACTTCCCCGAGAGTTAACACGCTACCCACTGGCACTCGAATTGAAGCTTTTCCACAGACCTGCCCATTCACTCTAGTGCCGTTACTGGATCCTAAGTCGGCACACCAAAGTTGACCGCCTGATACAAACAACTTGGCGTGATTACGAGATACCGTAGAGTCGGACACCATAACGTCACAAAGAACGTCTCGGCCGAGGATTAAAGGAGCAGATTCGGTATGCCGGCTTTCGACCACCCTCCCATGAACTGGTTGCCCATCGGTCGTCCGACCATCGATTGACCAGGCAATGTTCGAACTAGCGGAGGTCGGAGGCGGCACAAATACCGGTCCCGCTGCGACAGTTTCTGCTTTTCGATTACGAAAGACGGTGAACATTAGCGCTAAGAAAACAGCCGCGATTGCAACGACCGGGAGAAAAATGCCCTTGCCTCTTCCGGGAACACCTTTTGACTCCCGATAGGCAAGATCAATTACACGAACGACCTTTTGATCCGCTCGATCGATCGCGTCGACACCCGTCTGTTCACAGAATTCTTCCGACCTGATCGGAACTATTCCGTTTCGCCTTGCAAACTCATAAGCAATAGATGCATTGATCGCGTAGCCAAAACCCGCAGCCTCAAATAGATCGCCCTGCTGTGAATCCTGCAATGCAATCCCTGTATTGACGCCGATCAAGTTTCCACACCCGTCTACTAACGCTCCGCCACTATTTCCTCCGCTAATGATTGCGCTGTGCTGAACATAAGGCCCAACGAAACGACTGACTATCCCTGAAGTGACTGTCGCCTCTACAAAATTATTTCTTATATCGTTGACAGTGCCGCCAATGGCGTCCTCCGCAACCCCCGGGAACCCGATTGCGAACACAGGTACCCCCTTTCTAACAGCCACCGCGGCGAACGCAATCGGCGGGACGCGCAAATTACGAACTCGAACTAGCCCTAGGTCTTGCTCTTTATCTATCGCTAAAACCTCTGCTTCTGCATATCCGACCCGCCCGCCGCCATCTTTCCACTGCACCAGTACTTTTTGAGCACCCTCTATTACGTGCGCATTCGTCAACACTGTGCCTTCCGCATCAACGATCACTCCTGACCCGTGACCGCGTAAATCAAAATCACTCTCTCCCTCAGATGCGCTCCACGCAACGGGCAAGATCAGCACGGGATAAACGACTAAAAAAAAGCAAAAGATAACAGCGTTTTTTTTTCTCCTACTATTCACTCCCCGCTTCCTACACTTCTTCAACGCGTCTTCCATAGACTATTTGTCGGGCCGAGAAATTTTCGGGTACTTAGAATCGGACTGAGACTCTTTTTGCTGGTTTGGGGCTGCACCGACATCGTCTTTATTCTGGGGTGGTTGGCCCTCCCCCTTTCGTGAGATTGCGCTGGCGCCAACCTCCCCGTCGTTCTCTTCCTCACGGAAAACCCCGCCTTGGGAGCCCCCACCGGCACCAACGCTCGGTTTTATCTGCTCCAAATTTGGAGCCTCGGAAGCAGAGGGCGTGTGACTCTCTTTAACGGGAGTATCTTCACCAAGCGGCGGGCTCGAAATGTCGACGGATTCCGCTCCTACCGACTCTGTTTTATTACCATCAATCAATTCTCCAAGGTCTGATTGCAATCCGCTCGAGACAACCTGAAGCAGATCTGATACCGGCTTAACTAACGATAAGCTCAAGCCCACCAATACTGCGATCAGTATCGAGCAGATCAGCGCGGTGACTCCGAATGACCGCAGCGGTGACCAAGTTCGGTCAGCCGAAAAGTCGCGAGTTGACGGGCGTTCAATGACGATCGCCGCAACGGTGGTGTTATCTTGGCGACGCCGCTTTTTCTGACTAACAGCTTCAAGTAGTGCGCTAACGATTGTCCGAGCACCCGCGGCTTTTTTTGTCCGTACAATACGAATGATTTCATCATTTGACAGCGTGAGTAGGCCATCCGACGCCAACAGAATCACATCCCCGGCACGCAGCGACTCAGCGCGATCCGAGATATCGACAAGATCGATAGCGGCACCGGTTACGGCAGACCGCAGGGCGTTTCTATCTTTATGACTGGCAGCCAGCTCGCGAGTCAGGGTGCCTTTTTTGACTGCTTCGTCCAGCACGGGAGCCATCGAATGATCCTGGTTCAGTCGCTGGAGCGCCCGCCCTCGAACTCTCAGCAACAAAGAGTCGCCAACACTGATCCACGACATCCCCAATTGTGAAAAAGTCGCCGCGACTAACGTACTTCCCATCCCCTCAAGGTCCGCGTTCTTTTTTCCTAAACTTTCAAGCTCTTTATTTGCCCGCTCCAAAGCGCCAAATAAACGATAGGAAACTTTGAGGGCTGGAAAGTCGATTAAAAATGCGCTGATAAAAGAATCCACGCTTGTTTGCGAGGCGACCTCCCCCCCTTGATGTCCTCCCATACCGTCGGCGAGTACCACCAACATAGAATCGCCATCATTAAAAACTCGATGTGCGACTGCATCCTCCTGACGTTCACGTTCACCCAGAATTTGATCCGCGAAAACTCCGTCCGTCGCTCGTATCACACCAAGTTTCATACCGTCAGCTCCCCTAGCAGCTTAGCGTCGACTACCATCCGAACTCAGGGCTACAAAACGGCACGAAGCAAAGCTTGGTTTGACCGATACCAATCACCTCTCGACCTCTTAACTCCATAGGCTGGAGCACTGGGTCATCACCGACATATGTGAGGTTCGCTCCACCACCATGTTGGATAAAGAAACGGCGTCCCTTGTGATCATAAGTAAGCACTGCGTGGCGATCTCTTGAAATTTCGGAGTCACCAAAATTTAGGGAGATGCGATCGGAGTCCCCTCGCCCAATTCCGGTTACGCCGAAACCGATCGGCAGGGATCGACCGCGCCCCGGTCCCTCAATAACCACTAACCAACCTACGACGAGCTCACCTTCTTTACTCTCACCGGAAGAAGCGTCACCGCTTGGCGATTTCGGTCGGTAAACCCGCGTGACTGAGTCAACATCGTCATCGCCACCGTCCGCTCTAGAGCCGACTTTGACTGTCTTATCACCCGACAAGTCAGGTCTTCGCATGATTCGAGTTGTATCGTCATCCGCCATATCGCCTCCCTCTTACTAGTCGAAGAGCTTGAATTGCAAACGTATCTCAGCAAGTTGTACTAGGTCGCCATCCTTTAAATCTACCGCGGTAATGCGAGTCTCGTTAACTAACGTTCCATTGGTAGATCCAAGATCAGACAATCTAAAACCACCCTCTCTTGTCCGGTGCAGTTCAGCATGTCTTCCGGATACCGACTGGTTGGTAATGACAATATCGTTCTGCATGGCACGCCCAATCGTTACGGCAGACTTACGAACCTCGTACCGCGTTTCATTGCCGTCTAACGCACGAAACTCTGCAACTAGTCGGTTTTGCAGTGATCGCTCGCGACGAGTCCGTCGGTAACGAACTGCACCCCATATGACCCCGGCGAGTACGGCGACTGCAGAGACGAAAATCCACCAGTAGATGATTGCGAAATCCTTGATCTTCGCTTGCCATCCGCGGGTATCGGGAAAATTGAACTCAGTTTTCGCCGTGATCGCCTTCTTCTCGGCACTTGTAAGAATGACAGAGATCGAACGTTTACCGAAAAAATCGGATCCGTCAAAAGAAAGTCGACCGCCCACCTCTATCGGCGAAAGCAATCTTGACCGAAAGTCAGCAGGAACTTCTTTACCACTAAAATCGAAAAAAGCCCCGCCACTTTGATCTGCGAGGAGCCTCAGCGACTGAAGTGATGGTGTCTCCGACGGACGCTCTGAAATGCCAACAGTTGCGATCGGAATTCGAAATTTTTTCGCCTCTGCGACTACATCGGCGAGCTTGTACGCTGTGTCCTCAGCCTTTCCATCGGAGACAACTAACAAGACCCTCCGATCTGCTTTTTCACTAGAAAGTTTTTTCAAGGCGGCGAGTGTCGCACGGTTAAGCTCCGTCGCTGCACCAGTCGCAGAGAAGGTAATACCGTCTAACTTTGCCGCGGGGGTGATCGGCTGCAACGGGAACACCGTGTCGAGTGACTGCGCGAAAGTTGCTACGCCAAAAACCAGGTGCGCCGGACGCTGTCCAACAAGGGCCTCCACGATTTTCGGATAAACCAGCTTTGTAGTTTCCCCCCGTCGCGGATCACTTACGTCGAAAATAGCGAGAAGCGCCGTCTTTTGACCTTCGGCAGGATATCTTTTTATGTTTTCCCGCAGGAGCTTAACTTTGGTTCCCGCAACCTCGAGCGCCAACTGGCCCGGTATGAAAGTCGGCTCATGACGATAGTCACACACCACCGATGTTTTTGCGTCACGACCGGTCGTACTTCCCAATGACTCTAGCCGGCAAGAAATTTCCGCGACGCCCGATTGAGATACCTCGCTCGACTCCGCCTGCGCGCGTACACAAAAGCAAACACACACCATGACAGTAAACGCGAGGGCAACTCGCGTTATCCCGCCCATCGTCAATGTAGCGTTAGATCCCATGATCTTTACTCCGAGAAATGAACGACTCTCAGCCCGCAAACGCTGAACGGGGCTGTTCTTGACGCCTAGACGAGTCACGATGCGCTTTTCCCGATTTGCACTGAATTAATGACCGCCAAATCCCATCCATTCTAAAAAAATTCACTCAGTCATCATGAGCAAACGTTGCCGGGTGCGCTAGGTGACAACTCGTCCACTGCTATCAAAATTTACTTGAGTCCCTTGAAGCGAGCTTTCCTGAACTTTTTTTTCATACTGCTTTTTGAACCCTGTCGCGCAAAAGAATAGATATCTATCTGGGTATGCTTTTTGGAAAAGCCTCGCCCTCTTTTGTTCACACCCTAGTACAAGGCGCTGCTGGCGGAACTCCTAAACTAATTTTTTTGGGGGGGTACCCCCGGGGGTGGAGGCCTTGTATAGCCGGTTTCCATGTTGCATTTCGAAGGGCCTAACGACAGATCTGATCGCTAATGGGGTCCCACCTCAAGTCCAAGCTTCACGATAGTCCACCAGTCGAATAATCTTCGATCAGTCGTCACCCCTCCGGCAATCCCGCGGCCTCAGGTTCCAGTCACTCGGGGTATTTTTAGGGGGCGACGTCCCCCCGCCCCCCCCCCCCCCCCCCGCC
>Ga0194116_10007790_pt1 | contig 10978 bp, 10 predicted proteins | sample TA2MahsurfametaG_4_FD_148617 | JGI IMG/M metagenome (GOLD analysis project Ga0194116, IMG submission 148617) | Freshwater microbial communities from Lake Tanganyika, Tanzania - TA2015008 Mahale S9 surface | ecosystem: Environmental > Aquatic > Freshwater > Lake | place: Tanzania: Lake... | reverse complement strand
GCCGCGGGAAGCGCGGTCGAGCCGCTCGCGATCGACATCGGTCGCCACGCCGGCGCCCTGCCGCTGGAGGAATTTGACAGGCTCGTCGACGGCCTTGCCTGGGACTGCGCGGGCAGCGCCGCCCGCGCGCCGGACCGCGCGGCATTCCGGATCTATTGCCGCCAGGTCGCCGGATCCATCGGCGTCCTCGTGCTCGCCGCTTGCGGCCATCGCAGCGACGGTGACCGGGACTTCGGCGCCGCGCTCGGCGAGGCGCTGCAGATGGTCAACGTGCTGCGCGACATCGACGAGGACGCGGCGCGCGGGCGCTGCTACCTGCCCGCGGACATCCTGCGCGAGGCGGGGATGGATCCGGCCATCGCGCCCGCCGACATGCTCGTCGATCCGCGCCTCGCCGACGCGCGCGCGATCCTTGCCGCGGAGGCCAGCCGCGCCTTCGCGACAGCGCGCGACCTCGCGCCGTCCGCCCCGGGATCGCGCGTCTTCGCGGTGCGGCTGATGGCCACGACCTACGCGCGCATCCTCGCGCGGCTGCGCGCGGCGCCCGGCCAGCGGCCACGCCTGTCGTCGCGCGACCACGCCGCGGCCCTGTTCGCGGCCGCGCGGCGGGCCCTCTGAGATGGCGTTCCATGTCGTGGGCGGCGGTCTTGCCGGATTGTCGGCTTCGGTCGCCCTCGCCTGCGCGCCGGGCACGCGCGAGATCGTGCTGCACGAGGCCGCGCCGCGCGCGGGCGGACGCTGCCGGTCATGGCACGACGCCGGACTCGGCGTCGAGATCGACAACGGCACGCACGCGGTGCTGGGCGCCAACGACGCGGCGCTCGCCTACCTCGCGCGCATTGGCGCGTCCGGGCGCGTCGCGTGGCTCGACGCCGGCATCGACTTCCTCGACCTGCGCGATGGCGCGTGCTGGCGGATCGACGGGCCTGTCGACCTCCTGCGCCTCTGGCGCCGCGGCGGGTCCGCCGCCACGGCGGAGATCGCCCTCCTGGCCCGGCTGCTGGCGCCGCGCCGCGACGCGGCCGTCCCAGCCGGTCTCGCTGGCGCGACGGGCCTCGGCCGCCTCGCCTGGGATCCGCTCGTCCGCTCGATCATGAACGCGGCGCCGGGACAGGCCGCCGCGGCGCCCTTCGCCGCGGCGCTGCGCCGCGTCCTGCGCGGCGGCCGCGCCGGCATGCGCGTAGGCATCGCGCGGCGCAGCCTCGCGCATTGCCTCGTCGATCCGGCGCTCGACCTCCTCGCGCGGCGCGGCGCCAGCTTGCGCTTTGGCGCACGGCTGCGCTCCGTCGGCATTTCGGGTGGCGTCGCGCGCGCGCTGCGCTTCGACGACGCGGAGGTCGAGCTCGCCGCCGGCGACCAGGCCCTGCTTGCCCTGCCACCGTGGGAACTCGCGCGCTGCGCGCCGGGGCTCGCGCCCGATTGCGCGACGTCGCCGATCGTGAACCTCCACGCGGTCCTCGACGACGGCGCGGACGATGCGCGGGACATCGCGTTCCGCGGCCTGGTTGGCGGAAGGGTGGAATGGGTGCTTCGTCGCGGCCGCGTCGCGAGCGCCACGACCAGCGCGGCTTCCGACATCGCCGGGCTGCCGCGCGACGAGCTTCGCGCGCTGCTCTGGCCCGAGGTCGCGCGCGCGCTCGACCTGCCGGCCGGCGCGAAGCCGCTGCGCTGGCGCGCGGTCGTGGAGCGCCGCGCGACGCCGCTCCAGGACGCATCCTTCGAGGCGCGGCGGCCGGGCATCGCGACCGCGGCGGGCAACCTCCTGCTGGCCGGCGACTGGGTGGTACCTGGCCTCCCCTGCACGATCGAGGCGGCGATCGCCAGCGGCGTGCGCGCCGGGGAAGAGGCCCTTCGCAGGTCCGGGAAAGCCCGAGAGTAATTGCGGGTCTTTGCCGGTTTTGCCATTGTCGCAAGCGAATCATCAACCAATGCGGAGGTGTAGATTCATGGCTGACCTGCTTGCAAAGCTCGGTCTCGACAAGCTGGAGCGCGCGGTGCTCTACGGCATCATCCTCGCCGCGGTGCTTGCCGTCCTGACCGGCTCCATCCACGCATCCCACATCTGGGGCGCCTTCTTCCTGCGCTTGCTGCACGTGCTCGCCGGCGTGATGTGGATCGGCCTGCTCTGGTACTTCAACTTCGTCCAGATCCCCTCGATGCCGAAGATCCCGGACGAGCAGAAGCCCGCGGTTTCGAAAGTCATCGCCCCGACGGCGCTCTTCTGGTTCCGCTGGGCGGCGCTCGCCACCGTCGTGACGGGCGTGCTGCTCGCGCTCGCGAACGGCTACCTGGTCGATGCGCTGCTGCTGAAGTCGGGCGCGACCCGCCTGATCGGCATCGGCATGTGGCTCGGCCTGATCATGGCCTTCAACGTCTGGTTCATCATCTGGCCGAACCAGCAGAAGGCGCTGGGCCTCGTCGACGCATCGGCCGACGAGAAGAAGGCGGCGGCGCGCATCGCGATGCTCACCAGCCGCTTCAACACGATGTTCTCGATCCCCATGCTCTACTTCATGGTCGGGGCTCAGAACCTCGGCGGCTGACGACGGCATTGCCGCAGGCGAGAAAGGCGGGGTCCCCGGACCCCGCCTTTTTTCATGCCCGGAGCCTGGCGTCCCGGGCCGGTCAGGCGGGAAGCAGGGCCGCGGCTACGCGGCGGTTCTCGCCCATCAGGACGTTGAAGGTACGGCAGGCCGCGCCGGTCGCCATGGCCTCGACCCGTATGCCCCTCGCGCGCAGGCCGTCCCGAAGCGCCGCCGGGACGGGCGCCATCGCGGGACCGCATCCCAGCAGCAGCAACTCGATCGTCGGATCGGCGTCCAGCAGGACCCCGAGAGAGGCCGTCGTGGCCTCGGCGAGGCCCGAGGCCGGCCAAGGCCAGGCACCGCGCGCGCAGACCAGCAGCCCGCCATCCACCCTCGCCCCCGCGACGCGGAAGCCGCCACCGCCGTAGGCCTCTATGGCCGGCCGGGCGGAAAATGCAGCTGTCGCCGGGGGGCGTTCATCCATCTGGAGGAGTCCCCGCCCCGCCCGTCAGGGCGTAGGAGCCGCCGCGTCGCCCTGCGCCGGGACCTCGGTGGCCTGGCCGCGGCGCAGCTTGGCCTCGCCGAGCAAGAGCAGTATGGGCGCGGCGATGAAGATCGAGGACGACGTCGCGAGGATGATCCCGAACAGCATCGTCACGGCGAACTCCTCGAGCGCCTCGCCACCGAAGAGCGCCAGCGGGATCGTGGCGAGGAACGTCGCCATCGACGTGCCGATGGTCCGCGACAGCGTCTCGTTGATCGACAGGTCGATCAGCTGGCGCAGCGGCATCGTCTTGAACTTCCGCAGGTTCTCGCGCATGCGGTCGTAGACCACGACCTTGTCGTTGATCGAGTAGCCCATGATCGTGAGGATCGCGGCGATGGCGGTCAGGTTGAACTGGAAGCCGGTCAGGACGTAGAAGCCGATCACCTTCGTCACGTCGAGGACGAGGGTGATGACCGCGCCGACGCCGAACTGCCACTCGAAGCGGAACCAGATATACGCGAGCATCGCGAGCAGCGAGAAGCCGAGCGCGAGCATGCCGTTGACGAAGAGCTCGCGGCTGATCGAGCCGCCGACCGCCTCGACACGCCGGACCTGCATGCCGGCGCGGAACCTCTCGAGCCCGGCGCGCACCTCCTCGACGGCGCATTGCTGCGCCTCTTCCTCGGTCACCGCGCGCTGGCGCGCGGCGCGCTCCTGGTCGTTCGCGGGCGGGCGCTTGGCGCGGCAGCGCTCGGCCACCTCGGCGCGCTGGCGCTCTAGGCGGATCAGCACGTCCTGGGGGCTTCCGAACTGCTGCAGGCCGACCTGGCCGAGGTTGAGCGACGACAGGGCCGGGCGCAGAGCGGAGAAGTCGACCGCCTCGGGCCCGCGCGCCTCGATCACGATCCCGCCCTTGAAGTCGATGCCGTAGTTCAGGCCGGGCGCGAAGTAGAGGATGACGGAAAGCGCCGAAAGCAGGGCCGAGAAGATCAGGCCGACATGCCGGCCCTTCATGAACTGGATCTGCGTCCCGTCCGGGACGAGGCGGAGCCTGGGGAAGAGTTGCATCCGGGGGCGCTCCGTCAGGCGGGTAGGGCTGTGCGGCGGCGCCAGCGCAGCCAGGTGACCATCAGCAGCCGGACGACGATCGTCGCCGTGAACATCGAGGTGATGATCCCGAAGGTGATGGTGACCGCGAAGCCCTTCACCGGGCCCGAGCCGAACGCGTAGAGCAGCATCATCTTGATGAGCGTGGTCAGGTTGGAATCCACGATCGTCGAGAAGGCGCGCTTGAAGCCGGATTCCATCGCCGCGAAGGGGGTCTTGCCGAGCTTCGTCTCCTCGCGGATTCGCTCGTTGATCAGGATGTTCGCGTCGACCGAGAGGCCCAGGGTCAGGAGGACGCCCGCCATGCCTGGAAGCGTCAGCGTCGCCTCGAGGAGGTTCAGGATCGCGAGCGTCAGGGCGAGGTTCGCGAACAGGCCGACGCAGGCGAAGGCGCCGAAGAGCCCGTAGGTCCAGACGATGAAGACGAGGACCAGCCCGGCGCCGACGAGGATGGAGATGAAGCCCGCGCGGATCGCGTCCGCGCCGAGGTCGGGGCCGACCGTGCGCTCCTCGACGATGGTGAGCGGTGCCGGCAGGGCGCCGGCGCGCAGCAGCACCGCGAGTTCGCTCGCGCTCGCCGCGCTGAAGCTGCCGCTGATCTGGCCACGCCCCCCGGTGATCGGCTCGCGGATCGAGGGCGCCGTGATGATCTTGCCGTCGAGCACGATCGCGAAGGGCTGGCCGACATTGGCGCGGGTGATGTCCGCGAAGCGCCGCGTGCCCACGGAGTCGAAGGTGAAGTTCACTACCCACTCGCCGGTCTGCGGGTTCGTCCCGGCGCGCGCGTCGGTCAGGCTCGCGCCATCGACCTCGACGCGCTGGCGCACGGGGTAGATGCGCATCGCGTCGGCGCGGTCGGAGCCGGGCAGGCAGTTGACCCCGGCCGGGCCGCGGCCGGAGCTGCAGTCGGCGGTGGCGTCGAGCAGGTGGAAGGTCATCTTGGCGGTCGTGCCGAGCAGCCGCTTGCTGCTCTCGAGGTCGTCGATGCCGGGCTGCTGGACGAGGATGCGCGAGCCGCCCTGGCGGGCGATCTGCAGTTCCCTGATGCCCTCCGGATCGAGGCGACGGCGCACGATCTCCATCGACTGCTCGATGGTCTTGGTCGCCTTGTCACGCAGCGCGACCTCGGAGAGCTCGAGCGTGACCAGTCCCTCGGGCGTGGCGTTGACGACGAGGTCGGGCGTCGAGCCGCCGAAGGCCCCGGTCGACACGGGCTGCGCGAGCTCGCGCAGCAGGCGCAGCGCCTCCGCCGACTGGGAAGGGTCGCGAAGCTGGAGCTGCACGCCCTGGCCGCGGATGGCGAGGCCCGAGTAGCGGATCTCCGTGCCGCGCAGCCTGACGAGGACCGAGTCGCGGATGTTGTTGAGGCGCTCGCGGACCACGGCCTGCATGTCCACCTCCAGCAGGAGGTAGGAGCCGCCGCGTAGGTCGAGGCCGAGGTTCACGTGGCGCCACGGGAACCAGGCGGGCAGCCCGATGCTCTCGCGCGGCATGAACGCGGGAAGCGACAGCAGCACGCCAAGCGCGCACACCGCGTTGATCAGCCAGATTTTCCAGCGCGCGAAGAAGAGCATCGGGTCACCGCGGGGGCGCGGGGGCGTGGCCCCCGTCGCGTCAGGACTTCAGGCGCGAGACGTATTCGTCATGGCCTAGCGAGTCGTAGAGCTTGCGCTTGACCGGGTCGCGCAGCGTCTCGTGCGCCTCCACCGCGGCCGCGTCGCCCTGCTTGCCCGCGAAGGCCTCCTCGATCGCCTCGGCGGTCGCATCCTGCTTGATGCCGAGCGCCTTGTAGAACGCGCCCTCCTCCCTCGGCTTGGCCGGCTTGGCCTCGCCTCCGGCGGCGGGCTCTCCCTTCGCGCGGACCTCGACGATCATGCCCTTGATCGCCTTCACGCGGACATTCGCGGCGAGCTCGAGGCCGATCTCGTTGCCGTCGACATGGACGACCTTGCCGATCAGGCCGCCGGACGTGACCACGGTGTCGCCGCGCTTGACGGCCTCGAGCATCGCGCGCTGCTCCTTCATCTTCTTCTGCTGGGGGCGGATCAGCAGGAAGTAGAAGACGACGAAGATCAGCACGAGCGGGGCGAGCTGCATCAGCATCGAGCCGCCGCCATCGGCGGCCTGAGCGTAGGCAGGGGAAATCAGCATCGGCGACGTTTCCTCGTTCTGGGGGTCGGTTTCGACTGTCCGGGGAACCCCTGCGCGAGGACCGCGCCGGGCGCGCCGGAATATACAAGCCGACCACCGGAATGCAACGACGGCAGGGGGTTAGGGTTGACCCCGGGCCACGCCCGCCACTACCGTCCGCGGCCTTCCGGAGCACCCTGCGGACCCATCGCCATGACAGACCAGCGCCTCGTCGACGCCCTCGAGAGGATCGCCGCCGCGCTCGAGCGGCGCGCGCCTCCGTCCGCCTCGTCCGCCGACCTCGACGCGGCCGACGCGTTCGTCTGGCATGCGGACGCCGCCCGCCTCGCGCCGGTGCCGCGGGTCAACCGCGTCGACATCGGCCTGCTGCGTGGCGTCGACCGCCAGCGCGACATCCTACTCGACAACACCTCCCGCTTCGCCGAGGGCTTTCCCGCCAACAACGCGCTTCTCTGGGGCGCGCGCGGCATGGGCAAGAGCTCGCTGGTGAAGTCCGTGCACGCGGCGGTGAACGCGCGTCGCACCGGCGCGCTGGCCCTCGTCGAGATCCATCGCGAGGACATCCCCACCCTTCCCCAGCTGCTGTCGATCCTCCGCGGATCGGCGCGCCGCTTCGTGCTGTTCTGCGACGACCTCTCGTTCGAGCAGGAGGACGCCGCGTACAAGTCGCTCAAGGCCGTGCTCGAGGGCGGCGTCGAGGGCAGGCCGGACAACGTGGTGTTCTACGCGACCTCGAACCGGCGGCACCTCATGCAGCGCGACATGATCGAGAACGAGCGCGCGACGGCGATACATCCCGGCGAGGCGATCGAGGAGAAGGTCTCGCTCTCCGATCGCTTCGGCCTCTGGCTCGGCTTCCATGTCTGCGACCAGGACACGTTCTTCGCGATGATCGATGGCTACGCGGCCGCGCTCGGCCTCGACGTCGCGCCCGAGCGGCTGCGCGCCGAGGCAGTCGAGTGGTCGGTGACGCGCGGCGCGCGCTCCGGTCGCGTCGCATGGCAGTTCATCCAGGACCTGGCGGGCCGCCTCGGCAGGCGGATCGGCTGAACGGCGCTCACCCGCCGGCGAGATGCGGGCGAGGATCGACGGGCCTGCCGTCGCGCCGCAGCTCGAAATGGAGCTGGGGCGAGGAGACGCCGCCGCTCTGCCCGACCTTGCCGATGCCCTGGCCGCGCTGCACCTGCGCGCCTCGCTCGACGCCGATCTCGTCGAGATGTGCATAGGCGCTCATCCAGCCATCGGCATGGCGCAGCAGGACGAGGTTGCCGAAGCCCTTCAGTTCGTTGCCGGCATAGACAACGACGCCGTTCTCGGCCGCGCGCACGGGCGTGCCGAGCCCCGCCGCGATGTTGATCCCGTCGTTCTGCAGCCCGCCCGCCTTGGCGCCGAAGGCGGAGACCACCTCGCCCCTGACGGGCCAGAGAAAGCGCCCGGTGCGCGGCTGCGGCCGCGCGTCGATCGGCGGCGCGACGGGCACGGAGGCCTGCGGAGACTGCACCGGCGGCGGAGCAGCGGCCGGCGCCTGAGGAGCCGGCTGCGCCAGGGCCTCGGCCGGCGGCCTGGTGCCGCGCGGCTCGGGGGCTGGGGGCGCCGGCAAGGGCACGCCTTCGACCGTCCCGCGCGGCCCCGATGGCTGCGCGGGCGATTCCCCGCGCGCGGCCGGCTGCGGGGCGGGCGCAGGCTGGGCGGCGGCGGCCGCGCCCCGCGGAAGGCGGAGTTGCTGGCCCGGCTGGACCGCGTAGGGCGGCTTGAGGCCATTGGCATCGATGAGCGACCGGAGCGGCACGTTCGCGCGGCGCGCGATCGCGAAGAGCGTGTCCCCGGGTTGCGCGACGACCACGCCGCTCGTGGACTCGGCGCGGGACAGGGCCGGTCGCGTCCCGCCGCCCTGCGTCACCGGCGCCGGAGGGCCGCCGCGCGTCTCGCACGCGGCGAGCAGCGCCAGCGCGGCGACCGCCAGCCAGCGCGAAAGCGCCTCAGGCACTGTTCCGCTGCCCGTCCGCGGCGCCGTCCTCCGGCATCCCAGAGACCATCGGGACGAAGCGCACGGCCGCGAGCTCCTCGCTCTGCACGCCCTGGCCGGTCTTCCTCAGTCGCAGCAGGCGCTGCTCGCGCTTGTCGCGGCCGACCGGCAGCACAAGCAGCCCGCCGACGGCGAGCTGGTCGACGAGCGCGACCGGGACCTCGTCGGGCGCGGCGGTGACGATGATGCGGTCGAAGGGCGCCTGGGTCGGCCAGCCGGCCCATCCATCGCCATGCAGCGACACGATGTTGTTGATCCGCAGTTCGCGGAAGCGTGCCTCCGCGTCGGCCAGCAGGGGCTTGTGGCGCTCGATCGTGTAGAGCCGCCGGCACAGGAGCGACAGCACGCTCGCCTGGTAGCCGGAGCCGGTGCCGACCTCGAGCACCTTGTGCCGCGCGCCGACATCGATGGCCTGCGTCATCAGCCCGACCACGGTCGGCGCGCTCAGCGTCTGCCCGTGCGCGATGGGAAGCGCAGTGTCCTCGTAGGCGCGATCGAGGAATTGCGGCGGGCAGAACGCCTCGCGCGGCGTGCGCTCGATGGCGGAGAGGACGCGGGTGTCGGTCACGCCGGAACGGCGCAGCTCCATGACGAGGCGGATCTTGTGGTTCGGCGTCGTCATTCCAGCAGGCCGGCGATGCGCGCCAGGGTCTCGCCATGGGTCAGGTCGAGATGCAGCGGGGTGACGGAGATCCAGCCCGCGTTCGTCGCGTGCAGGTCCGTGCCGGCCCGCCCCGGCTCCGACTGCCGCATCGCGCCGATCCAGTAGTAGTGCTGGCCGCGCGGGTCGAGGTTCTCGATCAGCTCGTCGCCGATCTTGTGCCGCCCCTGCGCCGCGGCGCGCATGCCGCGCACCCGCTCGGGCGGCCGGTCGGGCAGGTTGACGTTCATCAGCACGTCGGCCGGCCAGCCGATGCGCGCGAGGCTGCGCACGACCTTTGGCACGAAGGCCTGCGACGTCTTCCAGTGGACGACGTCGCGCTTCGTGAAGACCTGGCTGAAGGCGATCGACGGGACGCCGAGCAGCGTGGCCTCCATCGCCGCGGCGACCGTCCCCGAATAGGTCACGTCGTCGCCGAGGTTCGCGCCGCGGTTGACGCCCGAGAGGCAGAGCGTCGGGCGCTTGTCCTTGAGCAGGTGCCCGATCGCGAGAAGCACGCTGTCGGTCGGCGTGCCGTCGACGGCGTAGCGCTGCTCGCCGACGCGGCGAATGCGCAGCGGCCGCCTGATCGTCATGCCGTGCGCGACCGCGCTCTGCTCGGTCTCCGGCGCGACGACCCAGACGTCGCGCGACAGCCTTCGTGCGGCCCTCTCCAGGATCGCGATGCCCGGCGCGTCGATGCCGTCGTCGTTCGTGACGAGGATCCGCGCGCGGGATAGGTCGATGGCCGGTGCGGTCATGGATCCCTCAGCCGATCGTCTCGATGCCGCCCATGTAGGGGCGCAGGACGGACGGCACGGATATGCGCCCCCTTTCGTCCTGGAAGTTCTCCATCACCGCGATGAGGGCGCGGCCGACGGCGATGCCCGAGCCGTTCAGCGTGTGGACATGGCGCGCGCCCTTCTCGCCGGGCCTGCGGCAGCGCGCGTCCATGCGCCGCGCCTGGAAGTCGCCGCAGTTCGAGCAGGACGAGATCTCGCGATACGCGCCCTGCCCCGGCAGCCATACCTCGAGGTCGTAGGTCCTGCGCGAGGCGAAGCCCATGTCGCCCGTGCAGAGCAGCATCACCCTGTAGGGCAGGCCGAGGCGCCGCAGCACCTCCTCCGCCGCGGAGGTCATGCGCTCGTGCTCGGCCTGCGACTGCTCCGGGGTCGTGATCGAGACCAGCTCGACCTTGTTGAACTGGTGCTGGCGCAGCATGCCGCGCGTGTCCTTGCCCGCCGCGCCCGCCTCGGAGCGGAAGCAGGCCGTGTGCGCGGTGAAGCGCATGGGCAGCTGCGCCTCGTCGACGATCTCGCCGGCGACGAGGTTGGTCAGCGGCACCTCGGCGGTCGGGATCAGCCAGTAGCCATTCGTGGTCCGGAAGAGGTCCTCGGCGAACTTCGGCAGGTTGCCCGTGCCGAAGGCCGCCTGGTCGCGCACCAGCATCGGCGGGCTCGCCTCGGTGTAGCCGAACTCGCCGGTATGGAGGTCGAGCATGAACTGCGCCAGCGCGCGCTCGAGCCTCGCGAGCGGCCCGCGTAGCACCGTGAAGCGGGCGCCGGAGATCCGTGACGCGCGCTCGAAGTCCATCATGCCGAGCGCCTCGCCGAGCTCGTAGTGCTCGCGCGGCCTGAAGGCGAAGCGCGGCGGCTCGCCCCAGCGCCGCTGCTCGGCGTTGCCGGCCTCGTCCCTGCCGTCGGGCACGTCGGCCTGCGGGATGTTCGCGATCGTCGCGAGCTCGGCATCGAGCCGCGCCGAGGCGTCTGCCTCGCCGGCCTCGATGGCGGCGAGTTCCTCCTTAAGGCGCGCGACCTCTGCCATCAGCGCCTGCGCGTCGGCGTCGCGCTTCTGCGCCTTGGCCTGGCCTATCTCCCTCGACGCCGCGTTGCGCCGCGCGAGCAGAGCGTCGCGCAGCGACTGCGCCTCGCGCCGCGACCGGTCGATGGCGAGAAGATGCGCCGAGAGCGGCGCGAGGCCGCGGCGCGCGAGGCCGGCGTCGAATGCGGCGGGGTCGTCGCGGATCGTCTTGATGTCGTGCA
>Ga0194116_10007787_pt1 | contig 10981 bp, 11 predicted proteins | sample TA2MahsurfametaG_4_FD_148617 | JGI IMG/M metagenome (GOLD analysis project Ga0194116, IMG submission 148617) | Freshwater microbial communities from Lake Tanganyika, Tanzania - TA2015008 Mahale S9 surface | ecosystem: Environmental > Aquatic > Freshwater > Lake | place: Tanzania: Lake... | reverse complement strand
CCCAATCCCCAATCCCCAATCCCCAATCCCCAATCCCCAATCCCCATAATTAGGATTTGAATTTATTCAATTTTATAAAATTCGAGTTATTAATTACTTAAATTTTATTATAATAAAGTATATTAATAATTTATATAATTAACAAAATATTATTTTCTTAAATACTCAAATTAATTAAATTTAAAATAAAATTAAATAAATTAATAACTTTGTAGAATGAAATCTGGTTTTAGAGAAATTAATAATCCAATTAATACAAATTCAACAAATAATGTTAAAGAATCGAGCTTTGGAACTAATAGAGATAAGAAGTCTCAATCAAATAAAAAAAGGATAGTACAAACAGAAGAAGTAGAATTTCCTAATATCCGTTCTTTTAAAAAAGAACTTTGGAATAACATATACTCAAAAGAATCCGGTGATATTTTACAAGTTTTAAAAAAAAATAATGAAAATATAAAGTCAAATAGAATAACAATATATGACAATATTGGAAATATAAGCAATAACATCAATAACATCATCAGTGAAACGAAAAATAGTGTTGACAAAACATTATCGGATTCTCATAAATATGATTACTCTGATAATGAGAATAAAATAAATCATCTAACTCATAACAATAATTTTAACAAATTGGAAAAATCATCAAAAAGTATAAAACAAATTAATAATACAAATATAAAATCAGAAGAAAAAATCTCAGAAGACGATCCTGTTAAGACTTCAAATAGCAATTTAAATAATAGAGATTTGAAAAATACTTTTAATATAAATCTTAATTCAGAATATGAAAATCTAATAACTAATTTTCAACCTGAATTGGTTGCTATTACAGCAAAAAGGAAAAAAAATCATTTAAATCCTGAAGCGAAAAAATCTAACTATAATGAAAATATAAATTTTGATCAGAATAATGAAGCCATAATTAAAACACATGGATCAGTTTCTAATCGTAGTCTTGTAAGTAATACAATCATAAATTATAATTTAAATAACAAAAATAATAGCATTAATACTAATCTAAATTATGTTTTCAATTCAAATAATCAAGGAGCAGCAAGTGAATTACATTATGATGAAAAGTCTGATTTTATGGAAATGAGTAGTAAAAATGGCTTCCCTAAAATTTTCAAGCAAAAAACTAAATCAAAATTATTAACTCTAAATAATATGAATTCTACAATCACTCTCAATAATCCGAATACAAACTCATCTATAATTCCAACCTTAGAAAGAAAAGCCAGTAATAATATTAGTAATCATACTAATATTAATTTTAATAGCACAAATTTTCAACATAATACAAACAATAATAAACTATCTCCTAAATTACGAGGAAATAAAAGTACGCAAAATATCAACAATCCAAACAACAGCAATTCAAATATTTTTATGACAAATGTAGCTAATGGAAGTAATTTAGTTATGCTAAATTCAAGCAACCGCAGCAATACATTACATTCAATTAGTAAAGTTTTGAATCAAAATTCTAAAAAATATTTTTGTCCACATTGTGAACATTGTAATATAATTAAGGATGAAAATTTGGAAAAATATTTTAACATGAAAGAAGCCAAAAATATAGTTAAAAAAAGCCTAGATTTTATAGTTACAAACTATCAAACAGATCAATCTTACTTGGACTTTCTTTTAGGAAATAATTCTACAGGTCCCAATTATTTGAATTATATAAATCAAGAATCTCTTCAGCCTATGAATAAAAATAATAATTTAAATATAAATAATACTGAATACGAAAATTTAAAAATTTTGAAAAATAGAACAAAATTTGATATTGAAGTTTTGCTTAATACATATCCTAAGCATTCAAATAATAGGACAGTGCTGCAGCTTGTTACACATTTTTTGGATGCCCTTATTAATGATAAAGTTTCTTTGGATAGCATTGCTGGTCCAGAAATTTTCGAGAAATTGAAAGAATCTCTAATTTCACAAGGATTCGCTTTTAAAGAAATTGATGGAGAAATAGAGTTTGATAAAGAGTTGGATGCAATATTTGACGAAGGGTCTAAAGAAAAATTGAGAAAATTATTTAAAAGTAAAAATATATTTTAATTGTTATTTGTTTAACTGTATTTTATTCATCTTTAATTAATCCTTGATTCATATTTATCAAGAAATATCTTAAATATTTAAAAATATTATAATAAAATTTTAGAAAAATTTATGAATATGAAAAAGGATGAAGATGAAAATACCTCCAAAAATGAAAATCAAATGATGCAATCAAAAAAGAGATTTATGCTCTTATTTTTGTATAATTTGAATTTTTTTATACGAAATATTTAATAAGCTTTAGGCAAATTTCGTTATTAAATATTTAAGGAAATGAATTATAAATAAAAACTTTCTGTTTTTATTTAAAAATAAAAATTAAAGAATTTTCATTCAATTACTTTCAGAAATTGGTTCTGAATGTAAAGAGAAAGCCGTATTACTTTACCGAGTATTTAAACTTTTTTTCGTGGAGCAAGAAAAGAAATGGACAATAATCACAAATCATATGAAAGATAAAATACATTATTATAAAGAGTTGGCGAAGACTGTTATTCAACAGAAAAATAAACATTTAAACAAAATAGAAGCAATTAATGATTGCTTATTTGCAAATAAATTATCTATGAAAAATTTACAGGATCATAAAAATCTGATAAAAGATTTGCTGAATATTATTAATGAAAAAAGGGATCAAATTTATTTATTGATGTCTGATAATGAAATTCTAACAAGAGAAGTAAATTTTTTTGTACATGATTTTGATAAATTAAAACTGGATGAAAATATGAGGGAAAGACTAAAAGAATTAAACGTTCAAAAAATGGTTTTTAATGTAAACGAAGAAATGTCACATAAACAGTAATATTAAATTAAATTTAAATTATATTTAAAATGATTTCAATAAATTTCAATTAAAATATAGAGTGCCCGAAAGTGAGAAGATTCTTTTAGTTAATGCAGATAGATTTTTAATAGCGTCAGGTCATAGAAATTACTTTTATGATCAAAAAAATTACTACTTAACTGAGATATCTAGAGTCTCAGAATTATATGAAAACTGTAAATTCAAAAAAAAATCCTACAAAAGAAATTTAAAAGATATGCAAGCACAGATGGATAGGGAGATGGAAAGGTTAGAAAAAGATATTCAATATTTCAGAGAAAAAGTACTTTTATATATTTTTATTTTATCTTTATATTCTCATAATTATTCCAGTTAAGCAGTGAAAAAAAAGATGTTTTAATTCAAACAGAAGTTGATAATTTTGAATACAGCAAAATACTTAAAAATCATCACATTATAACATATCAAAAAAGAATGGTAAAATTTTATTTATTTTTTCATCAATCATTCGATAATAAATCTTGAAATTATCATTTATTTTAAATAAAGCAATACAACAAACTTACAAATTTTATAGAAAAAATAAGATTCAATTGTTCGCGACATAAGCCTATTAGTCAAAAAAGCGTGTTAAATTTTATTCCAGAGATATATAACGAAAAAATGGAAATGGATAGCAGACTAGATATTGAAGGGAAAATGAAGCTTACTATGGATGAATTTTTTGTGAAATTTATAAGAGATAAATTTAAAATGACCAAAATTGTAAAAAGAAATTGCGAACAGATGATTATGAGCATCATTAAATATTCCACTTTAGATAGTCGAATAGATTTACTAAGAAAATTTATGGGGATTGGAGAAGAAAGAATAAAAAGAGAAATTTTGGATTGTTATCTAACTATTTTAAAAAATTTGCCGATTAGTTTTTATAAAATTTTTGAAGAATCTGACAATAACTACTTAATGACTTTAGAAAATTGCATGGATATTTATACAAATAAATTTCCGACTTTCTCTCTTAATTTTGAAAGTTTAGAAAAGTTACTGAGATTATGTACAGTCACTCATGGAGAAAATGAATTAGAAAATTTGGGACTTGAAGATAAAAAAGACATTTTTTATTTAATGCGGTACTACCACAATCAAAACATTCCTTTCCAGCTTTTATTAAATGGTTTTAAAAATAATATTAAAAACGAAGAAAGCTATTTGATTATATCAGATCAAATAATGGTAGCAAATGATGAATATGACTTAAATTTATTACAAATTTTAGATTTGCTAAAAAGGAATTTTAAAGTATCAAACGAAAATGTGCAGCTAGATTCTTTTTTGGATTATTTCGTAGATAAACATGTTTTCAAAATAAAAGTTATGGATTTTTTACAAGTTAGCATAGACAATTTTGCTATGATTTATGCTGATTTAGATAAAATATGCTTAAAAATGTGGGAAAATGCAGATTCCAAGAAGAACGGAATTATTTTTTTTAGAGAATTTGAACTTGTTTTGAATATTTTACTTGGGAATTCTGAGAATAAATGGAAAATTTCAGATTATTTTAAGTAAAATAAACTTTTTTATTAATTATTTTTAATTAAATCAAACTTTTAAAATTATTTTATTATAGATCTGCATGTCAATCGCCTGATAAAGATTTCTTAAATAAAGATGAATTTTTATCATTTTGTTTAAACAATAAAGATATATTGGTATTATTACTTTCTGAAAGAAAAAATAATCTACCAAAGGCCAGATAAATAAATTAATTTTAAGATATTTTCGATTTTTTATTGAAATTTATAAAGTATTTTTATAATTTTTTTTATAAATAATCAACAATATGTCTTTTTTATTTAAAAATTGAAAGAATAAGAATATTTGTATCATAATATTTTTTAGGAATTAAATAAATAAAGAAAATTTATGTTTTATTTAAAAATATTTTTGTGTTAGATTTAATAAAGATATAAATATAAATAATTTTCATTAAAATAAAACTTTAATTAAATTGAATTTTAAAAAATTTTTTATAAAAACTATTTTAAAAGTAAAAATATTAAAATTCTAAAAAGAAATGAAATAGCAGAATAAGAAGAATGAATGTAACTTTTATTTTTTGTTAAACTTGAGATTAAGATTTGGCTTGCTATTGGCATATGAAGTTGTATTTGCTGTCATCATACTACCACTTCCCGTTCCTGGTTTACCTTTATTTTTCAATTGAGCTTCTTTTGCTCTTCTTTCACAAGTTGGCAAATGCTTATCAAAAGCATTTTCATTATATTTTCTATTACATAACTCGCAATGCTTGTAATCTTCCTCTATAACTGAACGTACTGGAGGATTCTGTTTTCCATTATTTCCGAAATCTAAATTATAAATTTATACTAATATTGTGATACTAATTTTAATTTAAGATAAACCAATTTATGAAAAATTCTGATGAAAAAATATTTTTTTAATATATTAAGACCTCCAAATCCATCTGTGGCTGTAGATTTTACAATAGATCTAAATTCTTCAGACATTTTTTTCCACTTTTGTTTTTTTTGTTCTTTTACCTTCATTAATTTTTTATCAACTCCTTCTCTTTCACTTCTTTTTAATAACATAGCATGTTCAGAATCTAAAACCCTTTTTTTTTTAATATCAAATTTTTTCCTTTGCGTACAGAAAATTTTTTGGCAGATTGGTTCATGTTTCTCAAGAGTCTCATCTTTAAATCTACGTCCACAATGCATACATGCAGTTAAGCTTGGATCTTCTTCTTCATCTTCTTCCTCCTGTTCATCTAAGTAATCGGATCTTTTATTAGTTATTTAAAATTTAATTCATTAAAAGATTACTCATAAATATCTTCTCCTTTTTCATTAAAAGCTGGACGATCATCAACCACTTCTTCAACTTGCTGCTTTTTATTAGGAATTACTACAGGCTAATTTGATTTAGTAATTAAATTATAAATTATCTATATTTATTATGAAAAAAATAGTTTATTTTGGTTTCTTTTAATTTATAAAAAAATTTAATCTTTTTGATTACAGAAATTTAAAAGACATTTAAACTATTACATTTTTATTCGTATTGTTATTCATGATTCTTGGTCCTGGATTTCCCGAATTTCCTGGATTATTATTTTTAAGAAATTCGTTTTTATTTATTTCAATCAAATTACTGTTTTTATTAAAATTTCCTTGAAAATTATTGGATAAAAGATTTGTACGTGATGCTCCAAAATTATTATTATTTGGTTGAACTTGCGGATTGTTATTATTATTATTTTTTAGCCTCAATAATTTTAATGATTCATTTGCTTCATTTAATTCATCTTGTTGGGTTCTTTTATTTCCTAATGTGTTTTGATTATTGTAAGCAAAATTATCATTATTGATTCCAAAGCCATTCTTTGTTCTATTATTACTTAAATCATTGAACATGTTATCGCCTAATTTTAATATTTTGAATGATAAAAAAGAAGTTTAATTTTAGTTAATTAAAATATTATTAAAAATCAAACCTATAAAATTTTTAATAAAAATTTATAAGAAATTGAATGTTTAAAGATTTTAGAACTTTAACAATAACTATATTTTACAATATAATAACTTATAAAATAAGGAAAAATGAAACAAATTTTTTTACATAAAGTTAAAATTTGAATTATTTTTGGAATTTTCTTTAAAAAATACCTCTTGTGGTTCCCATATTTGATCCTGATTTGAGATAAGATCCTTTATTATTTGAAAGAATATTCCCTGGTAGGTTTTTATAAGTGGGATTCATTTTTGAATTTATTATTTTATTGCTTTTTATTAAATAAAATTTTTGATTTAGCTATTTGTTGAAAAATAAAATTTACATAATATAAAATGAAGATATAAAATGCCGTAAAATATATGATGATTAATTAAAGGTTTTTAAAAAATTTAAGAAATTTGATTAATACGAAGGACAACCAATAAATTATGAATAGAAAATAATTCTATTTATAAATAATAAATAAATTAAATTATCTTTAGGTTCATATAATATTAGTTTTTTTACATATAATCATTTTTAAAATATTATTTAAAATTCAGTTTATTTTATAAGTTTTATTGATTAAAAATAAACAAACTTAATATAAAATAAAAACAGGATAAGTTTAATTAGTTATTTTGATGAATTATTTGAATTATCAAAATCAATTAAACTTAAAATTTTATAAAAAAAAAATTAGATATCATCATTAAATAAGTAAATATTTGAATTTGATTTGTTGGGAAATACATCTTTTGATCCTTGTTTCCAATTATATGTTTCTTTTTCTTTATTTTTATTATAATTTGAACTTCTATTCATGTTCAAATTAGAAGGACTAAAGTCATTATTGTTATTATCATTCCCTAGAGCTAAATGTTTGAATTTTTCGTATAATTCTTTGAATCTTTGCATTTCCTTTAGTGATTTGATTTCACTTGAATTCTCATCACGTTCTAAAATTTAATTGGAAATTAAAAATATTAAATATATCCGAAGTTGATTAATAGATTTAATTGTTTAACCTTACTTAATCTGGTTTGTTGTTTATGAATATTTTTCCTTCTGCACTCAAATTCTTTTGCAGATTGCTTGTAAATATTATTATCGAATAGATTTCCTTTGTTTTTCATATAATTATTGAAAATTCTATTATTTAAATTTGAATGAGTTTTTAACCAGCGATTCGATTTATTTTCGGAAGAATCTTTTTTATTATCCTCATAATTTCTCAAAGATTTTTCAAAGTTTATTTTGGATGCAGCTGCTGAATCAGGAGAAAAGATTTCTTTTTTAGGTTTTGATAAACTCCTGCTATTAGAATTAAAAGATCTTCTTAACTTAGAATCAGATCGTCTATAATTATTTTCATTCAAATTATCATAAGAAACATTATTTGTATTTGTGTTATGAAGATTAAAATAATTATTATCATCTCTATTAAAAACATTATTTTGAGTTTGCCAGTTAATATTATTGTTGCTAATATTATTGTTGTTATTAGTATTTAAGTTTGGAATTGTATAGGTATTTTGTATAGTATGTAAATTATGGAAATTATTAGGTAGAGTGTATTTACTTTCTAGATCTTGTAATGAATCTTTAGGATTTTGGTTTTGGTTTATAGGTGATTTTGATTTTATTTGAGAAGTAGCAGTTTCATTATCAATATTTGAAATAAAGGTTTGTTTTTTATTGGAATTGTTTTTGGGAGTCAAAACTTTATTATTCGTTAAATCTTCATTTGAAGTTTTAATTGTTATTGAATCAGAGTTCTTGTTATTTAAATTTTTGAAGCTTGGGAATCTTGTGAAATTAGGATTTTTGTTATTTATAAACTCATTCAATTGATGATTAATAATATTATTAGAATTTTCTTTATTGGATAAAGTGTTATTCATAAAGGTTGAAAATTCTTCATCTTTTTCCTCAATTATCGAAGGAGGATGTCTTTCATGTTTTTTATAATTATTATATTGTGGTTCTGAATCTGTAAATTCTTCTTATAATTTTATTAAGATTATTATTATTAAAAATTTAATTTCTTAATAATGTAATTCAAAATAAAATATTCATTTTATTATATGAATATACACAATTACCTTTTTGCATCAACCTTTCTATCTCTTGTATAGTTGCATCCACTTTCTCTATCAACTCTTCATCCACATTTGGAGTAATAATTTTATTTAAAATATCTTCTCCGAAAAGATGGACTACGATTGAACTAATATCTTCTGAACTTTTAATTTTAAATATTATTTGTAGTATTTTATCAGCTCTGGAGATTTTATTAGGCAAATTAGAATTGATTTTTTCCTCAATGTTATTAATATTACTATTTAAATGGGATTTATTATAGGTATTTTCATTAAAAGCTATTTCTTCTGAAAATTTTTCTTTACTGATTCTAAATTCAGAATTTAAAAAATTTTGATTTTCAATATTTTCTTTAGTGTTATTTAATAGTTTTTTGCCTTCTCTATTCAATAGGTTTTTTTCTTTATATTCTTCTGCTTCTTTGTTTTCCAAATTCTGATTAATCTTATTATTTTCATTGAAATTTGATATTTCTAAGTCTCTATTAAAATTCTTGCTTCCACCGCTTAAATTATTGATTTTATAATTTTCATTTATTGAATTTTTATCTTCTTCATCTATTCCAAAAGTAATGATTTTTCTATCTGGAGAACTCAAATTATTATTGAGATTTGTATTAAGATAGTAATTGGAAATAATAGTATTTTCATTATTTAAATTTAATCTTTTATATGAACTAAAATTATAATTATCTAAAATTCTATTATTATCATTATAGTTAAAATTTAGGCTCTCTCGGATAAAATCATTAATAAGCTTTTTAGAATTTTCTCTTTCAGTCATCATATCATTGTATTGATAAGTATCTAGCTTTTCTTTTATTTTGTAAATAGTTGAACTATCCATTGATTCTCTCACAGCTTCATTGTGTTTATTATTATTATTTAAATTCGAATTTAAGTTATTAATATTGGTGGAATTAGGAATAGTAGACAAAGGATTAGAGAAATCAGTTTTTTTTATTTCTTCTCTATCAAAGTTTTCTTGAGTTATTGTTTTTAGTGTATTTGAATTATTATTTACTTGGTTGATTATATTTGTAGGAATTAATTTATTTGAATTAGAGTATAAAACACTATTTCTGTTTAAATTTTCTTGAGTATTCAGAATGTTACAAACTTCTCTGGTAAGGTCCTTACTTTTTTCCAAATTATCAGTTTTCAGAATTTTTATTTCATTTTCCAAAATCTTTATTTTTTTTTCTAATTCAATAATATATTTATCACTATTTAATTTAAGGTTGTCTTGAAATTTTATGTGTTCAAAGCATTCTTTAATATTATATTTTAATTCTTTTACATACTGATCAGAATTTTTGTATTTACTCTCTACAATCTCAAAACGATTAATAAACAATTCTAATCGATCTTCCAATTCTTTAATTTGAACATAAGCACTTTTTGTATTTTGTAACAATTCGCGTAAATCGTCTTCTATATCAAAAAAGAATTGTGTAAATTTCAATTTGTTAAAACCAAAATCATCAAAATTTTTTATTGATATCAATAATTGTCTGAATGAATGTAAGTCTTTTATCCTCGATTCAGTTTTGTCATACAAAGAATTCAATGTCTCTTTTTTAAAAACTTGCATTTTTAATTCTTAAGTATTCTTTATTAACAAAAATTTATAGGATTTTATTATTTTTTTAAATTTTGATTGATTTTTGTGTATAGTAATTGTTGAATAGAATTTAAAATAATTAATAATTTTAGAAATCTTAGATTTCTATACATAAAATGATTGAAATTACTGTAAATAATTTTAAAAAATTTTTTAAATTTAAATATTATAAATGAATAAGCATATGAATTTCTTGATTCTAGCATAGTGTGTCTTTCACTGCTTAATAATTAAAAATAATAAATAAAAACAATAAAATGAATCAAAATCAAAGAATTCTAAAAGAATACAAAAAATTTTTGAAATTGGCACACGAAATTCATCCTTATAATATTAGAATGCACACACTAAGAAAACTGAGATATGATTTCCAAAATCATTTAAATAATAAAAATACAATTGAAGATTTATTTACAAAATTTAAATATGATTATGAAAAGCTCAATAGAATCGTGCTTATTCAGAATATTAATGTTCCATATGAAGAATTTAAATATAAAAAAATTGAAAATAACCAAGAATAAAAATATTATTTAATTATTAAATTCACAAAGAAAAAATTTAATTGGAATTTAAGAGTTGATAAATCTAATTTCATTTTATGATTATTTTCATTAGAAAAAATTTACTTTTTTGTTTGGGTTTTATTGAAATTTAAATTATTTTATTGAGCTACATTGAAAGTGAGTTATATTTTTTTAAATTCTTTTTTTTTTTTATGAAAAAAAATTTTTTTATTAGAATTTGATATATTTACAGCAGATAACCCTTTTTATTATTAAAACAAACACCATTTAATTAATTTCTAAAATTAATTGGCTTATGTATAGGTATCAAACTAATAAAATATATATATAGCATAATGGG
>Ga0194116_10007786_pt1 | contig 10982 bp, 14 predicted proteins | sample TA2MahsurfametaG_4_FD_148617 | JGI IMG/M metagenome (GOLD analysis project Ga0194116, IMG submission 148617) | Freshwater microbial communities from Lake Tanganyika, Tanzania - TA2015008 Mahale S9 surface | ecosystem: Environmental > Aquatic > Freshwater > Lake | place: Tanzania: Lake... | reverse complement strand
ATAATTGATCTACTTATATATATTAATTAAATTTTTTTATAATTTTTATTTACTTATTCGAGTATATATTATATTAAAAAGTTTTAAAATAATCCTTTTCTCTAACTATTGAATTTAATTTTTAAGAACCTTTATCTATTTGATAATATTTATTTATTCCTTTTATACTTTAATTGCTTTAATGAAGCAAGTCCGTTGAAAGGGACAGAATTCTTTTAAGAAAAAAACTTACAAATAACATTTTTTTAGTTAAAAGAAGTTTTTCTATATTAGGGACTTGTACCACTGAATTCATTAATTAAATTTCAAAAAAATATTAAAATTTTTTAAATAGCGAATAAATATTAAATTCATTTAAAGACCATATTTTATCATGTAATAATTATTATATTATTTCTTTTCAATTTATTATCAAAAAATTTTCGAAATTATTTTTGTTTATTTCATTTCTGCTCTTCTACTCCACCATCCTATTCCAGCACAAACGAAAATAGTAATAATCATAAACAATATTAAAGATGCGATAGTATCTCCCATATCACATTTAACATTTCCAGGTAATGAAACAAATGTAAAAATGAACATAGCTATCATAATAATTGTTTTTCTATCATAGGGATTATAATGCTTATTTCTATTCTTATTTACTTCCATTTATTGTTTTGAATTTTATTTTTATTACAATTTACATAAAATTTCAAATAGAAAAAATAAAAATCATTTTGAAATCTGTATTATATGCTCAATTAAATAAATTTTAAATTATTATGATTATTTAATAGAAAAAACTAGAGTGTTGATTTTAAATTTGTATTCAAAATTCAATTTTTATTTTACTCAAAGTAATATTAAATTATCCTTTTTCCAAAAATTGATTTATTTCGAGATTATTATATTAATTAAGTAATATAAAAATAATTATAACAATAAATAATATTTTTTTTAATTTTCATAAATATTATATTTCATTTTGGTTATCTAATAAATCCATATTATTATCAGGTAGATTTTCTATTTCAACGCTTTTTTTATTATTGATTTTTTTAATTATTAATTTTTCGGAGAATTCTTGAATATTAACCAAATTGCAATCTTTCTCTATTCGAAAAACACTTATAGCTAGTGATTTTGTATCATTCATATATGCAACACCAAATAATCCACTACCTCGGTCCGATGAATATAAAGATTCAGTAGGTATGAGTTGAATTCCTATCAAAGGTTTAATTGGTATTTTATAAACCAAACATTCCGAATTAGTAAAGTAATGAAATTTAGCATTAAGATTATTCTGATTTTCGAGATCGATAAAATTTTGATTGTTTTTTTTCCTATAATAATTAATTTGATTAAAAAAAGATTGTCTTTCATAATCCCAAATTAAATTTAATAAATTGAAGCCTAGATTTTTTTGATAAAAGTATAAAAATTGATAAATTTGTAAAAATAATCTTGAATATCCACTTTTCTTTGCTTTTAAATATGTACTATCATTAATATTTTTAGCATTGTTTATATTATTAGCATTCGAAGTTAAACTTTTTCTATTAGATATATTAATTGGAAAAACTATCGATTTTTCATCTGTTAGATTTATCGAGAGATTTTCTAACATATTTGATGAATCGATAATCACTAGGCCTAAATTAGAAGAACTCTCTTTATATATTATAGGAATTTTAAGCAGCTTTAAATTGAGTTCACATAATGAATCATATTCGATAACTTTAATATTCTTTAAAGTTTTTTGTTTGAATTTTTCCATTCGAATCTCAAGCTGATTTACTTGTAAAAAAAAAAATTTAAATTTTTTTTTATTTTCAGGAGTAAAATACATTTTTTGTTGTTTTAAAAAATCATCTAAAGTGTAATTTTCTAATTTTGAAATTATATTTTGATCTTTACTCAAAGCTCTACAAACATCTCTACAATATTTTTTCCAAGCTTCATAGTAATAAGTTTTGATATACTGGACAAGCAAATCATAGCGAATTAAATTTTTCCGAAAAAGATAAATTAGACTTATTTTATTCTTTGTTTCAAGATATCTAAAAAAATAATTTTCATCTGAATCCTCTTCTTCTAATAAAGCTCCACTATTGTTTATTAACATATTATAAACAACTGGATAAAGGGTGTAAAATGCACTATAAAAAATATTAAAAGATTTAGGATCATTGTCATTTTTGCTTATCATATCTGTATATTTTGAAAATCTTTTCAAAACTGTATCTAACTTTTAAAAAAATTCAAATTTTTTTTCGAATAATTCTTTATATTAAAATCTATTTTTATAATAGAAATTAATGGAAATTAACAAACATTTCTTTATAAATAAAATATAGTTCTGTTTTAAATTTATTTTTAAGGAGATAACAGAAATTTTATTAATAAATTAAAAAATCTTTTAAATATAAAGAACCACTTTACCTCTGTAGATGTATTCAAAGAATTCGAATTTTTTATATTTTTCTTGTCAAGAAATGTCTCATTAGGTAAAAAATATTTATCAAATTTTTGAATATTTTGTGATACCTTTAATTCCTGAAGGAATTGTTCAATTAAAAAATTTGAATTATTATGGCAGAAAGAATTTTCAACTTCAATCGACATTTCATTTTTATCCATTATTCTTTGTAAATTTCACTCAAAAATAATTATTTATATTCTTCTTATCAATTTTAATTGACAAAATTGATTAATTATGCAGTGGTGAATAAGGACTGAAGAATATGAATCTTCCATTAAAATTAATTAAACAAATTATATATGTTTTATTTAAATATGAAATTTTTTAGAACACGAAAAAGATTTATTTTTCTGTGCTAAAAATAATTTCCAAAAAAAGAAAATGAAGACTTTTCTAAAATTCATAAATAATTTATTTTTTAATATTTTTATTCAAAGCATTTTAATATAATTCTATTAATTTATTTTATAAATTAAAACAACAAGATATTTAAAATTGTATTTAAAACAATATCGGATTATTTTCAAAGAGTCTAAGCTTATAAAAATTCACTAAAATTAAAATACTCTTTAAAATTATACAATTTCTAGAATTCATTTTGTTTGATTGAGGGATTCAAAATCAAAATTTTATTGAATGTATAGCAAACAATCCACAAAAATAAAAATGCTGGAATAGATACATTCAAACCCTCAACAAAAACTTCGGATTGATATTCCACTTCTTCATCTGAGACGAATTTATTAAAATAAACTGTTGAAATAACCACACTTGAAACGAAGTATCTATGAAAGTAAATATGAAAAAATTAAAGTAATGATAATTCTAATTTTTTTTTCTTTCTTACATCAAAAAAGACATAAATCCAGTTAAATTCAAAAAGCCAAATGCAACTCCGAAAACTACACTATAAAATAACTTGAACCAAAAAACCTTATCTAATTTTTCGTCTTTGTTTTGTAATTCTGATTTACCTTCTTTTATATTTATTTTAAGTTTTACTTGAATTTTCATCGGACATTATATATTTAAAAAATAAAATAAAATAAATAAAGCTTTAAAAATGAACTTTGAAAATGAATATTTAATAAAGCTAAATAAATACATCAAGGATAAATGCTCGAATGTCTGTGGCTTTGATATTATAGATGAAAAATTAATAATGAATTATGAAAAGCACATTGTAAAAAATGATTTGAATTTATTCAAAAATAATTTTCAATGTTTTGAAAAATGCAGTTCAAAATATTTTGAAAGTGGGATTGTTTCTTTACAAAGCCTAGAAAAATTTATGTCTTAAAGAATTAAAATTTATTTTATCCTTTATGAAATAATTTACATTTTTATTCCAAAAGAATTTCTAATAAATTGTTATCATGTATTGGAATTCCTTGATTTTAATAAATCTGAAATTAACAGGATTCAAGTTTTTATATAAATAAATAGTTTTTCTTAATAATTAACTAAATAAATTTTATTTAATATAAGAATCTATAGAAAATACTAAAATAAGTTTTTGAATATGAGCTTTGGTTTTATTTATAAAATAATATGAAATTAAAATTACAACGAAAACTTTATTTGTAATATTCATCTGCGTGATATTTTATTATAAAATTAATTTTTTTTTTTATATTAAACTAAATTTCAGTCAATTAATTTAAAAGCAAGTTAATTATAGGACTTTTATCTTTTTTTAAATAACAATTCTGTAATTATTATTATTTATTTAGTAATTAATAATAGAAATAATGTATTATTCTCAATAAATTAATATTTATTATTTTTATTATATTAGATTAATTATTCTTTAAATATGATTTTATCCTTAATAAGATACTTTTTACGATAACTTCAATTTCTTTTTACATCAAATAATTTTTAATTATTTTTATTATTTTATTATTATTACTTTATCATTATTAATTTTATCATTAATTTCAATACAGTTTGTTTATGTGAAAATTAATTATTTTTATTATTTATCGTTTACACTTTAATTATTATTACCAGTGTTTGAATTTGGATTAGTTGGTAAATTACTAGGGCTATTTCCACTATGAAAATTTCCCATCGGATTAAAGGGAAGATTCATATTAGGATTCATATCAAAATTATGTTGATTTTCTGGATTAAAAAACCCCATTTGATTTGGATCCATTGACGGAAACATAAATGGATTCATCATTTTCATTGGATAACCTCCCATTCCCATAGGACTCATCATTGGATTAGATAAGTCCATAAAAGGAAACATTTGTTGTTGGACTCGCATCATATTCTCATTTTTTGATCGTATTTCCATATCACCATGAGCAAAAGTGCATAAAGATCCATATCTGCAAGTTCCATCTGTTAATTAATATTAAAAAATATTTCTTTCATATTTTAGTTTAAATGAAAATAAAAAAAAGATTTAAACTTAGTTCTTATTAATAAATATATAAAGCTTATTCAAAAGAGATTTTTTAGTGGATATAATATTTAGGAAGAGTTTTGATTGAAAATATTCATGATTTCCTTTTTAAAAATTTATCCTTTTTATTTTATTGAGGAATTTACAGATAAAAAATTTAATTATAAATCTTGGATAAAATAGATTGATTGAAAATATTTAAAAAAAAAACTTATACCTTTTTCCCAATATTTGCATTTTACAATTTTAAAATTTTGGGGATTAGGTCCTTTTTTAGGCTGATTTAATTGCTGTTTTGGAGTTTGCATATAGGGAGTATTTTGTTGTTGCTTTAAATTTGAATTTCAATTAAAGAAAGAAACAAAGTGATAAAATAAAATAAAAATTTACATTTGAAAAATTTGATGCTCTTAATTCATCAGCTCCATGTGCGAATTGACATTTATCCCCAAAAGAGCATCCTTTATTAGTTTCAAAATGCTTGCAAAGCATAGTTTTATACTTACTTTGATTTTGAATCATGGGCTAAATATTAAAAAACTTTCTATTCTTACATTCATTTTAATTAGTAAATTATAAATTTTTATTAATATAATTTAATGAGCAGTTCAACTTTAATAAAAGTAACATTCTAAAATAATTAAAGCGAAAACAATTGTATGTAGATTGGATAAACACTATTGATGAACCAAGATGTCTTATTATGAACACATTTGAAGAGTTAAAAGATGGCTTGATTATATTAGATATTTTTAAAAATATAACAAAAAAATTGGATTTATTAGAAAATTATTTTTATGAGTTTATTAGATTATCAAAGTTAAAAGTGACTCCTATAGAAAGGATTGAGTTTGTGGTTAATATTTTAGCAAAAATATATCTTAAAGAAGAATTTGAAAATAAAATTGTATATGATGAAGAAGAATTAGAAGTAAAATAAAAATTTAAATAAAAAACAATTTATAATCCAAAACTCAAAATATTTCATAAAAGAGATCTTTTAAAATTTAATTAATAAAATACATAAAATATAACTGATATAATTATTTGTTTAGAATGTTGTTAGATAGAAGTTTTTTACATTTGGTTTTGTTTTTAATTTTTTATTTAGAATGATGGCTTTTTCATTGAATTACTTGAGATCTTGAAAAAAGGGCTGGAAACAATATCTCAAAACCAAAATCAAATAAATATTGATAAGAATGAAAAAATTAAAATAGATACAGATGAGATTAAATCTAATTTTAGAAAGATTTTAAATAAAAAAGTTTTAAAAAAAAATCAAACTCTTTCTTCTTATAAGAATTCTACAATTAATAATAAGATGAATAAAAGTGTAAAAAATGATAGTAAAAATAATAGCTTTACTAAGCGGGAAAATAGCAATGATGAATATAAATGTGATTTAATAAATGCAAATAAAAAAGAAATATTGAATAAAGAAATTAATCAATTAGAGGATAATATTCATAATTATTCAAATTCTTCTTATAATCAAAATAAAAATAAAGGAAAACAAAGCAATTTAAATTTACAAAATAATCATTTCATAAATGAAAATGATAGAAATTTTTATACACAAAATAATATTAATAGCAACATAAGTCATCCCGAAACTTTAAATAGCTATAATTTAACAGATTTTAACAACCGAAATATTAATAAAAATGAATTATTTAATTACGAAATTAAAAATCCTGATGGAAATCGTTTCCCAAAAGTAATTGATTATTCCCCTGTTAGATCAAAATCCAAATCCATAGATAAAAGTAGCGATAGAATTTCAAATAAAAAAGAGAATGAGTTTTCACAAAAATCGAAATTTGAGATGGATGGTCTTTCTCAAATTATTCAAAATGGCTTAGATGGCGAAAATTATAAAATTTGTAAAAATATTTTGCAGGCCCAAAAGCTTAATAAGCAGCTGAATCGGCAAACATATTTGAATAATTTTATTAATTCATCTGTAGAAGAAAATTTTTCAAATCAAAAGACCATAAACACTGAAAAAAATTTTTCCATTAAAAATAAAAATTTCGTTGAAGAAAATTCTATAGATGCAAAATACAATAAAATTAATTCACTTATTGCAAGTAAATCCAATGCTCTTAAATCAATAGAAACCTCTAACAAAGTAAATCTCAATGCCAAATCAAATTATAAAATAAATAAAAATGATAAAAAAAATCAAATTAAGGGAGAACGGATAAACAAAAAGGAAATTTTCAAATTTAAAAATTTTGAAAGCAAAGTTCAAGAAAGATCAAGGTCCTTTTCAAAATCTCTATCAAGAGGTAGATCTCGTTCTCTATCCGATGATAGAAGCAAAAGAATAGGCAGCAGTAAATTAACTCTAATGAATAAGTTAAGCAGCATTCCACATTCTGAATTTTTTGAAAATTTAAATAACCTCTCAAACATCAGTGAAAATGGTAGGAGAAGTGTTAGTAATTGCAATAAAAAAATCAAAGAAATTGCTTCGCAAAGAGGAATTCCTAAAAAAACTCCAATTATATTGAATAATATTAAAATTAATTTCTTAAAATTTATTAAACCTTCTTATACGGTAGTCTATTGTGATAAGGAGAAAATTTTTAAATACAGAAACAAGCTTACTGATCCTTTTAATTTAAATAATTTAATTAATAGTGATGAAGGAAACTTTGGAAATATTTTAAAAAACTCAGAATTATTTATGAAAAGAAACAAACGTAGCCTAAGCAAGAAAAAGAAATCAAAAAAAAGCAAGTTGAGAAGTTTATCCAGAAAAAAAAGCCTTTCTCCTATAAAAACCAAAAATAGCTCTGAAAACATTTTGAATCAAAAAAGCAAAAATTTTTCACCTAAAACATTCAAAAGGAACCCAAGCCAAAATATCAGCAAAATTAGTAGTAATAGCAAAATATTTGGAGAAGATTTTAAAATTCATAATAAACAGCTTTACATTAAGGAGAAAAAAACAAATTCGGTTAAAAAATTTAATAGAGAATTCCCTGAAAAAAAGGGTTGTTTTGGATTTGAGGAAATTATTCCTTGGATTGAAGATTTAAATTTAATAAAATCAAATAGTCTTTCTTTGGAAGACTTACCAGAATTTGCATCTTCTGGAATTCTGTTAGCAGATTTGATTAATAGATTAGAAGGAGTAATTAAATTTTAATAATAAATAAAAATTGATTTTATAATTTAAAATTTATTAGAAAGGAGAAGTTTTGAAAGGAATTTTCCGAGATGCAAATAGACATCAAACAAAAAAGAATTTAAATGTTTCAAAAGTTTTGGAATATCTAAGACAATATGAAAAATTCAATTCAAGACACTTATTTTCTGCTAATAAAATCATTAAAGGCTCTCCACAAGAAATTTATGAATTGATGATTGATATTCATGATTTTTATTGCAAATCCTACATACCTTCAAAAATAAAGGAAGAAAAAAGGCTTGATAAAATAAATTGTTTAGATTTTGATGATGATAATGAGTTTATTAAAATTAACGACAAAAATCTTCCAAATAAATTTACAACTAATCAAGAAAATTTAAAAGTTTATGTTAATAGCTTTTATAAAAATATAGACAGAGATCAAAATAGTATTGACAGAGAAAATTTAATTATTAATAATAACAAAATTAACAGAAATATTTTATCTAACTATGATGATAAAAATACAAGTTGCAAAAACCCTACGAATAATAATCTCAATTTAAATCAAAACCATGTTGCGAAAAAGAGTAATAAAATTATGAAAAAAGCGGTGAAGGGAAATTCTAAAAACAAAAAAAATGATTATTATTCAATTTCAAGTTTTGATTTTGATAGCAAGATTTATGGAGCACAAAAAGACTTTAAAGATATTATGTAATTAGATAAGTTAAAGAAACTATTTAAAAAATATAAAAACTTTTAATGTATAGATAAAAATAATTTGAATTGTTTTACTTATAAAATAGGGAACTTCAACTTTTAATATTATAAATAATATATCAAATTTAAATTTATAAGCATTTTAAAAATGACTATCTAGAAAATAAATAAATTAATAGGGAGCGAAATAAATGTGCTTTTAATAACAACCTAAAATCTCAAGAATTATCTTTATATTCAAACCATACCTCTAACAAAAAGAAAAATAGATCAAAAAGCAATAAAAAGTTCTCAAATGAATTTAATCATAATACAACGATAAATAATTTAAACAAATTTCAACCAAATTTTAATTCAATATTTGAGAGTAACAATTCTCCTAAAAATTTAAAATCCAAATTAAACAAAACTGTTATATCATTTTCTCCTAAAGAAATTAAAAGAAAAAATAGTGATTATTTCATTACATTTAAAATAGACAACGCTTATAAAGTAAGTAATATTATAGAAAATAATTTGAATTTGTTTTCTAATAATAATATAATGCCAAAAAATTTTGATATTAATAAAAGAAACAACCATCTATCTAATAATGATGTAAAGAAAATCGAAAAGAAAAATTTCAAAAATGAAATTAATAAACAGATTCCTCCTCAAAGGCCAAGAAATTTTGAATACATTCATTATACAGATAGAGAGAATCAAATACATGAATATAAAGCTCATAATGCGAATTTTGCAAATTCTTTAAATTTTAGAATAACACCCGAAAAGCAAATTGGAATAGAATTAATAAGTCCTAAAAGCGTAATTGAAAGACGCAATAAAATAATTAATGAAAGGATTTCTAGAAGCTTATCTAGTCAAAAAAATCGAGAAAAAAGCAGGAGCGAAATTTTCAGATTTTTATCAGAAAAGAGAAATAATTCAGAAGACAAAATATATTATGAAAGCGATAAAGAAGAAATTCATTTTAGAACTTGTCTTGAAGATTTAAATAAAGAGAAAAAGAATAATTTAATTTGTAAAGTAAGAAATACTTTGCATAATCATAATCAAGATGACTCAAAAAATTTTATGAGAAGAGCAGCATATGAAAAAGATCCTAAAAATATTTCCTTTTTAGCCTTCAAAATAAATCAAGAAAAAGCTAATGAAATGAAGAATTTAAACTTCCTTGAATCAAGAAAAAATCAAATGATTAATAAAAAAAAATTCATAAGAAATCTTAAAAATCAAAAAGGAAATGAAAAAGAAAGTGAAAACAAATTAAATGAATTTCGAATAGGAGGTTCAGAAAGTCCTGATTCAGTTCATAATAGAATAACATCTAAAATGATAATTGATGCTGATTCGATTATAAAATGGCTGTTATCCTTAAAAATTAAAGATGCAGAAAAAATAAAATTTTTTGATGATTCTTATAAAGACAATACTAAATATTTAAAAAATCCTAAAAAGCAAAATGTTTTAAAAGAAATAAGAAATGGGTTAGTTTATTACTTTTTATATATAATCAATTATTTTCACTTTTTTTTTATTATCTTAAATTTCAATTAAAATTTTCGAAAAATTTTTATTTTAAAAGATTGATTCTAAATGATATACTCTGTAAAATAGATAGCAATAAACCGAAAGGAGTTATAGAAAATCCAAAATCACATGCTAATGAGTTATGGAATCTTAAAAAGATATTAGAAGTTTTAAAGTTTAAAAAAGTAAACAAAAAAGTTTAATTATTTATTTTATAGACAATTCCCAGTAAATTTATGAACGAATTTGCAATTCATGATGGTACACCTGAATTTATAATTGAGTTTATGCTTGCAATTAAAAATGCGTATAAAGATCAATCTCTATTTTATCTTACTTTAAATTCTCAAAAATGAAATATGTGAGATAACAAAATTTTCAAAAAGGAAAAAGGAATTGAAAAATTTTTTTTTAGATTAAAGTTTTTATAAGATAAAAATAATAAATTTATTTAACTCATTAAATTTAAGAGTAAATAAAAAAACACATTAAATTCAAATTCAAAAATTTTTTAAAATTTTTAATACTATGAAAAATGGCTTTTTATTAAAAGGGTTAAAATAAAAAATTTTGAATTTAAAATTGGGCTTTTCATTAATTATTTTAGAAAAAATTGGTTGTGTTCATTTTGAAGAAATATTTTTTTTCTTTTTAAATAATCTCAAATAATTTTAACCTAATTTTTCGATATTTTTTCA
>Ga0194116_10007785_pt1 | contig 10983 bp, 8 predicted proteins | sample TA2MahsurfametaG_4_FD_148617 | JGI IMG/M metagenome (GOLD analysis project Ga0194116, IMG submission 148617) | Freshwater microbial communities from Lake Tanganyika, Tanzania - TA2015008 Mahale S9 surface | ecosystem: Environmental > Aquatic > Freshwater > Lake | place: Tanzania: Lake Tanganyika... | reverse complement strand
AGATTCTGGGGGAATGAGCGCGCTTCTTCCGCCGAAGCCGTTTCCCGGCCCTCCGGGCGGTTTCGTGCTCTGGAGGGCACCTCGTCCGCCCCCGGTTCCCTCAAGCCGCCCTTTGGCCCGCAAACGCCCTTGCTGCCGGCCTTCTGGGACCCCAACGGGGGGAGGGGATGTGCGCCCGCGCAAGGGCTTCGACTTCAATTGGGTAAATCGACTCCTTAGAAAAATTCTCCAAAGGCGGGCCTGTGTTCCCGGCGTTAGGTATGCTGCTCCCCCGGCGAGCCCTCCTCATTGGTCTTACCGGCCACGGTCGTCGTCGGAGGGGAGGACGCAGACGACGGGCCGGCGGGGGACGGGATGGCGCCGGCGTCAGCGACCTCGGCGAGCGGAGAGCGCATCCCACTTTTCCCGGGCCATCTTCTCCGCTTCAGCCCGCTGCTCCGGTGTCATCTGTGCGTCAACCGCAGCCAGTTGCTCCCGCGCACCTGGAACGTCGGCGGCGCTGGCCAGATTGAGCCAGCAGTGGGCTCGCACACGATCGACGGGAACTCCCACCCCATCACGGAAGGCGATACCGAGGCGGTACATCGCCTTCGGATGGCCTTGATCGGAGGGGGAAGCCAACAATTGATGATATCGTTGCGCATCGCTGGGCCGTCCGTTCTCCCGCAACAATGCCTCCGCTTGCTGGAACTGCATTTCAGCAGGGTTTTGCTCGGGCTTCGATTTCACCGTCGATAAACTCGGGGCAGGCTCGGGAATCGTCGGTGGCTGAAACCTCCTCTGACCGCCGAGATCCGGCATCGAGGCTGGCGGCACAGCACTCGACGCAGTTGGCTTTGCGCTCGAGGACTCGCTCACTACCTGAGGCGCTGGCGCAGGAATTGGGAGCTGAGGCCGCTTGAACTCGAACGGAATCTGCATCCTGGCCACAACCGGTCGGCCACCGACCGTAGGAGGCTCAAATAGCCACTGCGAGACCGCCTGAACGGCAGAGTAGCCGAACGCCTCCTGAGAAGCCGAGATTGTGCGCGGAAGCCGCGCCTTTCCGGACTCATCGATAAGAAACTCTATCAGGGCCTGCCCCTCGTTCAGCTGTTGGTCCACCGACAAGGGGTAGACCGGTGCTCGCCGGGAAATCGGCCGCGGAACACGGTCCAGATTGGTTTGCTTGCCCAACTGCGCGCCCTCGCGCCGTTCTCGCTTCAGTAGATCCAAGTCCTCCTCGCCCGCGATCTGCAAATCAGGATCCAGCCGGAATTCCTGCGTGAACCCCTCGATCGCCGGCACCGGCTTCCCTTCCTTCAGCGCGGGGGAAAACTCGAAGCACTCCAAGGCTGCCTGCAGCGCGCGTCCGAACTCGGAATGCGAGGTATCGCTGACCAGAGTCTGCGCCACCTTGCCGTCCGAACCCACAATGTATCTGACCGAGGATTTCCCGGTGACCCTCGCGAGAAGGAGCGCGTAGGGGTAGACCGGCCTCACGGTTCCTCGCGCGACTGGGGGCGTGTCATACCGGAAGCCCTCCGGGAGCGATGCGGGGTCGCCCACCTGACGCCGAACCAGAGGGCCCTGTCCGCCGTCCGCGGTTTCGTTCAGGGAGAAGATCACGGGCACCTGCATCGAGGTATCGACCGGCTGTCCGGCGCGCATTCCCGGCACGAAACGCCACTTTTTCACCGCCTCAATGGCTGAAACGTCGAAAGCGGGGTTCAGGCTTCGGCTGACCACCGGGTCGCGGACGCGGCCCTCGCGATCGACTATAAAGTCCACCACAACCTCGCCCCTCATCCCGCTGGCATGCATCGATTCCGGATACACCGGCCGTTGCTGGAAGATTACGGTGGGCGGCGTGCTGACAGGTACGGCGGCCCCAAGAGTGCAGGAGCAGCCGAAGGCGATCACGAAGGCCAACCAGCAGAGGCTAGGACTCCGGACCGCACCGCGGTGACTCTCGGCCCCAATGCTGAACCGCCTGATCCAAGTGCGCACCGACCAGCGGCCGGCAGCGGATTCCCGAAGATGGCTGCGGCGGTGGGGCTTCATCGAAAGTCGGAGCGGGCGGTGCGTCGCTTGCGTGCCGGGGCGTCAAAACACCTCGTAGACCTCGACCAGGGCCTCGCCGGCGGTGTTGTTCACGCCGGAGACCTTCACAGTGTAGGTCGATCCGGCCGGCAACGTGACCAACGCGGCGGCATCGCGGCTCCCCGCGGCCAGCGGGAAGGCACCCACCCGGGCGAAATTTGGCGCCAGGGCCGCGTCCCAGTTATCGCTCCGCCCCAGCACGCGGCCCGCGCCGTCCAGCACCTCGAGTTCAGGATCCGCAAGCGCGCCCGCCACCCCGAAGGTCGCGAGGGTCGGCCCCACGGCCCGGACCAGCACCTGCTTGCTCCCGGCCCCGGCGACCACGAAGCCCGCGATCAGGACATCCGCGCCCGTGCCGACCCAGTGCCGGGCGGAAAGGTTCACCAGCCGCGGACTGGTCTCGGCGCCCAGATCGTAGGCCTCGACCAGCACCGCGCCGGAACCGGGGCCTTTGACCTGAACAGTGAAGGCTCCGCCGAGCGTCGGGTTGAGGGCGGCGTCCCTTGAGCCCACGACGAAGCCAAAGGCCCCGGCGGACTGGAACAGCGGCGCCAACGTGGCGTTCCAGTCGTCGTTCGTCGCCTGGGGTCGCGACCCACCGGTGTAGAGCTCCATTGCAGGATTGGGCAGGCCGTTCAGGCCGAACTGGTTCAAGGCCGGCCCCGCGGCCCGCAGCAGCAGGCCCTTGGTGCTGAGAGGGACGCCGCGGCGAGCACGCGGTCCCGGGTCGCCGCCGGAATCTTGTGACTCCGCCGCAGCGCGTAGGAGGCACAGGCCAGCGAAACTCCGGCGGCATCCGCGAACTGCTGCAGGGAGACAGAGCGGGTCGGGCCTCGGGGGGGTGCCATGGTGAAGGGTTTCACCAACTGCGGCGTTGTAGGCAATCCCGGAGTGTCCGAGCGTGGCGAAAGTTCCCCGCCCTGCTGTCCGGATTCCCCGGTCGCAGGGCGCTCCCGAGTCGCAACGAACCAACCCTGATACCACCATCATGCGTGCCCTCCTGCCTCATGCGTGCCGTTCCCTCCTGCTGCTCCTCGCGAGTGGCTGTCTGCTCACTCCCGCCTCCGCGCAATCCGTACCGCCGGCCAAACCCGAGGAGGACAAGGTCGTCGTGCTGAACGCGTTTGAGGTGCGAAGCTCGAAGGACCTGGGTTATCGGGTGGCCAACTCCGTCGCCACCACCGGTATCGCCCAGGCGCTGCTCGACACGCCGCTCTCGATCACGGTTTTCAATAACGAGTTTCTGCGTGACGCCGGCAAGACCGGCTTCCTCGGCGCACTTTCCTTCGCCAGCGCCGTCGCGCTCGACGATAACACCCCGAATGGCAACTTCGCCCCCGGCGCGGGTCGCGGCAATTCGCAGGGCAACCTCACCCGTTTTCGCGGTCAGCCCTACAACGGCACCTTCCGCAACGGCCTCCGGCAGTTCTACGGGTTCGACACGGAAAACATCGATCGCGTTGAGATCGCCAAGGGCCCGATGGCGGTCTTCGTCGGCGGCGCGACTCTCGGCGGCGAGGTCAACAACGTCACCAAGAAGCCCCTGTTCGTCGCCCAGCGTGAACTCACGCTGAAGATCTCCTCGCACGAGACCTATCGGGTCGGCCTCGATCTCACCGGCCCCGTCAACCAGGCGAAGACCGTGGCCTACCGCTTGATCATGGGCTACCGCGACGGCAACCAGTGGCAGGAGAATTCGCACAGCACCTCAACGTTCATCAACCCCACCGCCTTGTGGAACGTGACGCGCACTCTCACCACCCGCCTCGAGGTCGCGTACCGCACGAGCAAGGGCAACGCGGTGTCTCAACCCCAGCCGTCGACCCTGAATTACCAGCGGGCCTTCGATAGCCCCAGCCAGCCGCTGCTTGATCTCGGCCGGCTGCGCGCGGGCGCACTCGCGGGCGTGCCGTTCACCATCGCGGAGTACCGCAGCCGCATCGGCTACGGCGGCTTCGGCCAATGGCGTACCGATATCCTCAATACCACGGGCAAGTGGACCGCCCTCGGCGTCGGCGAGACCCTCAGCGAAGGCAACGCCGCCACCGGCCGCCGCTACAACTACTTTGGGCCCAACGCGGGCTTCTCGGAGCCCTCCACCATCATTGAAAGCGAGACCACGCTCTCCGCGACGACGTGGTTCGACGCCGCCCTGATCGGCCGCTACACCAAGGCGCGGCTCAACTACGACCTCTACAGTTTCGGCACCCGCCTGCAGCCCGCCGGTTACTACCAAAACAACAACTTCAGCGCCAACCGCACCAAGGACACCATCCGCGATCTCAAATTCCAGGGCGTGCTGAAACATGCCTTCTGGCGCACCAACAACAAGCTGCTCTTCGGCGGGCAATTCGGCGACACCGAGCGCACCGTCGAGGACGCCGTGATGAACTACGCCGCCTACCCGCTCTCCGTTCCCGTCTCGCCGCATATGACTCCGGATACGGTGAACACCGCGCGCGTCCCCGCCGTCCTGACCGGCGCCAACGCGTGGATCTACTGGGATCCGCGCGCCCATCCGTTCCCCGACAACCGCCTGATCACCACTTGGCCCTCGGCCGTGCAGCCCGCCGGGGTCAAGGCCGCCGACTACAACCACAACATCGGCCGCTCCGGTTTCGCCGCGCTCAACTCGGGTTGGTTCGACGATCGGGTCATGTTCACCGCCGGCAAGCGCTACAACTGGAGCTACGCGGTCAACGCTACCGTCGACCGGCACGGCACCGCGCTCCCGGGCGCCAGCGCCACGCCCAACATCAAGACCGAATCCTATACGCTCGGCGCCACCGTCCGGGTGATCATGGGCCTCAACGTCTTCGCCAGCCAGAACCAGGGCGAGACCGGCCGGGCGGGCTCCAGCCTCGTCAGCCGCGTCTCGTTCGCTCCGGCCACCGTGCCGCTCGACATCGTCACTCCGGCCGAGCGCGCCGCCAACCCCGCGCCCAACGATCTCGGCAAGGGCAGGGAACTGGGGCTCAAGTGCGAGCTGTTCGATCGCAAGCTCACCGGTTCCTTCGGCTGGTTCAGTCTCACCCGCGGCAATATCCTAATCACGGATACCAACAAGAACTCCGCCGACCCCCGCAACCGCGGCACCGAGGCCGATCTCAATCCCGCGACCTCCAATCCCGCTGTCCGCGCCTCCGTCAACTGGTTGACCACCATCGATGGCAACACGACGGAGGGCTACGAGACCGACTGGCTGTGGACTCCCAACAACAACTATTCGCTATGGCTGGCCGCGAGCCATCTCTACCGCAACAGCCCGACGGTCGCCAAGCTGCCGACCAATGATGTGGCTCTCGACATCAACTACTGGCTGTTGAAGGACCGCCCGCTGCCGAACTCGCCCGACGACATGGTGCGCTGCTTCCAGCGCTACGCGTTCACCGAGGGCCCGCTCAAGGGCGCCTCGCTCGGCGTCAGCGTGCGCTACCAGTCGTCGCAACAGCCCGCCGCCGACAACACCGCGTGGGGCACCGTGCTGCCCGCCTACACCCTCTATGACCTGACGCTGGGCTACAGCTCCAGGATCCGCGGCCTCCGGGTGGACTGGCAGCTGCAGATCGACAACCTCCGCAACCAGACCTACTACACCGGCAACCGCGTCTTCGGCGCGCCGCGGGAGTTCACGCTCTCCGCGACCACGCGGTTCTGAGGCTGCCGCTCCCCCTGAAAATCCAGTTTCCTTTCCGTAACCACAATCAGAAGTGTAAAGTACCCGAGTTAGAATTTATATTTCAGCGTCACGCGCGCGTTCAGCGGCTTGCCGGTCCAGACCAGCGGACGGCTGCTCGAACTGGCGATGTATTCCTCATCGAAGAGATTTTCGATATTCAGTTTCACGCCCCAATGGTCGTTCACCTGGTAAGCCACGATCAGGTTTACCAAGGTGCGGGGCGCGAGATAAAACGTCGGCTGATTGGGCACCGGCGTGAGCGAGCTCGTAAACCCCGAGGGATCGTCACCCGCGCGCCGGTCGAGCCAGTCGGCCGACAGGCCCACGTCGAAGCCCTTGAGCATCGAATCGTTCTTGAAACGGTAATTGGCGAGCAGGGCCCACGAGCGGGGCGCTGAATTGCGCAGCTCTTGGCCAAACGGATTGAGGTTGGTGAAATCCGCGTAGTTGCCGATCAGCGAAAACTCCGGAGTCAGATTCAGGCGCACCTCGTATTCCCAGCCCTTGGCCTTGCGATCCGAGATCAGGTTCGGCAAAGGCGGATTCGGGGCGGGCACAGCGCGATTACCCGGATTATAAATGCTGAAGCCAAGCTGGTCGGTGTCGAAATGCCCGATCGTGATCAGCACGCGCCCATCGAGTCCCTTGAAGCGAATGCCATATTCCGTCGTCTCGCCTTCCTTCAGGGGTGCCAGTCCGGTCGAAATATCGAAGGCGTCCGAGGGCGTCGCGTTTTCATATTTGCTGTAATAGAGCGCAATGCTGGGGATGGGTTTGATCACCGCGCCCCAGTTGAACAGCGTGGTGTCCACTTGCGCGATGACGCTCGGCGTGGCGGAACCGACGCGCCGGTCGCGTTGGGTGATGTCGAAATTATTGTACGAGAGATTGCCACTGAGGGAGAATTTCCCCTCGTAGAAATCCAACGCCTCCGCTGCGTAAACCTGCTGCGTCGTCGTATGCGAGGTCGAGTTGGTGCGGAGCGTCGTCGTGGGGTTGTAGGTGGAACCGGTCGGATTGTCGTAGTTCAACACCGGGCTCGTGGAACCATAATCTTTGCGAGATTCCTTGGCGCTCGTGATGCTGAAACCGGCGGTCAAATTGGCGACGAGCCAGTTGGCGCGCTTGAACATATGGTTGCCGTCGCCCTGCAAGTCGAAGAGCTCCATCTTGAAAACGGGGGAACCACTGCCGCGAACGAAATTGCGGGACTGCGGTGCCGCCGTCGATCGGGTGAAGGTGGGGCCGGGACCAAACACAAATCCCGGCTCATAGATACCCGTCAGCGGGTTGCGGGCCCCGCCCGTGCCTCCGCCTTGGGGCGCGCCGGTATTCTGCGTGCGGCCGCTGCCCACCTCGCTGTAGCGCCCGGCGAGGCGGAACGAAAAGGCATCGCTCAACGGCACCGTGAGAAAGGTGCGAAGTTCGTGACGCGTTTCCCAGCGATGATCAGTCCCGTAGGTATTCAAGTCGCGCTTGATGCCGTCGAGGATGCGGGAGGGCGTGTTCGTGCCCGAGGAAGGATCGATGGGCACGCCCTGGAAATTTTGGGAACCCCACTTGGTGTACTGCCCCTGCAAGGTGAGCTGGGCGCCGCTGGTTCCGCGCCACGTGACCATGGGCATGATCGTGGTTTGCCGATAATAATTATCCCAATAGCCCTCAGTGTCCTGGTGCGCCAGAAGGAGGCGGGCTGCGAAGTTTTTCTTGGTGCCGAACGTGCGATTCACGTCCAGTTGCGCGCGATCCGAGTCGAAGAGACCGGCTTCGAGGAGCAGTGAGCCGAAATTCCTGAACAGGGGTTTACGGGTGACGATGTTGATCGCACCACCCGGTGAACCGCTCTTGGCCAAGATGGGGCTCGGACCTTTCACGACTTCCAAGCGCTCCACCACGACGGTGTCGAGATTGCCCTCGGAGTTGAGCGTCTGAAAACCGTCCACGATGGTGTTCTCCATCTGGAAACCGCGGATCGTGGTGCGATCCGCCGTGGTCGTGTTGCTCGAAAGCGTCACCCCTGCGACGTATTTCGCGGCATCCACCACCGTGATTGCGGAGGTGACCTCGAAAAGCTCGCGATTGATAATGGAGATGTTCTGCGGGGAATCGAAGACGTTCACGCGCACGCGGCCGGAGGTCGCCTCGTTGGATTCGTACCGGCCCGGCGGCTTGCCCGCCACTTCGAAGGGGGAAAGGACCACGACTTCCTCGGTCGCGGGTGCGTTAGTTTTCTCCGGACTCGCTTGGGCGGGCAGGCGCGAGGCACCGGAACTAAGAAACAGCGCCGCGAGAGCGTGGCGCAGGGTCTTGGAAGGTTGCATGTCAGGTTCTGTGGGGTCGCTGGTGGGCTGGATTTTTTTACAGGAAGGAAACCGGATTTACTGGGGGATCGAATCCGGGAGGGGTTTAAGGGGAGGGTGCCGGTTAAAAACGGAGTCGGACCCCTGTAGTCCCCCAACCCTCGAGTCCGCCTGACCAGCCAGCGGCGCGAAGAGTCGGTCAACAAAGATATCCCGACAGAAGCTCAGCGACTCGCCCGATTCAGGCGCCGCGCCAGCGGATGTTCGGATGGCCGTCGTGTTCACCGTGATGTTACGAGACACACACTCGGCCGCTCGCTGTCAAGCAGCGAAGCTTCAAAGCGACTCCGCGGCGTCGGCTTGAACGAAGTCGTCGTCTAGCGAGGCCTGCCCATCGGCTGCCGGCCAGAAAACCGGCTCGGAATCGGCGGAATCAGGCTGGGAATAGTCGTCACCGAACAGTTCGCCCTGCCCGGCTTCCGCCAGCGCGACTTGCGGCGGCAGGGGCAGTTCGAAGCCGGTCTGGTCGAAGTCCTCGTCCGGCTCCATCACCTCGGCGCGGAACCGGATCGGCTCGTCACGTGGCTGTGGATACGGCAGCCCGGGCGGGAAATCCGGCGGGTCGAGGGCGTGACAGTCGCCCGTGGCGGCGTCGATGAGAACGTCGACCTCCGGCCGGGGCGGACCCACGGCGAAGGGATGATCGTGCGGGCAGAAGAGGCCCAGGGGCGCGAGGATGGCGGCGATTTCGGCTTTCGTCTCGGCGACGGCGATGGGCCGCAGCAGGCCTGAGCAGAGCGGGCATTGGAGCGGGTCCGCGCCCCAGACTCGCTGGATCAACTCCCGCCAAGCGGCCCGGCGGCGGCGTGGGTTTTGCCGGCCGCAGTGCTGGCAGTTCGTTGCCGAAGCCCGCGGCTCTTGTTGCTGTACCAGCCGTAGTAGCGGACCTGCGGCACACCCTTTGGTGGAACCTGGTCGAGCAGCGCGGCGATGAACTGGGAGGCGGAAAAAACCTCGAAGTTGCGCTTCGTGCGCCAGTGGCGATCCGAGCGGTAGAGGACGCTGCCGGCTTCGGCGTTGTACGTGATCTTTTCGAGAGGGAACGGGGCGCGCAGGAGATATTCCGCGAGGCGGCGGCGACCGGCGGCATCGTCGGAGGCAAGGGGGGCTCCGCCGGCGTCGACGGAAAAGCCGCTGTGTCGCCTTGAGCTCGACCAGTATCCGGCGATGGCCATAGCGCGGGTTCTCGTTGCTGAGCGCATGGAGCCACTGCACCAACGTGAGAGGACCCCGGAAACTGCGCTGGGTGGAGTGTTAGTCTGCGGTGATGGTTGATGTGGTTATTTCGGTGGCGGAATGCAAGGCCGGGCGGAGGGAAGGACCGGCTTGGCGGTCCGTCCCGGAGCCCGGCCTTGCAGAAAGTGACTTTGCCGCGAAACGCGCGGGCGCCGCGTAGCCGAGTGAACTGTGCGGGCGCTCGGCGTTGTATTCTTGGCGGTAGTCTTCGATGACGACACGCGCCTCGGAAAGCGTCCAGAGCTGCTCGCGGTTGAGGCACTCGTCGCGGAAACGGGAGTGAAACGACTCCACGAAGCCGTTTTCCCACGGGCTGGCGGGCGTGATGTAGATGGTTTTGATGTTTTGCGCGGCGAGCCGGCGCTGGAGGTCTTTGGCGATGAACTCCGGTCCGTTGTCGGAGCGGATGAATTCGGGCGCGCCGTGGTCGGCGATCGCCGCTTGGACCAGCGCGATCACGTCCGCCGAGCCGATTCGACGCTCAGGTCGCAGGACGTGCACTTCCTTCGTGTGCTCGTCGAGCACCGTGAGCATGCGCAGGGCACCGCCGTGGACGGTCGAGTCGGCGATAAAGTCCCACGTCCATACGTGACCGCGGTGGTCGGCCTGCGTCGGCAGGCCCGTCGACTCGCCGCGGCGCACCTGACGCTTCCTTGGCGGCGGCACGCGCAGCCCTGCGGCGCGGCGCAGTCGCTGCACCTGCTTGCGGCCCACGGCAAAGCCTTCGGCCCGCAGCTTCACTGCGATGCGGCGAAATCCGTAGCGCGGATGTTGGCGCGACAGCTCGTGCAGGCGCGTCACCAGCCTGGCGTGCTCCGGCGCCGGCGGCCGCGCTCGGTAGCGATACGTCGCGCGTGCCAGCCGTAGGCACCGGCATGCCGCCCGCCCGGAACACAGGCCCTCGTCGATCACGAAGGCCGCCATCCGTCGCTTGTGTCCCGGGCTCACCATTTTTTTCCTTCACCGCCTCCAGCACGCGGTTCTGCAAGAGCGAGTCGGCCAGCATCTTCTTCAGCTCCGCGTTCTCGCGCTCCAATTCCTTGAGCCGCTTCGCTTCATTCACGTCGAGTTGACCAAACTGCTTCTTCCAACGGTGAAACGTGACCTCGGAGATGTTATGCTCCCGGCTCACTTCCACGATGCTCTTGCCGCTGTCGGCCTCCCGCAGGATGTGGATCTTCTGCTCCGTCGTGTGTCTCTTCCCTTTCATGGTTCTGGGTTCCTTTTGTTCGCCCAGACTAACACCGCCTTTGGCCTAATTTCGAGGGATCACTTCAAATCGAGAGTAGCCTTGACAAAATAGGTGCGGTCGCTGGCACTCAGTCTGGAGTTACCTCAACAATAAATACAATGAACCATCGAAATCTCACCGTCGCGGTCCTCACCGCTGTTCTTAGCCTCCCGGTCGCCCTCGTCGGCGCCGAAGAGAAGAAGAAGGGCGGCGGTTTCGCCGCCATGGATACCGACAAGGACGGCAAGGTCTCCAAGAAGGAGTATGTCGCCGCTCAGAAGGACGCCGCCAAGGCGGAGTCCCGCTTCGCCCAGCTGGACACCGACAAGGACGGCTTTCTGACCCGGGCCGAGATGGCCGCGGGCCAGAAGAAAAAGGATAAGTAACCCTGCCTT
>Ga0194116_10007779_pt1 | contig 10987 bp, 14 predicted proteins | sample TA2MahsurfametaG_4_FD_148617 | JGI IMG/M metagenome (GOLD analysis project Ga0194116, IMG submission 148617) | Freshwater microbial communities from Lake Tanganyika, Tanzania - TA2015008 Mahale S9 surface | ecosystem: Environmental > Aquatic > Freshwater > Lake | place: Tanzania: Lake... | reverse complement strand
CTGCCATTTATTCTTGGTAAATATCCAGAGGACATAACGGATGAGTTTGAACGGATGCTCCAGTATTCAATTAAGTTGGAAGAAGAGGGCGACCTGTAATACTCACCGAATTTTAAACCAAGGGTAATTAATCACCTTGAATATCAGCTGACTGTCCAAACATAATCAACTGATACTTCGCAGTATCCGGAGTATACAAGTAGCCACCATGCTAGATCGCAAAAGCAACACTATCTGAGGCATTGTTCATGACCTTCACAAACTCATTGGTGATGATGACGTTCCGTTCCGATTCAACGGACAGCACTTGTGGATAATCTGTATTCCTGGCATAGTAAACGCCCCATTTGAAGGCACCCCAAGTAATACCCACGGTAATTACCAGTCCGGCTACAACACCGAAGATTTTGGCAGTTCGTTTGTTCTTCATAAATTCAAAATCAGCTCAAAGGTGCTGAATAACCTGTTTAATCGTTAATCAATTATGTCTGTTTTAGCACTGGTGGCGCTCGTGTACCTCTTTATTGGCTTCTCATGGTTCATGCTTAATGCTATGATACATCGGAAGACGAAGCTCTGGTGGTTTGGCTTTGCTTTTGTTGTGTACACCTTTGCTTGGCCAGCAATGTTAGCGGCATCGATAAGTAACTATAACAAGCTCCAGAAGTTTCTCAAACCGTTTAACAAGTGGACGTTTGTGCTTACGGAACAGCGTAAGTTTATTGAAAAATAGATTGTAAGTTGTGGTTGATGTTTGTGGATCTCTGTTTACTTTCATAATTCATAATTGCCAATGTACGTCCTGATAAATAAGCTGCTAGTTCTAATCTTTAGCACTTGGAACCTACTGCCAGTAGGCTATGTTGTATTTAAGTATGTTGAAGGTTTAAGTTCCTCACGTTTTGATAAGAGGCTACTACTTCTTCTAGTTCCGATAGCATTAAGGCTCACCTTTGATGGAAGGGTTGGAGCTGTGTGCTGTGATGAGTCTATGTCAAGCAGTACGGGGTCTGGAACATGTAGCTGGCATGATGGTGTGTGCTATTGGCAATATGAGGTATTTACAAAGGAGTATGATTCTGTGGTCTTAAACTTACTTGTTGGAGGCAACGAAGAATATGGGGTTGCTACATATAGAACAATGTTTAACGATTAGTGATGGCATCATTAGAGCTGGAGGTTCCAAACCTACAAAGGCATTACGGATTTATGACCGCACTTTTCAAGGATCACCTTTGGTATTCATTTGAATTGCTACAAAACGCTGAGTACATCCTGACCAACCTTTCCAACGGTCGGCAGATTCACTTTAAGCAAGGTGATGATGACCAGGTTGGACTTGTTACCTTCCGAACAGAGAATGAAGAAGACTTCTTTACACGGTTTGATGCAATCACAGCACTTGGTGGGTCAATTTCTGCTGAAGTGAAAGAGATCAGACCCGGTCACTTCAGTGCATGGGCAAAAACACCATGTGGTTGGAGCTTTGGTCTAGCTTGGTCTAAAGATTTAGTTTAGTTTTCTATTTTGTAACTTGTTTAATTATAGTTGTGTAAAATAGATAAGTCTAAAATATTTATATTTTGAATTAAATTATGGCAAATTTGAAACATGATAACCGTTATGGAGCACTTTTATTTCGTAAAGAGTGGAAAGAAAAGAGAAAAGAAATACTACTTCGGGACAAGAATAAATGTATAATTTGTGGAGAGGTTGCTAATTTAGAGGTTCACCATCGTCAATATGTTTACAAGAAAGCAATGAGAAAATTTAACCAACCTTGGGACTATCCTAACCATGTCTTGATCACGTTATGTCGAGAATGTCATTCACAAGGACATTCAAAATACAAAATTCCAATTATTGAACTTTAACTATGGCTTTTTTAGATTTTTTTAGAACAAATAGGGCATCGAACAACACAGAAAATGAAATCGGTGGTAAGCCTGAAATACAAGAGGACATCTTCACTTATAAAGCAAATGATTATTTGAACCCGACACTTCACTCCATTGACGCAACGATGGACGGTGTTTACAACTACCTTAGGGGTGATTATCACAACAAAGGTTATGCTGACTGTTTGGTAAATTCTGAACCAAAATATCGTGAAGATAATATCGAAGTATTGCTTTTGGATTTAGAATTATTAATTGATCAAACTACCCAAAAATACAATGAAGAATTGCGAGATATAGACTTTCATATGCAAAGTAGAAGTGATGAAGGATTAACTAATTTGGTTTCACAATTGGGGGTAAGAAAAAAAGTTATAGGTGAATATTTGGAGAAGTTATCAACCTTTCGAAATGACGCAATAAATCGTGAGAAAACAGCACTTAAAATTATCAAAAGTTATTCAAAAGGATTTCAAAGAGGGTTGGTAGCACTTTCTTCTTCACAATTACTAAATAAAGAACTAGAAAATGAGTGATTGGTCAAGGGTCTTGTTTCGGGACTTATGGGTAAAATTTGGTTGCTTTTTAACGGGTCACAGTTACTCTTTAGTATCCAGCTCAAGTGAGGCAAGTAGAAAAGTGGTTCGTAAGTACATGAGTGCTTTTTTACTCATTTCAATTATTTGGTTTAGTGTTGGATATTTGATGTCTACACGGTATTTCATAAGTGAGGAAAACAATACAGTTGGAATCTTAAGTGGACTTGTAGCAGTGGTGATTGTTGTTAATATTGAAAGAACAATCGTGTTAGGGACTAAGGTATCAAATATGGTTAAATTACTACGCGTTTTTTTGGCTTTAATCATAGCATTAATTGGTGCTACAGTCATCGATCAAATAATATTCGAAGATGATGTGTTAAATTATAAGAAAAATAATCTCTACGAGTTTGTAGAAAAGCGGACTTCTGGACAAAAGAAAGCTATCGTTGAGAATTTAAATAATTTAGCGCAAACAAAGGCCGAGTTGAATCGTCAATTACAGAATCTTGAACAGGAGATATTAAGTCGTCCCACTGTAATTGGAAGTACAAATACTAGAACAATTAAAACAACTGAGGGCGAGACTTCACAGGCTACAAGTAATTCAAACGTTCAGCGTATTGCCAATCCTGCCATACAGACAGCTAACGAGATTAGGTCTAAAATAGCTGAGTATGATGCCAGAATTAGTCAAGTGACAGAAGAGAGTGGTCGGCTTGTGGCAAATGCGGAGAATGAGTACCTGAGTAATCGTGCATTTTTACATGAACTTGAGATTTTGATTAAAGTATTATCACAAAATACGGTAGCATTGGTGGTGTACATTCTGTGGATGGCGTTATTGTTAATTATTGAGCTTTTGGTATTAGTAATAAAAACAGGCGATGCTGAGAATGATTATGACTTACTGATTCAGCATCAAGTTGATGTTAAAAAGAGGAGAATAGAAGGACTGAAATAATCTGGAAGTAAATAAAGGGTAGTTAACCACCCCTGCCACTACAAGGTAATATTATACCAGTGTGCTGCTAGCATACTCACTGCTATCCGCTTTAGGATCTACACCAGTGCTTTTTACTATCTATCATGCAGTCAGTCACCAGAACTCACATGAGACATGACCAAGCTACCCAAGATTTAAAGGTTATTGAGAGGAGGCCTAATTCAAAAGTGCAATGATTCTCATTCTTCACCCTCTTCATACTGGACCCACTCAAGGAACTCTGATTGACTAATTGTCGCGTGAAGTACTACACCACTATTAAATATGTATGCTAGTGATACAGTAGGCCCTTCAGTTGGGGCGAACCAAATCTCCCCGTTTTCCATATCGTCCAAGTACTCCGTGTAATAGCGTTTCATGGACCACTTTAAGGCATCGAGGCAACCAGGAAAGTTTATACTTGTCATAGCAAAATTGGGGTCTGATTTGACGTCATAGGGGTAAACAAGCTCATATTCAATCATTGGCGAGACGTTGCTTATGGTTACTCGATATGACTCAGAATCATTAAGTACTCCGCGCATCCGGTCTGTAGGATTATTGATCAATTGACTCCACGTTGAGTCAAGTTTGTCTAAAATGTGTTTTGGGTGCGGGAAAAAGCTGTAAACAGGATTTGAAAGGAGGTCGTAGTGGCCTCGCTTGGGATTAGTTTCTGTGCGCATGTAGCCAAGTTCAACGAGCGCATTGCCAAGCCAAAAGTCAGGTTTCTCATCTTCTTCACCGTAGCGGACATTGTACTTCTCTTCCACAATTCCGTTGATTTTAAATATATCCTTGACCCTCCAATTCTCGTATTTGATGTATCCTACAACATCTGAATTCGTTTCAAGGATGTAGTCGATGCGGACCTTAATGCTACCAATGGTGTCCTTGCCCAAGCGGTAGGTACGGTAACCGACGGAATCGGCCTCAGTTAATCCCGTCAACTTAAAAAACTCTTCGGCGGGCATCATGGACCACTCGTAGGGTTTCCATTTGGGGTCAAGGTCAACTTGACGTGGAGCGGTTTGCGCTGAAGCGGCGTTGCAAATACCCAAGAATAGGGCGATGTGGAGTGGTTTAGTGTTCATGATGAATTTGGATTGGTGAATGTCACGTTGCTCAGGCATTGTTCAAATACTGTATCTTAATAAATCAAAATACACCATTTAATTATGAACCCATACAAGCATTGGAGCGGAGCATTCAGAGAAAAGTCGTTGAAGCTAACAACTAAAGCCAAGGCATTAGGCTGGATTAAGGACCTCACATCTTGTTCAATTTGTCGGGTACCAGATAAGAAAACGGAGTTTCATAATAATGACTATGACGCCACATACTATACACTTAAAGAGGTGTTTGCTAGGAATCCAGTTACCATTTCGGACGCCGAGTTAGCAGCAGTGAATAATGCACTTGTTTCGGTTTGCCGCAGTTGCCATTTGAAAATTCACAGAGAGGAGCGCGCACAAGCTCGAAGCTAGACATTCTTTTTACTCCCAACGTTTGACTTCAATAAATCGAAGAGTTCAAAACAAGGATACCTAATGTCCCTTGAGTCTCTTTAGTTTGAGCCGTGGATCGCGGTGGTTGCCTATTGTTTACTGTTCAAATTGTTAGATGGGTTTCCGGATGCCAATGTATGTAAAGAATGGCCTTAAATAGTAAGATTTGGATTGTTGTAATACTCTTCTATTTTTTGCCAATTAAAATCAAAACTATTTTTATCAAAATCAAATCTGTTTGAATTTAAAATTCCTAATTTGTTCCAAAGTTGGAATTCATTTGAAAATAATTTAGTCGAGTTGGTTGTAACAGCTCTTCCAATATTCCTTTTATACCAACCTTTTTTTTCCATGTAATTCAGTAGTCGAGATTTTATTTCAATAATTGTTGTGGTTTTGCTAAAATTATTATTTTTCAGTGCTTCTTGAAAATCAAGAATGAGATCGTAATGTTTGCCAATGGTCAAATAACAACTACCATAGAATTTGATTAATTCTTCACTCTCTCCGCCGTATTTATCTCCAATTTTAATGAATTGTTCTCCAAGCTCAGTGATTGTATAATTTTCATCCCAAAAATTTAAATGGGAAACGCTAGACATTGTGTTTTTTTTATAAGATTTAAACAAATTATCTTTCTGAGTGCTTTTAGTAATTATCGGTAGGCCATCGTACCTACAATGACGATTAATTTCCTCTATCGCTACATCTTCATCAATTTGATTCTGGTCAACCAACCTCTTGAGTTCGATTTTTTTATCCTCAAATGGCCTCATGTATCTCTCATTAAAATGAGAAATACTTGAGGTATATGGTTTTAAATTTCTTGCATTTACAGGAAAGTAATATGTGTCAAAAAATTTTGTCCAAATGGCCCAATCATGACTTTGGCCAGCGTAAGGTAGAGATTGAGCTGTTTTAAGAAGCAAATAGATAATGTGCGGGTTACTGTCTCTGTAAAAAGCCCAATATCTTGATGTCTTATCAACGTCGAAGATTTGTGACATTATCATGCTGGGTGCAATTCCCACCAACATCTCAACTTCAACTACATCGTTCACCACATTATGTTGTATCAATCCAATGGGAAGTTTACCATATATGGTGTTTTCAAATACACTTTTCATGTATTGTGAAATCTCAAAATTTTCAACCTTTTTGGGGCAAATAAGATAAGAAGCAGAATGTCCTTTTTCAATGTAAGTAATTGCCTGACCAAGACCTGTCTGAATTCCTCTTTTGGTTTCTGTTAATGGTTTATATTCTAATGCAATGGAAAGTTTTTTCTTTTGGTCTACGAATCTGCCATCTTCACTTGGCCAATTTTTATTTGTAGAAGAAAGAACAAGTTCGTTTGAAAATAGACCTGGGTTCCACATGTTGGAAGGTTTGGGATCCCTCATGTGGTCGAGAATAATTCTCTGGCATAAATAAGATCCGATATCGTGAGCTGTAGACATTGCTTAACGGATTATTGAGTTTGTTGCATGTTTGCTCAAACCCTCCTCTGTCCAATTATTATTGGTTGATTTAACAATGGCGTTTGCGAAAGTCTCTGCGACCAATGGTGGAAACGCATTACCTACTTGTTTACATTGACGACCTTGACCACCTGTAAACCTGAAAGTATCTGGAAAAGTTTGGATTCTAGCAGCCTCTCTAATTGTAATTTGTCGATCAAGTGTCGGATGGATAGGGAAGGCACTGTGACCGGGAACAAGAGTTGGGGAAGGTCCATTTGGATCTAGACGGAAAAGCACTTTAGAAAAGCTTTTGATTTCATTTCCCTGTTTGGAGATCTTTAAATGTGATGGTAAATCCGAAGGATTGAGCTTTGCACCCGGACGAATGTAAGAGAACCTTTCAATGACCTCTGCAGAATGTTTCATTGGAACATGGTTTTTACTTTCTGAATATGACTTTGCAGATTGTAAGTCGCTAATTACTTCGATCACAGATCTATAAGGTTTCTGCCAATCTTCAGGGGTTTTATAATACTTGGCTTTTGGCCATGGAATAATTAAATTATGTTTATTGGCCATGAGAATGAAGCGCTTACGTGTTTGAGGGGCCCCATAGTCGGCAGTGCTGATTATTCTATATTCAACTTTGTTATATCCAATTTTATTCAACTCACTTATAATTTTTTCCAGGTAATAACCCTCATTTAAGTTGACTATACCCGGAACATTTTCCATGAAAATCCAAGTTGGTTCGAGTTTAGAGGCTATTTCAATGAATGTGAATGGAAGGTTGTTCCTGATGTCATTTTCAGGTTTGTGGCCTTTAGTCTGTATAAATCGACGTTTTCCAAACATAGAAAAGCCTTGACATGGCGGTCCTCCTGCAAGTACATCAATTTTTTGTCCTTCACACAGTGTGTAAATCTGTTTTTTAACCTCATCTTTCGAAAGATCACCTTCTATAAACGGCACATCCGGGAAATTGAGTCGATGGGTTTCAGAAGCATCTTTATCAAAATCTGCACTAAATACATGTTCAAATCCAGCTTGATGAAATCCTAAACTAATCCCTCCTGCGCCGGAGAATAAATCTACAACTTTCATTTTTTGGACATTCTTTGAAAGTTCAACAACTTGTTTTCTTTCTGCGATAAGATGTTCATTACTTCCAGAATAATTCACGTCCGAAATCATACTCTTTATTTCTTTAGCAATTTTAAAAGCCATTAATGGGGGTACTGCATTGCCAATTAGAATACACTGTTCTCTACGAGGACCGGAAAAAATATACTCATCTGGAAAAGATTGAATCCTTGCAGCCTCTCTGGGAGTTAAACTCCTATTCAGTACAGGGTGAATGGGAAAGGCATTATTACCGGGAACCATGGTAGGAGAGGGCTTGTCTCGATGCAATCGCACGTATGTATTGCCGAAATTTTTACGACGAATTTCTTCAGGTAATTCTTCGGGCGGAGGCAATTTACCCCCTTCTTTTATCAACTTGTATCTTTCAATTACTTTCCAACCATGGTCAAGGCTAATGTGATTTGGAATCTCCTCCCCGAGGCTAATAAGATCCCAAATAACATCTCGGACACACTTGCCGCCAACAAGCGGGGAAACTTGCGAAGTGTCTTCTACAGGGAATGTAAAGCCATTAGTTCTATTCGTGCCAATAAGTATGACCCGTTCTCTGTTCTGAGCTACTCCATATTTGGCAGAATTTAGAACTTTTAAATGGACGTCATACCCAATTCTTGAGAACCCATTGACAACAAGTTCGAGATAACGACCTTGAAACATCGTTTTTATCCCTTTAACATTTTCAAACACAAATGCGCTAGGGTTTAGTCCTTCTACTAATCTGACGTAGGATTCGTAAAGGGTGTTCCTGGGGTCAGAAGAATTTTTATCTCCCATCACCGAAAAACCTTGGCATGGCGGTCCCCCGATAATTACATCTGGGTAGACGTTTTGAGTTCTGTCAAGTATATCCTCTACATGTATTTTCCTAATGTCGTCGTGAATAAATGGCACCCCAGGGAAGTTAATTGCCATAGTGTCTTTACTCTCCTTCCAGATGTCGGAGGCGCATATAATGTCAAAACCTGCTTTTTCAAATCCGAGATCAAAACCACCGGCTCCAGTAAAAAGGCTAACAACTTTAGGTCGCATAAAATTTGATAAAGTATTGTATATCAATTGACTACACGTAATTGAAATAAAGTGGATTTCATTATTCAATTTATATTTCATTGGTTGTCTATTCTGGGGTACTAGTAGATTGTTATCAACATTTTCTTCCTCGGGGCACCTAGACACAATGATTGGCGGTTTGAAATTGAACTAAACCCTTGGTTAGAAGTTGGAGGCGAATTACACATCATTCGTAATAGTGATATAGAAATAGTTCGTGCTTAACTCTTGGTGACCGCTATGAGTGCACACAAAATATTTGATAATGCGGTCTATCCTCAAAGTAGTACACGGTCAGGTCCACTATCCGTTTCCCCTTAGTTGCACTAATTAGCGGGGTGTTCTCTGGTAAGCTCGTGTTCCGCTTGTGTTGCTGCTTCAGACTTCCTTTGATAGGCACATGGTACTCAATAGAGTCCCATTCTACGGATTCAAAGAGCCTCAATGCGGTTTCAAGTTCTTGAGTGGGGGTGCTTGAGTACCCGTAGTTGTGGCAGCTGACTAGGACGATGGCTGAACTGTCGTAGCCGTCATATTTCTCAGTTAGTACGTGGTAGGTGTAGCTTGGCGCGTATTCGGTGAAAAACAAGGTTTGGTCTTCACTTGATGTGTCGCACTTCCATTGCAGGTAGTGGGCGGGTGGTGCGACAAGTAGACCCGCAGGCAGCGCGGGGTAGGTGGGTAGCTCGTTGGTCGCTACCTGTGATTTTTGGGCTTGGGACGTGCTTGCCACTACCAAGGTTAAGATCAAGGTGATGAAGGTTTTCATGGTTTCTAAGTTTTGGGGTTTGGGTTGGTGACTTCGTGAAATAAGGGGCATAGCGTTTGGGACGGGTACCAATCGTCTACATTCAAATCGACATGGTTTTGGTCGGGTTGCGCAAAGCCTTGGTCGAGCAACCAGGCCTTGAACATGCGCTTCCCGGCGGCCTTGATGCAGTCTTTTGGGGCTTTAGGCGTCCAACAGACTAGTATCCAATCCCAAGGCAGTCCGGGGGGAGCAAAGTCTTCGTCGACTCGGGTTCCGATCCACAGCACATACCAGTCGGGCATTCGGGTATCCACGGCAACTTTGGCGTCGCCACCGACGTCGTACTGGGTGAGTAACAGGTTGGGGTGGTAGAAGGTTCCGATAAGGTGGTGCCGGTAGTACAGGCGTTCTTCGGGCGGGTTGCCCAAGAACCAGTCGCAATGACCGAGGTGGTAGATAACTTGGCCGTCAATGACTCGATAGACTTTGGGAGGACGAGTTTGGGTGCTTCCGCCCAAGATCATGGGCATGTGGGCCACCGCCTGCATGCTGGCCATGCGGGCGATTCCGCGATTGCTTTCTTTAGATGCCATTGTTAGTTGAGTTTTAAGCTGCCCTGCTCGAAGTTGATGTTGAGGGCTCCGAAAGAAGAGAGAATGTCCATACCCAAGAGGTTTTCGCCCTCGGTTTCGCTGACGGTGAAGGGACCGTATTCGATTCCGCCAAATGAAATGGCATCGATGGTGAAATCCCGGAACTCCATGTAGCCACAAGCCGTGTTGTAGGTGTGCAGCTCGCCGGGCACCAATGTGATGCCCGAGCGGCGCAAAAAGTCCATGGTTTCTTTGTTGATTGAGGTGGTTGAGCAGCCGGTGTCGACCAAGAAGGGGACAGGGATTCCGTTAAAGAAGAGTGTTGTGCTCAAGGTATAGTCGCTGCTGGGCGCCTGGTGGACGTCGACCAGTACTTGTGCGCTGTGGTCGCGCTTGAGGATTTCTTCGCGCCGCACTTCGTAACCCACCCAATCAAATTGGCCCGGGAGCTCAAAGCGGGCAGAGGGTGGCCTTATGCCTTCTTTGAGGGTGAAGTTGTCAAGGGTCGTGCTCTTGCGGTACTGTACGGCGACGCGCCGGTTGCCTGGGCGGTCAAAGGTGCAGAGTCCGTCCAGCTTGCCCTCGTTGAAGCGGGCGATCAGTATGGTGCCCTCGCCGTATGCGGCGGTACGCTCGTCGCTGCTGAAGTAGATGCTTCCGAAGCCGTGCGGTACCCCTTTGTACCAGCGGCCGTGGTAGATGTCGCCTTGGGCGTCGCGCGCGGTGCCCACCCCGTCCCAGCAGTCGCCGAAGACGCAGGAGTCTGCGATAAATAGGGCAGGGGACTCTTTGGCGGGGATGGCCTTGCGAAAGCGACGCGGGGTGCCGGCCTCGGCGGTAGTGGCCAAAGCTGCAAACAAGATTAAGATGTAGAAAGCGGTGTTTTTCATGGCGTTGATTGGTTTTTGGTTTCTTGTGGCTGTGGAATGATTTTGGGCGATTTGACTAGGGGTCCGTCTGTGATTACGGTATAGAAGAGTTCCCAGAGCGCATCGGTGGTGTCGTCAGAGTCTGGATCACCCAAGTAGCTGCGTGGGTCGCGGCGGTCGTGCAG
>Ga0194116_10007778_pt1 | contig 10989 bp, 9 predicted proteins | sample TA2MahsurfametaG_4_FD_148617 | JGI IMG/M metagenome (GOLD analysis project Ga0194116, IMG submission 148617) | Freshwater microbial communities from Lake Tanganyika, Tanzania - TA2015008 Mahale S9 surface | ecosystem: Environmental > Aquatic > Freshwater > Lake | place: Tanzania: Lake Tanganyika... | reverse complement strand
GGTCACGCCCAGCGCCGAGCGCAGCTGCTCGGGCGTGCGGCCCGAGACCGAGCGGCGGAAGACCTTCTCCGCGCCCGGCAGGTGGGCGATGCGCCCGGCCATCTGGCCGCCGGTGAAGCCCTCGACGATGGCGAGGCTGGCCTCGGCGCGGACGAGCTCGTCGACGACGACGCCCTCGAGCGTCTGGTCGTCCTCCGCGACGACGAAGTTGCCGAGGCGCCGCCGCACCTCGGCCTGCACCGGGGCGAGCTTGCGCTCGACGTCCTCTCGGTCGCGGCCGCGCACGACGAGCTTGGTCTCCAGCTGCGGGTAGTGGGCGCGGAAGCCGAGCTTCACGCCGCCGCCGACGATCGTCTCGACCCCCGCCAGCAGCGCGTCGGCGCGCGCCTCGCCGATTCCGTAGGAATGGAAGCGCTTGAGGTGGATCGTGCCCGGCGACCCGGCGCGCGCGAGCAGCCGCGGGATCACCTGCTCCTCCAGCATGCGCCGCAGCTCGCGCGGCACGCCGGGCGTGAAGAAGAAGCGCGAGCGGCCGACGTCGAGCGCGAAGCCGCAGGCCGTGCCGATCGGGTTGTCGAGCACCTCCGAGCCGCGCGGCAGCATCGCCTGCTTGCGGTTGCTCGGCGGCATGGCGCGCTGGCGGCGCTCGAAGAACTCCGTCATGCGCGCAAGCCAGCCCTCGTCGAGAACGAGGTCGACGCCCGCGGCCTTCGCGGCGATCTCCTGCGAGAGGTCGTCGACGGTCGGGCCGAGGCCGCCATTGACGATGACCGCGTCGGCGCGCCGGCCCGCGCGCTGGAACGCGTCGAGCAACTGCTCGCGGTCGTCGCCCACCGTCGTGCCCCAGAGCACCTGGAGGCCGACATCCTCCAGCCGCTGCGACACCAGGCTGAAGTTGCTGTTGACGATCTTGCCGGTGAGGACCTCGTCGCCCGTGCAGATGACCTCGACGCGCATGCGACCTCCGGGACCAGCTTCAGGCGCCCGCGGCGGCCAGCGGGCCCGGGCCCGCGCCGACCTCGCGCAGGTGGCAGGCGACATGCTGGCCGGGCGCCACCTCGCGCAGCGGCGGATCCTCGCTCCGGCAGCGCGCGACCGCGTAGGGGCAGCGCGTGTGGAAGCGGCAGCCGGACGGCGGGTTGGCGGGGCTCGGCACGTCGCCCTGCAGGACGACGCGGCGGCGCTTGCGCGCGGGATCGGGGATCGGCGCGGCGGAGAGCAGCGCCTCGGTGTAGGGGTGGAGCGGCTGGCGGAACAGCGTGCGCTTGTCGGCGAGCTCGACGATGCGGCCGAGATACATGACCGCGATGCGGTGGCTGATGTGCCGCATCACCGCGAGGTCGTGGCTGACGAACAGGAAGGCGAGGCCGTATTCCTCCTGCAGGTCGATGAGCAGGTTCAGCACCTGCGCCTGCACCGAGACGTCGAGCGCCGAGACCGGCTCGTCGGCGACGATGATCTCCGGCCGCACGGCCAGCGCGCGCGCGATGCCGAGGCGCTGGCGCTGCCCGCCGGAGAATTCGTGCGGGTACTTGCGCATCGCCTCCGGCCGCAGCCCGACGCGCTGGAACAGCGCCGCGACGCGTTCCTCGGTCTCCCGCCCGCGCGAGAGCCCGTAGTTCTCCATCGGCTCGCCGACGATGGCGCCGGCCGACAGCCGCGGGTTGAGCGACGAATACGGATCCTGGAACACGGTCTGGATCCGGCGCCTGTGCGCCCACATCGCGCGCGGGGAAAGGCCGGTGACGTCCGCGCCCGCGACGACGATGCGACCGGAGGTCGGCTCGACGAGCTTGAGGGCGGCGCGGCCCACGGTCGACTTGCCGCAGCCCGATTCGCCGACGAGGCCGAGCGTCTCGCCCGGCGCGACGGCGAAGCTGACGCCGTCGACGGCGCGCACCTCGCCCGCCCTGCGGCCGAAGACGCCCTTGCGGATCGGGAAGTGCTTCACGAGGTCGAGGACCTCGAGGCTCGGCCGCGCGGGCGCGGCGCCGGGCTTCGTCTCGCTCATGGCACGCCCTTCCCCGCCTCGAAGCAGGCGACGAGGTGGCCGCCGGGCCTTTCCTCCAGCTCCGGGCGCTCGGCGCGGCAGCGGTCGGTCGCCAGCGCGCAGCGCGGCGCGAACGCGCAGCCGGCGATCGGGCGGTTCAGCGCCGGCACGATGCCCGGGATCTCCTGCAGGCGCGGGCGGCGGCCGGACTCCTCGGCATCCTCGTCGAGGCGCGGGCGCGCGCGCATCAGGCCGCGCGTGTAGGGATGCAGCGGGTTGGCGAAGAGCTCGCCCACCGGCGCCTCCTCGACCTTGCGGCCCGCGTACATGACCATCACCCGCTGGCAGGTCTCCGCGACCACGCCGAGGTCGTGGGTGATCATCATGATCGCGGTGCCCGTCTTCTCCTTGAGCTCGACCATGAGCTCGAGGATCTGCGCCTGGATCGTGACGTCGAGCGCCGTCGTCGGCTCGTCGGCGATCAGCAGCTGCGGGTCGCAGGACAGCGCGATCGCAATCATCACGCGCTGGCGCATGCCGCCGGAGAGCTGGTGCGGGTAGTCGTGCACGCGCCGCTCCGGGTCCGGCACGCGCACGAGGCGGAGCATCTCCACCGCGCGGTCCATCGCCTCGCGCCAGCCGGCGCCGGTGTGGCGGACCACGTTCTCCGCGATCTGGACGCCGACGGTCAGCACCGGGTTCAGGCTGGTCATCGGCTCCTGGAAGATCATGGAGATGCGGTGGCCGCGCAGCTCCTTGATCTCCTCGTCCGACAGCGTCGTCAGTTCGCGCCCCTCGAAGCGCACCGAGCCGCCGACGATCCGGCCCGCGCCCTTCTGGATCAGCCGCAGGATCGACAGCGCCGTGACGCTCTTGCCGCAGCCGGACTCGCCGACGATGCCCAGCGTCTCGCCGCGCGCGAGCGACAGCGACACGCCATCGACCGCGCGCACGACGCCGTCGAGCGTGAAGAAGTGGCAGGCGAGGTCGCGGACCTCGCGCAGCGGCGCGTCGCCGGCCATGGTCACATCCGCCTCGCGAGGCGGGGGTCGAGCCGGTCGCGCAGGCCGTCGCCCAGCATGTTCACGCCGAGCACCATCACCGCGAGGAAGGCGCCGGGGATCAGGATGCTCCAGGGCGCGATCAGGAAGAAGCTGCGGCCCTGCGCGATGATGTTGCCCCAGCTCGGGATCTCCGGCGGCACGCCGACGCCGAGGAAGCTGAGCCCCGCCTCGGTCAGGATCGCCGAGGCGGCGATGTAGGTGGACTGGACGATCAACGGCGCCAGCGTGTTGGGCAGGATATGCCTCAGCAGCAGCCTTGGCGTGCGCGTGCCGCCTGCGATCGCGGCCTCTATGAAGGGCTGCGCGCGCAGCGTCAGCACGACGCTGCGCGTCAGGCGCACGATGCGCGGGATCTCGGGGATGACGATGGCCGCGATCACGACCCAGAGGCCCGGCCGCGTCAGCGTGATGAGCGCGATGGCGAGCAGGATCGACGGGATGGCCATGATCCCGTCCATGATCCGCATCGCGATCGCGTCGACCGTCCGGTAGAAGCCGCAGAGCAGCCCGATCGCGAGGCCGATCAGCGAGGCGGCGATGGCGACCGAGAAGCCCACGACCAGCGACACGCGCGCGCCGTGCACCGTGCGCGCGTAGACGTCGCGGCCGAACTGGTCGGTCCCGAACCAGAAGCGCTCCGAGGGCGGGCGCAGGCGATTGACCGGCGCGAGCTTGAGCGGGTCGCCGGCGATCCAGGGCGCGGCGAGCGCGATGCCGACGAGGACGAGCATCAGCAGCCCGCCGATGACGATCGTCGGGTTGCGGCGGGCGAAGGTCCAGGGGCCCTGCGGCGGCGCTTCCGCCGCCGGAGCCTCAGTACCGGATGCGGGGATCGAGGAAGGCATAGGAGATGTCGATCATGAGGTTGACCAGGACCTTGCCGGCCGCGAAGACGAGGATCAGCCCCTGCACGATCGGGTAGTCGCGCTTGAGGACCGCGTCGACGGTCAGCCGGCCGAGGCCGGGGATGTTGAACACGGTCTCGGTGATGACGACGCCGCTGATGAGCAGCGCTATGCCGATGCCGATGACCGTGACGATGGGGACGGCGCTGTTCTTGAGCGCGTGGAGGAGCAGCACGCGCGGAGTCGCGAGGCCCTTGGACTCCGCCGTGCGGATGTAGTCCTGCGACAGCACCTCGAGCATCGAGGCGCGCGTGATGCGCGCGATCAGCGCGCAGTAGGTGGTGCCCAGCGCGATCGAGGGCAGGATCAGCCCCTCGACGAAGGGCCAGAGGCCCTGGGCGATCGGCCGGTATCCCTGCACCGGGAGCCAGCCGAGCTTGATCGAGAAGACGTAGATCAGGATGTAGCCCGCCAGGAACACGGGCACCGCGAAGCCCATCACTGCGAAGCCCATCACCACGCGGTCGGCCAGGCTGCGCGCCTTCCATGCGGCGAGCACGCCCATCGGGACCGCGAGCACCACCGCGACCAGCAGGGTCGAGACCGTGAGAGCGAGCGTCGGCTCGAGGCGCTGCGCGATGAGCTGCGTCACCGGCAGGTTGGAGAAGATCGAGATGCCGAGGTCGCCCTGCATGAGCCGCCAGCACCAGAGCGCGAACTGCTCGAGCATCGGGCGGTCGAGGCCGAGCTTGGCGCGGATGTTCTCGATGTCCTGCGTCGTCGCGTCGTCGCCGGCGATGATGGCGGCCGGGTCGCCCGGCGCGATGCGCAGCAGGAAGAAGACGAAGACAGCCACCACCGCCATCACGGGGATGGTGGCGAGCAGCCGTCCGATCACGTAGGCGAACATGGATCCCCGATCCGCTGCCGGCCGGCGACCCGCCCCCCGGTCGCCGGGAGGCGGGCGTCGCGCCGCGCGGTCACCTCTTCGTTATGCCCCACAGCGCCGTGATGCCGGTGATCGGCACGATCCCGGAGATGCGGTCCGAGCGATAGGCGATCGGCTGCATCCACTGGCCGGTCGGGATGTAGACGACGTTCTCGATCGCGCGCGTCTGCAGGTCGGTCGCGATCTTCAGCCGCTCGGCGTCGGTCTGCGCGAAGCCCCAGGCGCTGCGCAGCTTCTCGACCTCCGGGTCGCAGGGCCAGCCGAAGAGGCCGCGGTCGCAGGCCGCGCCGATCCAGGTATGGATGATCGGGTTGGCGCCGCTGGTGCCCGAGGACGTCGTGACGAAGATGTTCCAGCCGCCCTGCGCGGGCGGCTCCTTCTTCGCGCGGCGCTGCACGACCGAGCCCCAGTCCATCGCCTGGATGTCGAGGTTGAGCCCGGCCTCGCGCATCGCCTGGATCATCACCTGCGTGAGCGGGTTGATGGTCACGTGGTCGGTGGCGTGCAGGATCGTGATCGGCTCGCCCTTGTAGCCGGCGGCGCGGAACGCGGTCGCCGCGCCCTTCGGGTCGTGGCCCGCGAGCATCGCGCTGCCGCCCTTGTTCTCGAGCGGCGAGCCGCAGGTGATCAGGCCGTGGCAGACCTTGTAGAAGGCCGGGTTGCCGACCACCGTGCGCAGGAAGTCCTCCTGGTTGATGATCTTGTACATCGCCTGCCGGATCTTCGGGTTGTCGAAGGGCGGGTGCAGGTGGTTGAGGCGGATCATCCCGAAGGTGCTGTCGATCTTCCCGGTCTTCACCACCGAGATGCCGCGCGAGCGCTCGAGGATCGGCAGGAAGTCGATCTGCGGCACCTCGAGGAAGTCGATCTCGCCGTTGACGAGCGCCTGCATCGCGGTCTGCGGGTCCGACATCCAGATCAGCTCGATGCGGTCGACGCCCGGGATCTTGCCGCCGGAGAGCGTGCGCGCCGGCTCGCTGCGCGGCACGTAGTCCGCGTTCTTGAGGTAGACGGTCTTGCTGCCGGGGACCCACTGGTCCTTGGCGAAGCGGAACGGCCCCGACCCGATCGCCTCGGTGACCTGGGTGTTCGGGTCGACCATCGCCTCCTTCTCGCGCATCATCACCGGCACCGATGTGCTGGTCTTGCCGAGCGTCGCGAGGACCTGTCCGTAGGGCTCCTTGAGGATGATCTTGAACGTCTTCTCGTCGACCGCCTCGATGCGGTCGGTGAACAGCAGCAGGCGCTGGCCGGCCGGGTCGCGCGCGCCCCAGCGGCGGATCGACGGAATGATGTCGCGCGTGGTGACGGCCGTGCCGTCATGCCAGCGCAGCCCGTCGCGCAGCGTCATCGTATAGGTGAGCTTGTCGGGGCTGATGTCGTACTTGCCGACCATCTGGGGCTGCGGGACGAAGTCGTCGTCGACGCCGAACAGCGTGTCGTAGACCAGCAGGCCGTGGATGCCGGCGATGGTCTGCGTCGTCCAGTGCGGGTCGAGGGTGCGCACGTCGGCGTGCATCACGGCGCGCAGGACCTTCTCCTGCGCGACGGCCTCGCGCGGCGCGACCGCCGCGGTGGCGGCCAGCGCGACGCCGCAGGCGAGAGCCAGGGCGCGCAGTCCGGATCGGTTCGGTCTCGTCATGGCTTTTACTCCTCTTGGTCCCCATGCTCCGGAGCGACAGGAAACGGATGATGGCGGCTAGGCTTTCGCGGATGCAACAATCGAATTCGCGACCCGCCGCGGGCGGCCGGGGCGCGGCCGGAGGCCACGCATGAGCGACGCGCGATCCCAGAACCGGCCGGCGACCCGGCCACGCGGCGTCCACGAGGGCCGCAGCTACGTCCGCCCGCCCTCCGCGCGCCCGCGCGCGGCGACCCTGCCGGGGATAGCCGCGTGGCTGCGCGCGGAGGCGCTCGACATCGGCAGCCCGATCAAGCTGGTCGATGCCCTGTGCTGGCGGCTGGTGGCCGCCGGCCTGCCGGTCGACCGCGCCGGCATCACGGTCGCGCTGCTGCACCCGCAGTTCTCCGGCTACGGCATCCGCTGGTGGCGGGAACCCGGCGAGGCCGAGGAGCTCCTGCTCGAGCACGACGTGCCGGGCAGCGAGGCGTTCCGGCGCAGCCCCTACCCGCCCGTCATCGAGCGCGGCGAGATCGTCCGGGTGCGCATCGAGCCCGGCGCGGCGGAGCATCGCTATCCGGTGATCGCGGACCTCGCGGCGCAGGGCTACACCGACTACGTCGCCCTGCCGGTGCGGCTGCGCGCGCGCTCCGCCTCCGGGCGCGAGCGCAGGTTCCAGGCCTGCAACTTCGCCACGCGCCACCCGGCGGGGTTCTCCGAAGCGGACATCGGCGCCCTCGCGCGGGTCGCGGAGGACATGGCGGCGCCGCTCGCCGTCGTCACCGAGCGTCGGATGGCGCGCGACATCCTCGCCGCCTACCTGGGCCGCGGCGTCGCGCCGCGCGTGCTGTCCGGGGAGATCACGCGCGGATCCGGGGAGGCGGTCAGCGCCGCGATCTTGACGACCGACATGCGCGGCTTCACCGCCCTCGTCGACCGGCTGCCCGGGCCGCGCGTGATCGAGCTCCTAAACGCCTGGTTTGCGGGCCAGGTGGCAGCCGTGCACGCGCAGGGCGGAGAGGTGCTGAAGTTCATGGGCGACGGCATGCTCGCCATCTTCCCCTTCCGCGACGGCGCCTCCGCGGCGGGCGCTGCGGCGCGCGCGCTCGCGGCCGCGCGTGCCGCGCTCGACTGGGCGCGCGCGCTCAACGCCGATCCGGCCTTCGCCGACGCGCGTCCGCTGCGCGCCGTCGCCGCGCTGCACGCGGGCGAGGTGTTCCACGGCAACATCGGCGCGCCCGACCGGCTCGACTTCACCGCGATCGGCCTCGGGCTAAACTTCGTCTCGCGGCTCGAGGCGCTGGCCAAGTCGCTCGGCAGGGAACTCGTGCTCTCCGCCGACTTCGCGGCGCTCTGCGGCGGGGGCCTCGAATCCCTCGGCCACCACGCGCTGCGCGGCGTCGCTGCGCCCGTCGAGGCATTCGCCTGCGCTCCGGGCTGAGGCGCGGCGCGCGCTAGAGGCCGAAGATCGACGCCATCCCCGTGCGCGCGGCCAGCTCCTCCATCGTCGCATCGTCGGGCCGGCGGATCTCCTCTCCCGCGGCCTGGAGCACCATCGGCAGCAGGTTGACGTCGCCGGCCGAGCACAGGAACACGCCGGGCCGCGACAGCAGCCAGTGGACCGACGGCCTGATGTCGTCCATCGCCTCGAGCGGCTGGTACCAGGTGGAGCGGTCGCGCGTCGCGCCCGCGGCCCAGGGCCCGCGCGCGATGCCCTTGATCGTCTGTACCGCCACGTCGCGCTCGGCCGCGAGCCGCGCCATGCGCTCGAAGTCCGGCGCGTAAGTGGCGTGGCGCGCCGCGAACCAGTTCCACGGCATCAGGATCGAATCGAAGTCGAAGCGCTCGAGGCTGCGGCGATGCATCGCCGCGACGGTCCAGCCATGGCCGGTGACCCCGATATGGCGCACCAGCCCCTCGGCGCGCGCCTCGATGCAGGCCTCCAGCGCGCCACCTGGCCCGAGCGCGCGCTCCCACTCGTCGGGATGGAACAGCGCGTGGAGCTGGATCATGTCGGCATGGTCGGTGCGCAGCCGGTCGAGCGAGCGGCGGATGCCCTCGCGCGCGCCGGCATAGTCGCGCTCGCCGGTCTTCGTGGCGAGGAAGAAGCGCGCGCGATGGCGCGGCATCCAGCGCCCGACCAGCAGCTCCGAATCGCCGTAGCGCGCCGCGGTGTCGACGTGGTTCACGTCGTGCGCGAGCAGGAGGTCGAGGACGCGGTCGGCCGTCGCCTCGTCGGCGCGCGCCAGCGCCGCGGCGCCGAACACCACCGCGCTGCTCATGTGCCCGGTCCGCCCGAACCTGCGCTTCTCGATGGCCATCGCTGCCCTCCCCCGGGATCGGCGCCATCAGGCGCCGCGAGGCCCGCCGATGGCAAGCGTCTCGCGCGCGCGGCGGCTTTAGCTATGATCGCGCCATGCATCTCCATCTCGACCCGGTCGGGGGCGTCGCGGGCGACATGTTCGCCGCGGCGCTGCTCGACGCCTGGCCCGGGCACGCGGAGCCGCTGCGCGCGGCTCTGGCGCGGCTCGACCTGCCGCCGGGCGTCGCGGCCTCGGCCGAGCGCTTCGACGACGGCGTCCTCGCCGGCCGGCGCTTCCTCGTCTCGCCGCCCGAGCGCGACGCCCACCACCGCGCCTTCCGCGACATCCGCGCCATGCTGCTCGGCTCGGCGCTCGAGCCCGAGGTGGCGCAGCGCGCCGTCGCCATCTTCGCGGTCCTCGCCGAGGCGGAAGGGCGGGTGCATGGCGTGCCGGCGGAGGACGTTTCCTTCCACGAGGTCGGCGCCTGGGACTCGATCGTCGACATCGTGGCCGCCGCCTTCCTCGTCGAGGCGCTGGGCCCCTGCACCTGGTCGGTGGCGCCCGTGCCGATCGGCTCGGGACGCGTGCGCACGGCGCATGGCGAACTGCCGGTGCCGCCGCCCGCGACCGCGCTGCTGCTGCAGGGCTTCCCGGTCCACGACGACGGTCGCCCGGGCGAGCGCACGACGCCGACCGGCGCCGCCATCCTGCGCCATCTCGCGCCGGGCCACGGCATGCCGCGCGGCATCTTCGCGCTGGGACGCGTCGGCCACGGCTTCGGGACGAAGCGCTTCAAGGGCATCTCTAACATCCTGCGCGTCGCCGCCTTCGAGCCGCTCGGCGCGGGCGACGCGAGCCTCGCGCGCGACGAGGTCGGCGTGATCCGCTTCGAGGTCGACGACCAGCCGGCGGAGGACCTCGCCGTCGGGCTCGAGCGGCTGCGCGCCATGCCGGGCGTGCTCGACGCGCTGCAGGCGCCGGCCTTCGGCAAGAAGGGACGCATGGTCGCGCAGGTCCAGGTCCTGGCGCGCGCCGACGCGATCGAGGCCGTCGCCGCGGCCTGCCTCGCCGAGACCTCGACGCTCGGCCTGCGCATCGAGCGCGCGGAACGCCGGATCCTGGCGCGAGAGGCAGCGACGCGCGACGACAGCGCCGGCGGCGCGGTGCGGGTGAAGACGGCGACGCGCCCCGACGGGAGCCGCACGGCCAAGGCGGAGATGGACGACGTCGCCGCCGCGGGCGACCATGCCGCGCGCACGAGGCTGCGCCGGCGCGTCGAGGACGCGTGACCGGCGCGCGGGAGGAATGGTTCCGATGAACGAGGCCGGCACGACCGATGCCGTCGCGAGGCTGGAGGCCATCCTCCGCGCGCTGGGCGACGTCGCCGTCGCGACCAGCGGCGGCGTCGACAGCACGACGCTCGCGGCCCTTGCGCAAGAGGCGCTCGGCGCGCGCGCGACGATGATGCACGCGACCTCGCCCGCCGTCCCGCCGGAGGCGACGCGCCGCGTGCGCGACCTGGCCGCGGCGCGCGGCTGGCGCCTCGAGGTGATCGACGCGCGCGAGTTCGAGGACCCGCGCTACCGCGCCAACCCCGCGGATCGCTGCTTCTGGTGCAAGACCAACCTCTATTCGCGCATCGCCGCGGCGACCGACGCGACGATCGTCTCGGGCACCAACGCGGACGACCTCGCGGACTGGCGTCCCGGGCTCAAGGCCGCGGAGGCGCATCGCGTGCGCCATCCCTATGTCGAGGCCGGCATCGACAAGCAGGGCGTGCGCGCCCTCGCCCGCCATCTCGGCCTCGGCGACGTCGCCGAGCTTCCGGCCTCGCCCTGCCTGTCGAGCCGCGTCGAGACCGGGATCGCGATCGACCCCGCGGACCTCGCGCTGGTCCACGCGGCGGAGACGCTGCTGGCAAGGCGCCTCGGCGCGCGCACGCTGCGCTGCCGCATCCGCCGCGCGGGCCTGGTGGTCGAGCTCGAGCCTGCGGCGCTCGACGCGCTCGACGACCGCGCGCGCGACGAGATCGCAGCGGCGATCGGCGCGCTGCCCGGCGGCGCGCGGCCGGTGTCCTTCGCGCCCTATCGCATGGGCAGCGCCTTCCTCCGGCCCGCGCAGGCACGCCATGTCGGATAGCGGCATCGTCCTCGATTTCGGGCGCGGCGGGCGCATCGGCCTCGACGAGGCGGTGCTCTGCGCCGGCAAGTCCGACGC
>Ga0194116_10007776_pt1 | contig 10990 bp, 8 predicted proteins | sample TA2MahsurfametaG_4_FD_148617 | JGI IMG/M metagenome (GOLD analysis project Ga0194116, IMG submission 148617) | Freshwater microbial communities from Lake Tanganyika, Tanzania - TA2015008 Mahale S9 surface | ecosystem: Environmental > Aquatic > Freshwater > Lake | place: Tanzania: Lake Tanganyika... | reverse complement strand
ACATTCAGTGTCGGAAAATATCAAAATCAATTTTTTCATTTTTTTGTTTCTTGAATGGATGATTTTCTATAATATTATTTTGTAATTTGAAAAATTAAATTAAAACTTATAAATTAATTTGTAAAAAATGAACAAAAAAGGAGAAGTCGAAAAAAAGTATGATTTTCATAATAAAACTTCCAGTCAAGAATCAAAAGTAAAGGCATTTCTAAATGACATAAAAAGTAACATTTTATGTTAAATTGATATGAAATAAACTGTTTAAATTTGATAAAGTTTAATTTACTATTTTAAAGAAAAAAAAGAAAATAACATAAATTTATAGATAACTCATACAATAATTTAAATCATTTCGATATTGTATTGGATCAATCAAATAAAAACGAGAGAATATTAACCCAAAGTGATAAATTAAATCAGTCTTCAAAAGCCTTGAATTCTAAAAATCATGAGTTAATTAATAAAAAAGGTGTTAACTCTATAGAAACAAATAATAGTAAGGTTTAATTAAAAAAAAAATTTCCTTTATAAAATTCTACATTAAAAGTTTACAAAATAAAAATTTAAAGACTAAATGAATATTTTTTTACATTTATTGAATTATCAATATTTTTAAAATTTGTAAAATTATTTGCAATTTATTTTTGAAAGGAGAAATAAAAAAGAAAAATAGCAATAAAAACCTTATTCAGCAAAACTCATTAATAGACAAAAAGTTTGAGAGTTCTAAAACCAATAGAAGAAATTCAAATACTTCTAACACAAATATTAATAATAATATTAACCATAGCAAATCAAAAAATTCTGAATTTAATAAAAAAACAAAACGAATTTCGGAATCTACAAGTAATGTAAATAATACTTTCAATTCAAATTTAGATGATTTACCTGAAAATTCAAATTTAAATTTACATTTAAATCCTTTGTCAAATATAACAGATAAAGATGAAGATAATTTATCTCCTATTATCAGAAATAAAAATATAAGCGAATTTCTTTCAAATAATAAATTGATTGCTACAGATTTTAAAAGCAATAAAAAGACAAGGGAAGTGAAAGAGAATGTCTATGAAGATAATAAATATGATAAAATCCTTTTAAATAGTAATGATGTAAATCAAGAAGAAGAAAATTTAGAAACTCCAAAAATTAAAAAAGCAAGATGGAATGTTAATGCAAAACAAGAAAATGTAAAACCCAAAATTTTTCAAAATGAGTCAAAATCAACTCAACCCACAAATACAGACAATGATATCTTCAAAAAAATAAATGTTTTCGATAATAACTATACTAAAGTTAATAATTTCAATAATAACAACAGCAATATTAATATGAGTAATATAACAAATAGCAATAGATCAAACAATTTCAACCAAAGCGAAAGTCTTTATAATTTAAATTCTCAATTTAACTCAGAAAAAAATAAGCAAGAAAACAAATATGACCCAAATGTTATTTTTACGCTCTCTAAAATTAATGAACCTGTTAATAATCAAATCCAAATAAGCAAAGCCTTTGAAATCTTCGATTCAAATGATTTGGAAAATTCCAAAGTAAATATGCCTTTACTAAAGAATTCTAAAAATGATAATGATGAGGTTATCAAAACCTTCAATTTTAATAATTCTGAATTCTTCAGTAATGAAAATGATATATCGAAAAAATCCAACTATAAAACTCTCACTAATTGCTACAATAGTAATGATTATTTCTGTGGAACGCCAATTCTAGAAGATGAGAATTATGAAAATAATATGATTGTTATGAAAACTGAAAGTGATGAGCTGAATAGAAGCAATGATTTAAAAGAAAAAATTACTGAACTTAATTTAAGTATGAAATTAAAAAAGTCTGCATCACTGAATTTTATAGTAAATAGTAAAAAAACATCTTTGAAAGGTATAAAAATTATTCAATATATTTGAATTTTTTAATTTTATTTACAAAATACTTAAAACAATTTTTTAAAAATAAAAATCCTAATTTATTAGGAGAAGTATTTGGAAAAAGCATTTCTAAAAAGTCTTCTAATGATAATATAGTCGAGAAAAAGTTTACAAGCGATAAAAACTTAATTTCAATTAATAATACTAATGATAAAAATTTTTATAAAACTAATCCTGATTTTCCTATAGTCACAGCAGGAAATTATAAAAGCAATATTAACAATGTCAAATTCAACTTTGCAAATAATTTAAATAAAATAGAAAACATAAATCCGAGTAAAAAGAACTCCACAAAAGAATTGCATACGAAATTAAACACCACAATCCAAAGCAAAAATCGCAGACCAAGTCATAATATTTTCAATACTCAAAATGGCAATTACACTTATCATAATTCAAGCTATTTAAAAGATGAAAACTCTTTTAATAGAACTGAAAATGAAATTAAAACTTTTGATACAGCAGAAATTATGCTCTTGATAAACAACGCTCAAAAGCTTGAAAAGGTGCTATCAGACGATGCCCCTTTGTATAAAATTGAAGAATTCGAAAAGAAATTACAAGCTAACGCCAAATTGATCGAGAATTTACAAACGAATTCTGCTGGGATCTTACATGATAAGATGGAAATGGATATAAAAATAAAAGAATTGAAAGGATTGGTAAATCAGTTTAATGATAGGTTTGTTAAAATAGACAAATTTTTAGATAAAGGAAAATTAAAAATTAATCAGAATTATTATAAAAATACGTTTGATCAAAAAGAATATTTGAATAGCTTTAATGGAGTTAAATCTGAGCATTTAGATAATTCAAAGAAAAATTTCGAAAAAGCTAAAAGCAAAGAAAAAGAAATCCAAGAGCATAAGCTTAATAAAACATTTCACACCAAATCTAAATACTATAAGAATAAAATTATAGAAATAAAAACCACAAAAAAAGGCAGGAAAAGTGCTCAAAACTTAAAAGAAATGAGAAACAAATCCATGAATAGAGAAAATATTGGAGAAAAAGAAAAAAAAGAAATGAAAGAAAACAAAGAAAATTTAGATTATTCAAATCTCGTAAAACCTTCTTTAATTAAATCTGAAGAAAGAAACCAAATAAGCGAAAAAGATAAAGCTAAGAATGAAAATAATTATAGTGACTGTAGTGAGATCCAAGAAAATTTAGAATCCAAAATGATAGAAAAAAAACCTTTAAAAGATCTAGAAAAAAATTATAATTGTGCGAAATCTAATCCTGTTTCTAATTCAAAAAGCTCCAAGCCTTTTATTTTTTCGCAAGAAGATGAACAGGAATTGGAAAACTTAGAAAATGAAATTGAAAAAATTGATTTCGATATCAAATCTAATAAAAACAAAAAAGAAAGGCTGAATGTAAAAAATGAAAATATAAAAAGTAGCAATGCTAAAGAATCAAAAAATATTAAGAAAGATGTTTCCCCTTCTAAAATTGTTGAAAATGATAATTTACATAATAACAAAAATTGCATAGAAAGCAATAATCATAATATAATAAAAAATTATAAAAAAATAGAAGTTAATAAATTAATAACAACTAGACAAAATAGAGAAAATGTAAGCCAAGTCAACAGAAAATTTTCAAATGATTATATTGAAGATGAAATTAAAGATAAACAAGAAAAATCTTGTACAGAAAGATCGAAAATTCGAAGCACCAAGTACGACTCAGACTTTAACAATATTAAAGCGAATATAAACACAACAATCGATTCTCAAAAAATTAACAATTTAACCAAAATTCAAAAAATACTTCGCGATCTTGAAACTATAAAAAATCGCTCTATCAATGTCAATAACAATTCCCTTAGCAATACGTTGAAAACATGCGATGCAAATAACAAAAATTTTAATAATTTAAATAATACAACAATAAAAAAGAACAGCAGATTTTACCTAAGTAATTTCAATTCGGAAGAAGAATTAGATTCAGAAGAAGAGTGCAATTCTAATAACAAAACCTACTACAAAACTAATAAGTCCAATATTGACCCTGATAATTCTAAAATAATAAACAAATTTTTTCAAGATGAAAAGATTGCCGAAGCAATAGATATTTGGAAAAGATTTGATTATGGCCGCTTTGATGGTATGTCATTAGAGAGATCATACGAAATGATGACTCAGATCACAAAGATAAAAGATAAAGACATAGATAATTTGCTTAAAAAATTGCGGAAGTTTAAAAAGCTGCAAAAAGAAGATAAAATGAAAGACACTGAGATCATCGAATTAGTGGCAGAGGTTGAAAGCCTCAAATATAAAATTCAAGAAATGGAAAATAAAATCGGGAACTCAAAAAATTTGGGAAAAAAAATGGAAGATTTAGAAAAACAAAATTCTTTCTTATTCAAAGAAAATATTAAGCTTAGAACGCTTTTAGAACAAGAGAGATACTTTAATAGTTACAAGAATCAGCCAAATTTTATGAAGAAATAAAATACACTATAAGAATATTTTTGAGACATATATTATATATTATAAGCTTCATACTTCCTTTTTATCCAATCCAATTAAGTGAAAAAGATATATTAGAAATTAAATAAAAATATTTAAAAAACAATAAATTTTCCAAAAAATTATTCTTCTTTCAGCTAAATGTAATTGAAAAAAATGATTATAATAATCTTTTATAAAAATAATTAATAAATTAAGATATCTAATTATATAAACAAAATAATTAAAATAACTTTTTTCCTATAATTAAATCCACTTATTTAAAATTAATGTTATAATATCTATTAGAATAATTTAAACTATATCAGGAATTTTAAAGTACTAATAAATAATTAAAATTTTACAAGAATTATAATTATTAAGTAATAACAAAATCTTTTAAACTTTTTTTCTATTAAAATAAAAATAAAATTTATATTTATAAATTTTGGTAGCAAATGTTAATTTTCTTTAAGAATAACAAAAATGCAAAAATTTAAAATTATTTCGAAATACTTTTTCAATGATGAATATCTCAAATTCACTTTAAAAACAAAATTTTTCCTTGTAAAAACTGAATTTGAAAACATGGATAAAATAAACAATTTGTCTTTTTTACATTTAATAAAAAATTTCGAATTCCCTGAAAAGCAAAACCCTAAAAAGCATGTAAAGTTAATTGATCATTTTCTAAATCTCCCAATAGAAAACTTTTTAATTATGAATATTCTTTTTTCAAAGTTTGCAAAATACTTGAAAACTATACTAATCATTAAACAGATTTCAACAAGCTTTTCAATTCTTAAAAAAATCAAATTTAAAAGACGAAAGTCTATCACAGGTATAGATCGCGATAAAATCAAAGGGTATGAATTTCCACCTCATCTAACAGATGAATTTGAAAAAGAAGTGCTTTTGTATCAATTTGAAATGGATTTTATTAAGCTTTCATTAAACGATAAAGCGAAATTCACACACGTGCCGAAAGAATTGAATATAATTAATAATAAAATTCTTTTCGGTAAAAAACTTTCAAATATACATTCACAAAATAAAACAAATTCTGGAAACTCTCAAGAAGAGGTTAAAACTCAAGAATCAGGAAACATTCAAAAAACTTTAAAAGATAAAATTAAAACCAAAGAAGATAATATTCATTTAAATAGTATAAATCATTATTATTATCTTAAGTTGCTCAAAAAATTGAAGAAAAAAGAAAGGCAATTTTTTTCAAGAAGAACCAATACACAGAGTGAATTAAAAATTTTGCAATTAGGAATAAGAAATAAAAAGGTTTTCAAAATTAAAGAACTTTTAAAACCGGTAAATAAATTGATAAACTTGAAAAATATGCAGATTTTAATAAATATTATGGAATTTTTGCTTTTGAAGATAAAGAAACTATTGTTATTGTGTAAGAACTACTATCTATCTCTTCAAGAGAAAAGAGAGGAAATCGAAGTTAATAATAACATTAATCAAGAAAATAAAAGGAAGCGAAAAGTTGAAGAGAAGAATAACAATTTCCAAGAAAGTGAAAAATCAAAGGAAGATATAGGGAAAAAAAAATAAATCAATTAAAATGCCTAATGATATTTATTTTTTATTTATATCAAAATATATATTATAAATTTATATATATTAAAAAATTATATAATTTTGGAATTTTCAAATAAAGATTATTAAGCATTGATTTATCAAAATTTCTAATCGGTTTTTATTATATTTAAAGATATTATTTAAATAATTTATTGTTTATTTTTTCATAAGATATGATAATGATATAGATTTTTCGTATCTTGGAAGATTATATTATGATTTATTTTAGTATTCATTATATTATCTATTCGATATAATTTATTTTTATTTTTATTTTCTTTTAAAGACTAATTTAAAATCCGAAATCAAATAAAAAATATTTTTAGGATTAAAAAACTTCTTGAGGAAAATTATACTTTGAAATCTGATAATTTCTCTATTTTAATAAATATTGAAATTCAGTTTTAAAATTTAATAATTTATTTATCTATATGATTAATTGCTCCACATTAAACACGAGATTTTTTAAGAACATAATAATTTAAATTTGTTATTTATGTCTATTGTACATTAAAAATATACTTTTTATATTTTAATAAATTTAATTTCTTATTTTTAAATGAAGATTAAAATTAAAAATTTTTCTCTTTTTTAACAAATATATTATTTTTCTCATTCTTTATCATTATTTCAAATATATAAGAGCGAATGAATGATAAATTCAAATATGGAATCTACTTCTCAGCAAGCAAATTTTGACACAGAATTTAGCAGTGAATATTACTGTTTTAGTGAAAATGACACTAAGGCATCATATTCAAAATCATCCAATAATAATTTATACTCTGACTACTGTAACTATCCGGTAGCTCGTATAAAGCAGTTATTCAAATCCAAATTTACAATTGAATTTACAATGTCGACCTATGGATGGTTTGGTATTGGATCAAAGGATATAAAAAATGATGGTTTTCCGGGATACACAACTGAAGGTTTTATGATATGTGTTGATGGAAGACTCTATCATAATAAAGCTCAGATAGCTTCACATTCATTCAATATTCCAAACATTAAAGCATCTCTGATTTGTGATCCTAGTATCGGTCTTTTAGAAGTAATTGTAAATGATAAAAAATATAACTATTCTGTTAATTTACCTAAAGAGGTTTATTTTGTTGTTTCAGTTAGTTCAAATAATTATGCTAAACTTCATTCACTGATTTACTATGGAAATCAGGTATTAACCAATAATAATTCACAAACACTCGCTTTAGAAGAAAAAGTTTCAAATATGGAAAAATTATTACTCAGATTAGAAACAAAATTTGATGATTTTACCCAATTCGTAAAAAGAGAACTTAAGCTCATTTCAGTCAATTCATCATCTAATGCGAAACTGGCTAGTGAAATTACTAACCTCGAAAAAAAGATTTCTGATTATGCTATTGATGATATAAATGATTTTGTTCTTGATGCAAGTTCATTGAAAGGAGTAAATTTGACCTTGTCTGAAGATAAGTATACAGCTTTTAAATCTCACACTGGTCATTGTGCAATACTTGGTTCAAAATCATATTCTTCAGGAACTCACACATGGACTGTGAAGGTACTTGATCGAAAGAGTTTTTGAGAGTACTGGTTAATGGTGGGAGTTCACTTTAATCCTAAATCAGTAAAAACTCATCCAAATGGTGATACTGGAGTTTATGGACTTAGTATTTCAAACAATCTGAATGGATGGATTACCAAGGCAGGATTGACAACTTATAAAGCAGAAAGAAAAATTAATCCGGGAGATAAAGTTACTATGATACTTGACTGTTATAATTCAAAGATCAGTTATATTCATAATGAATGGGAGGCTGTAATTGAAGATTTGCCTAAAAATGTTGCATTTTATCCTTATTTCGACCCATACGATTTAGATTTTACTTTATTAAAATAAAGCATAAATTAAACAAGAATTAATAAATGAAAATTATTTAATGAAAAGTTAAAAGTTAAATAAATAAATTTAAAACTTTTAAAAAACAAAAAATTTTGTCTAAAGTTTATTAATCTATGATTTTTGAATTGTGGTCAAATTAAGTAATTTGGTTTTATAAGTTTTAAATAATTTAAATTAGGAAAATTTATTAGTAGATTTTTTAATAAAAAACTTTTTTAATTATCTAAATTTAGTTTGAGAAGAAAGTATTTTTAAAAACTTCGAATATTCTAAAATATTATTATTATTCAATTGAAAAATAATTAGAATAACTTTTAATTCTCTTTTTTTAATTCAAATTAATTTTTGAGAAATAAAATTGTCAAAATGGTATTGTCCTATAACTATCAATAATTCATTTTCTTGTTTATGATTTGAATCTAGTTTTTTATGAGAATTACAAAATGAGTTTTTATTTAATAATTCATCGAAGGGCTGCGACTTTTCATTATTATCAATATAATTTTCTGCTTCTTTTTTAAAGAATTCAAAATTTTTAGCAAAATAGTTTTTTATTCTTTCTTCATTTTCAGGATTTCTTAAAAATTTATCTTTACTTTCTGATTCCATGTATTGCTTAATTTGATATAATATCATAAACTCACGAAATAAGATATGAGATTGATAAAAATTCAAAAGCTTTATTATTTTATTGAAGTCAATAAAGCTATTTCCAATTTTTAAATTATCAAAATTCCAGATTTTGTAAAAAATATACTTAGAAAGCTTGAAATTTATATAGTTTTCAAATATATCAATTTTTGAGTCAGGAGTAAAATTATCTCTTATCTTAGAAAATATAATAATTTCTGCTTCAAATGATATGTCAATAAATTTTATTCTATTTTTTCTGATGATAGACTCTTCTCTGGTTTCTATTGCTTTAAATTTTTTATTCGAATTTTTGTATTTATTTAAGATAGGAAAGAATTCACATGTAAAAATATTGTTTTTTAGAATAAAGCTCTTATTGCATTCGTTTAATTCTAGAAAATAATTCTTGAAATTATAATTTTCAATCAAAAAATTAACCATATCTAGGCTTTCTCTAGTATTATGAATTACACCTAATAGAATATTTTGTTTTCGATCGCCGAATCTGTGGAAAAATTTGTTGATACACATAATAGTTTATAAAATAAATAATTTAAATCTTCATATTTCATTTTATGAAAACAAAAGAACTTAATTTAAATAAAAAAATATTGATTGAGTCAATATATTCGCTTTTGCCTTTAAATTAAACTCTTAAAATTTATTCAAATATCGAATTTGGGAAAATCTAAAAAGAATCTAGAATTAAGGAATCATTCAGTTTTTTTTCATAAATATATATTGACTTAGAAGAAATTGGAATCCAATTGAATTTTCAAGATAACAATTTCCTTTACGATGTTCTGCTTAAGTTTAATTTATAAAGATTATGGAAGTTAGTAATTTTAATTAAGAATATCAAAAATAAATGTAAATAATGGACAATTTGTTGATTTTTATAGAAAAAAATTTTTATAATTTTTTGTATTTTTATAAAATAATGATTGAATTTCACAATTAATATTTTTTAAGAAGGCGTATTTTTTTATTTTAAAAAACTATAATAAAATGAAATACTCTTAATCAATAAATTTTTAAATTAAAACAATAATATTATTTTTTAGTTTCTATTTTTAATATTTTAAAACTAAAACATATTATTAAAAATAATTCTAACTTATTTATTTTAATTTTTTTCTTTTGATAGAAAATATTTTAAAGAGCGAAAGTTGTAAAAATATATCAAATTCAGGATTTATTCATTTATATCCAAAATTTTCACAAAATTTTTTAACTTTCACTTATTCAAAATTAGCAAAATTTAAATTAAAAAATTTGATTCGTATTTGCTGTTAAATAATTGAATTAGTTTTTTATGCTAATTCACCACCTAATTTTATAATTGCTGATATCATATTATCAATCTCCGGAAGTTTTCCTGTATTTATTTTAGACCAAATCTATTAATTTTAATAAAATTAAATTCACATAATTTGATTAGAAAAAAGAAAATCATTAAAATTTATTAAATTTTTTTCTTATTAAATAATTGAGTAAAATTTTACCAAATGATCATCAATATATAACTCAAATGCACCAGTTGAAGTTATCATGTTTTGAATTACATTTATTAGCATATATCCAACGAATGCATAAGTTCGATTTTCCAATAATTTATTAATCAATTCTTCTGGAATAAAACTGACATAATTTCTAATTGAATTTCCTAATATACTGATAGCAATTAGAGAATATTGAATCAAAGAAACTATTTTTGATAAATAGCTTCTGAATATCCCAATAGGAAATTCTTGCCCATAAACATCAACATTCGAGAATTTTGAAAGGATTATCTTTCGAAATTCATCGAAGTGCTTTGAATAAGATCAGGAAGTACTGATAGATATTTAATTGATTATTTAAATAAAAATTTTTAATAAATAGATTTAAAAATGAAAAAGAAAAACCTCTTTGTATATTAGTATAAAAGAGTTTAAATAATTAAAGGCATTTAGTTCATTATTAAATTTTAAAAAATACATTTTATAATTAGTTTTTACCAATATTTTACATTAAGCATTAAATTTCTTCCTATTCCTGATTTGATAGAATTAGAGATATTATTTTCAATGTTATAATACAAATCATGAGACTCACCATCGACTTTAATCTTCATTTTTTCTTCTAAATCAAGTACAGAAACTAAAAATTGTATTAGTATTGATTAAAATTATACAAATTGACTAACAATAAATTTTTAAAAAAAAAACTAATACCATCGTTAATAAGCTTATTATCAAAATTAACGTCTTTATTATTCAAATTATTATCTTTTATAATATTGGTTTTTTCGTTATTTAAATAAGATCTTCTGATAATATCAATAATAAATGAGAGTATTAAAATACCCCAAATTATGTTTTGCATTATAAAAAGATAATTTATATAAAATGATTTTAAATAAATTAATTAAATTAATATTAATTTTCAACTTTATAAATAAAATTTTAAAAATAATATATATT
>Ga0194116_10007775_pt1 | contig 10990 bp, 14 predicted proteins | sample TA2MahsurfametaG_4_FD_148617 | JGI IMG/M metagenome (GOLD analysis project Ga0194116, IMG submission 148617) | Freshwater microbial communities from Lake Tanganyika, Tanzania - TA2015008 Mahale S9 surface | ecosystem: Environmental > Aquatic > Freshwater > Lake | place: Tanzania: Lake... | reverse complement strand
AATGATTAATATTTAAATTTTTGCGATCGAAAGAAAAATATGTTTGTTTATATGAATAATAAAATCAAATTGATTTATAATATGGATGCATACGAATTTATTATCAGAAAATATTCACTATCAACTTTTTTAAATTAAATTAAATGAAAATTAATAAATAAAAATTAAAACAAATATTATATTCACCTGAATTTATTAAATTAACAAATAAAATGTATGAAAAGTAAGTCACAAATTTTTTAACTATTCTTCAATTAATTTTCCAGAAATGAATATGACAGAAGTGTAAACACTTTCAGTTCTCAAGGAAGACTGTTTCAAGTAGAATACGCAATGAAAGCAGTTGAAGATGGCTGGACAACTGTAGGTATTCAAGCTAAAGATGGTGTCGTTTTAGCAGCTGAAAAAAAAATTCAAAAGCTTCAAATTCCTTCTTCAATCGAAAAAATTCTTAAAATAGATGATAATGTAATTTGCACTTATTCAGGTTTACTATCGGATGCAAGAGCCCTTATAGAGTCTGCAAGAGTAGAAGCTGCTAATCATTGGTTTACTTTTAATGAAAAAATGCCTGTTGAGTCTATTTCACTTTCTATTTGCGAAATGGCACTTTCTTTTGCAGACAAAGATCCTAAGAAAGATAAAGAAAAGAAAAAAAGAGTATCTAGGCCTTTTGGCGTTGCTCTTTTGATAGCGGGAATAGATAAAGATGGAACTCCTAAATTATTTAGAAATGATCCATCTGGAAATTATACAAGATATAAAGCTTGCAGTTTGGGAGCAGGAGGAGAAAATGGAATGAATACTTTGCAAGAAAATTTCAGAGATGTACATATAAGCTTTTTATTTATAATAAAAGTTAAAGTTTCCTAAATTTCTTTTAGATTTGTATTTTATGATATTAATAAAAGTTGAATTTATGCTTTTGTAAAAAGAAAGTATTATATATATTTTCCTTTTTTTACAAATTTTTTTATATGAATTTTATTCTTAAAATAAAAAAGAATATGAGTGTTGAAGAAGCTATTTTACTAGCTGGAAAAGTAATTAAAGAAAATATGGAACAAAAAATCAATAAAGATAATTTCGAAATTGCTTATCTTAGAACTGGTGATAAAAAATTAACAAAAATTTCCCCTGCTGAACTAGATACTTTAATTCCAAGATTTGTTTGATCTATCGTCTAGCACAATTAAAATAAAGAATTAAGAAATATATATTTAAATAAAATCCAATTATAATAGATAGAAATTTTTATATTAATTAAATACCCAATATCAAATTTATTTGTCGATCAAAAATACTTGTATTATTGAATTTTATTAATGTCTAATAATTTATTTTATTTTATTTAAGTCATTAAACTTACCTTTAAATTTTTAATAATTTCTTTAAAAAATTAATAAAAAATGAATCAACAAAAAATGAAATGATTTAAATAATTATATACAATTTAGTTAAATTAGGAACCTCTATCAAAAGGGATTGATTTACAAAAAATTAATGAATTGAGTAAGTTATTCATTGCCTATAATATTTATCTAATATCAAATAAATTTATAAATCTTAATACTTCTTTGTATTAAAATATCTAAAAATAAATTTTTTCAAAATTATGTATATTTGTTGAGTCTCAATTGCATTTTATTTATAAAAAAGCAATATGAAAGTAATAATAACACTTTTAAAAAATTATTAAAAATGAATTAGTTTAAATATTTTCTTTATTATTTAAATATAAAGTATTAATTATTTGTCAAAAATTATAAACAAAAATGCAAAATAATGTTCAAACCTTCAATGAAGGTAGGCTGCAAAATAATCTAATTGCTCGTGAAAATTTTGATGGTAAAAAATTAAATTATACATTCTTAACTAATTTTAATCTTTTTTAGCTTTGTTCGAAAAGAAAGTTGATGATCTCAAAAAGTTTTTTCAAGAAAAAAAATTGACTCATCATACCACAGCTGAGAATAAGAAATCCAGATCAGGATACATTGAAATTTCGAAAATTTTGAAAAATTACGGCTTCTTTCCTAAAGAATATTTAGAAGACTTTTCGAGTGGAGAAGAAAGCGATATTGATGATGAAAAAATGAATGAGCCATCTGTCAGAGAAGTAAGTGAAAAAGTGGTCGATTTTAGGGCTATTGTTAATGTGGTGAGTATTATTCTTTGAAATTTTTTATTATTTAAATTTCAAAAATCTTTTATTTAAAAATCAGAAAATCTTTTTTATTTTTAATTAATAAATCTGAATTTTAATTGTATTATGAAAATTCATTTTAGTTTAAAAAGCAGAATATGCTTATAAAAAACTAAATTTTATAAAAAGCATAATGATTAAGATTTAGAATTATAAAATATTTAATAAAGCGATTTTTTTATTTAAATCTAATTTTTAGAAAAAAATAGCTCATATTCCTAAAAATGCAAGACCTGGAATAATAATAACAAATTTAGATGATTGGGTAACTATTCCTATAATAAAGAGATTTATTGAAGACATTCCTTTATTTTGGTAAGTATTGTTTAATTAACTTTTCATCTTAAATAAATCTATCAAAAAATTTACCAATTTTTTTTTACTAATTAATACTTAAATTATTAGTGAAGAAAGGATAATTCCAGAAATAAGTGATGTAAGAATTTTAAATTATAAGGGCATCTTATTCGCATTCATTTTATTGTTAAACATTGATCATTCGAAGAAAATTTTCTCTTATTTCAATCATCCACAAAAACTAAAATATAATCCGACTAAAAACTCTAAAGGAGAGAAAATGGAAATTTTCTATGCTTTTGATTTACTAGATATGGAAAATTCCGAATGGTATGGAGTTGTTTTACGTAATATTCCAGAAAAATGTAGTCACGAAAATTTAAAAAATCATCTAGCAAATTATTCTAAAAACATAAATAGTTTATTGCCTGCGATGAAAATTAAAAGCTCTTTTTGCTCTTTAGTTGTTTTAAACTCAATAGAGGATGCGGAAAAAATTTGCATTTGCTTGAATAAAAAAGAGAAAGGAAAAAATAGATATATAAAGGTAAGGATGATTATTTCAGATTGTAAATAAGGTTTTTTTATAGTAAAGAATGTTTGTTAGAAAAATCAATTCTTAAATACTATAGGCTCATCTTCACCCACGAACCTGCCATATGAGAAAATATCCAGAAAACAGTATCTTTAATAATTATTTCAAACTGGAAAATGGGAATTATTTTAAAAAATATTTTCCGAACAATTTAGGAAATATTCTCTCTTCTAATTTTTCAAATATTAAGTCAAAATTTACTCCAATTAATATAATACTCTCGGATTTAAATTCTTTAAATTCAATCACAGCTCAACAACAATCAAATAATCCTATTTCTAATTCAAATAATAATCAGGAAAATAAAAAAAATTCAATTGATGAAATTAATAAAAACCACAATATAAAAGAAAAGGAAAATACAGCCAATAAAACTCGTCAAAATAATCTTAATTTAAAAGATTCAGTAAATGGAATTGGAGTTAATAACCTTTTTAAAAAAACTACCACAGATTTTTTAAATTTTGATTTTGATCTAGATGAAAAAAATAAAAAAAAACCAACTTTTGATATGAACATCTCTTATTTAACAAAACTTATAATGAAGCCTTCTACTTCTAATACTAATAAAGTAGAAGAAAACAATCCGAATTCATCATCAAATCCTAATGATAGTAAAGCTCTTTTGAATGATCTCAGTTTAAATCAGAATGAAAATTCTTGTAGTAGTATTAATGCTTTCATTAACGATCTAGATGCTAATAAAAAATTAAACTTAAAGTCAGTAAAAGACAATGTAATTAAAGATAATTCGAATAAGAATTTAATTGGATCGCTTAAAAAACTTGATATTACAGCTAATAAAAATGATTTAGTAAATATTCAACCTGGTAATAAAAAAGGTCTCATTCCAAAAATAAAGCAAAATAGTAGCTCTAATTTAATCAAAGACAATGAATCATGTAAATTTGCTGATGAAAATAAAACTTCAAATCAACAACAACTTTCCTATAATACTAATTTAAATAGAATTTCAAAAGTCAATGAAGATGATTTAAATCCAAATAAGTCTAATGATACTCTAATTTTCAATAAACAACCTTCAGAAGTTCAAAATGAGGAATTCAATAATATCATTTGTAATGAAGAAAAATTGAATAAATCAACAACAGGAAAAAAAGAAGCAAAATATAAAGAATCAACAAAAAAAGTAGAAACTAGTAGTACTATAACCAATAACTGTTCTTCGCAAATATCTCCTAATAAGCAGCAATTATCGAATATTGAATTAAATAAATTATCTGGATCAAATTCAAATTTAAACAATCCTATTTCAAACAATAACTTAGTAAAAAATGAATCAATTATAAGTAATTTAAGCGGAATATTGAAAGAAATGGTAAAATCAGATAAAGAAAAAATAATGAAAACTAATTTAAACGAAATTGATGAAAAATCAGCATCGACGATTAATAAAAACACACAAATCCACAATGATTTTAGTATTAGGATTGATGATAAAAAAAACTTAGATGGAAATAATTCAAATTTTGAAAATCAAAAAATGATTATAGATTCAGGAATTTTGAAAATCAATAATGAAGAGAGCGAAGAAGAAATCATTGAATTAAATAATAATTCGCATTATTCTGAATTTTTCAAATATGATTTTCAAGAAAAATCTTATTATGAAAAACCAAAGAATCATCGTATGCAATCTAAGCCAAATAAAGATGATAAATATTCAAATACCAAAAGTATGTATGATCGTAGTAGAGATAGAGAAAGGGAAAAAGAGAGGGAAAGAGATAAAAATAATTCATATCAAAAAAATAACGAGAGATCTTCTAAAAAATATAGTAATTTTTAAATTCTATAATTTACTCATTTAACAGCCATTTCTTATTTAATATTAATAATTTTGCTAATCTTAACCAACGATTCTTTTTTTTAAACATTCTATTAGTTTATTTATTTATTTAAATTCAGACAGTAGCTTTGATGAAAATTATAATAACAAAAATTTCAATCAAGAAAACAATTATAATAATTATAATACAGAAAAAGTTTCAAATTTAAATTCTTTAGTGAGCTGTACCAATCAAAGCAATACTAAGACTAATGAAATAACAAATATTCAAAATATATATATCAGCAATTATAATGATAATCCAAATATTCCTACTGTTTCTGTTTCCTCTAACAATAAAAGCTTAAATCAAGATAATTCGAATAATATTCAAACCTTAAATAATAATTTAAATAATAGTATCAATTCAAAATCAAGATTCAGCAATTTTAGCTCAACAACAGTAGCAAATTATAATCATAGTTCCCAAAAGGATTCTAAACATTCAAGCACACGAATTCTTGAATTAAGGACATCGATAACAGCAAACAATCAAGAAGCCTTAGAAACTGGTAATTTACCTCCTGTTCTTAACAATATAAATGTTAAAAAAACTACTAATCAGCAGCAAAATGGAAATCAACCGATGAATACCAATAATTCTAATAATAATATTAATTTTATCTCAAATACCTCTCAACAACAAAGTATTCAAAATAATAATAAATCTCATTCACAATCACAATTTCATTCTCAACCTTCTGCAAATATAATTTATCAGAACAATCCACATTTGTCTAATCATCCTCAGCAAAATAATTATTTTTCTGGGAAGATTTCTTCAAATAATCAAATTCCTTTCAATCCAATAATACAGAATAATTCTACAATAATAAATAATTTCATAAACATCATTCCACCACAAGCTCAATCAGATTTAACAAAGGAATTAAATAAGAATCAAAATCCTTCTAGTAATTTGAACCACCAGCAATATTCTCAAAGTAATCCTCAGAATTTTAATAATATTGCTTTTTCTGGAGCAACAGGGAACATCCCTAATGTAAATATAGTATTCCCTAAGAATACTAAAATAATAAAAAATAATATGAATGTAAGTTCAAATATTCAGGGACAACAAGGAAATTTTGTATCAATTACAAACTTACATCAGCCACAGGCATCTCAGCAAAATATTCCAAATAATAAGAAAACATCTTCAAATAATAGTAGTTTGATTTTGAATGTTGAGAATAATAGCCTCAGTAAAAATAGCAATTTAAATACTCTAATAAATCCTTCAACAATTATTAATAAAGTCGAATCCAAAAACGAAATAATCTTACCTCCTTTAGATGATTTCGTCCCACCTTTGCCACCTGAAAATCCTCCAGAACCTGAAGGTTTTAAAGGAGATGAATCTGAAAAATTAAAAGAAAAATCCATTTTATATGAAAAAGTATTAAATAAAAAGGAAATTGGATTAAAAACTATAAATAATATTCACAACAATATAAATTTTCAAAGTAATGTATATATCAATACCCATGAAAAAACAGAGCCTGGTCAGATATTAACCTATGACTCAGAGGAAGAGTCAAATGCAATTAACAAGAATTTACAAGGATACAGAAGTAAAAAAATTGATGTGAAAAATGCCCCTATTAATTTTAAAAAATATAATTTAAGCAAATCATCTTCCTCTTCTTCAAATAGTTATAAAAAAAGCAAAGAGTTTATAAATAGAAAGCGGGAAAGAGAAAAACAGCGTAAATATAGCAAGGAGAGAGAAAAAGAAAGAAAAAAGAAAAAGCATAGAAGTCGTAGTAAGGAAAGAAGTTTCACTACAAATAATAATATGAACGATGATAAATATTTGCACGCTAACAGAAAAGATAATAGAGACAATAAATTAAGAAATGAAAAGAAATATAACGAAAATTTGAAGAAATATAGTAAACAAGAAGAAAATCGAAGTTCATCTTCATCTTCTTCTATTCAATCAGGTAAATTTCTTTTACATTAACAATCTATTTTTAAATCTATTCGTAAAAAATAAATCATTTTTTAATAGGAATTTTAAAGCATTTTATTTTTAAATATTAAACAATATAAGGAGAAGATGGAAGATATTATAAAAGGCTTTTGGAAAGAAGAACAAATTCTAAAAAGGAGAAAAGATAGATAATATTTAAATCATTAAGTTTATAGCTTATCGATAATGTTAATATCTTTTGTTAAAATTTTTTTTATTTTAAGATTAAATGTTCAAATCTAAAATAATTATGCAACCCTTTAAAATTTATTTTAATTCCAAAAATTTTTGGAATTTATAAAAAAATATTTATTAAAAAATTCAGTTTATTAAATGAGTTAAATAAATATTAAAATATTTATTATACAAATTTAATGAAATATAGAATTATTGCTAAATTATAAATTAGGTTGTTTTTTCAATTATTTTTAATACATAATCAGTATAAGAATTCCTCATTTTCATTTTATAAATTAATTTTAAAAAAAAGATACACTTTTAAACTTAAAAAGAAATTCTTGATTATAATTCTCAAATCAATTAAACTTCTTAAAAAAAGGTATTATGGTTTTCTTTTTTAGAAAACTTTTGCTTGTTGTTATATTATTATTTTTAATGTTTTGAGTATTCTTTTTATAAATAATATGAAAAATTTAATAATTGAAAAAAGGCGATTCAAATTAATAATTATACAATTAAAAAAAATGAAAATTTTTATAAAATAAAATAAGCTAAAATCCTTAATTATTCATCAAAGAATAATTAATTGAAATTACTATTTTACTATTATCTTGTTTATATACTGCTTTGTCTGTATCCTCTATACCAATAAACATCTCGAAATTTTTTTTATCAAAAGGTTTTATGTCGTGTCCTTTATGATTTAATTCCTGTATAACTAAATTAAGTCTAGATATGCAGTTGTTTAAATCACTATCATTTTTCAACAACAATAATATTTCATTTATTTTGTTTAACTCATTCACTTTTTTCGATTTCATAATAAAATCTTTCACTAAAATTTTTTAATATTAATCAATAATTAGAGCATTTCAATTAAAATCAAAGAAGAAAAAAAATTATTTTTATTTAATTATTCTTTTTTCGAATATAATAAATTTTAAGCAAGTATATTCACAAGCTTTTATTAATATTTACTTTTAGAATTAAAGAAGTTCTTTTTATCTGATTGATTTTGATTCAATTCAGTAATATTGATTTTATTTTCCTCTAAAATTATATTATTTTTTTTTTCTTCCTCTTCCTGATTATTTATAGCCTTTTTAATACACTTTTCATTTTTATTAATTAAATCATTCAAATGTTTTATATTATAAGAACAATCAAAATTTTCTCTTGAATCCATTTTATAATTTTTACAATCCATATGAATTTCTGGAATTTCATTTTCTTTTTTGTTGAACTTCGCAGCTGAGCCTGTAAAATAAAATTTTTTATTAAGGCTTAAATTATCCGAAAATGTCTCAGATGATTTAGAATGCCCATAATTCTATATTATTATTTTTAAATAAGAATTCGAATATCTTATCAGAGGGAAGAATAAATTTAAATAAAAAAAATAATTTAATAAAACAACGTTTCTTTTTACTTTTGCTTTATTTATTTTAGATTGAAATTCGTAAGAAATCGTTCGACTTTGGTTTCTTTCAATTAAATTTTCTATAATGAAAGATGCAATGTAATCAAGACATGAAAACCATAAATTAACCCAAAAATAGAATGAAAATTCTTTTGATGAAATTGCAAACTTTATATCATGGTTGATTTTGAAGTTGTCTCCTAGAATATCGCTGTGAATATGAGTCATTGAATTCTCGAAATTCTATTTAATAAATAAGATTTCTCAAAAAATTAAAAATAAAATACAAATTTGAAAGAAAACCAAATACTTTTTTTTTCTTAATTTGTGACTATTTTTTTTCAGAGAAGAAATAAATTAATTTATAAAAAATTACCAATCTTAAATTATGAACATTTTTAGCTTTCGACTCTGTTCGAATTTCTTTATTTTTAGACCCTTCTTCCTCGGATTCCTCACTTAAAATTCTATCAGAATTAAAATTATTTTCTTTAGATGAGTTGAAGTATGGTAAAGCTTTTTTATTTGATGGTAAATAATCCTCTGATTGATATGTATTATTTATTTCACTTTCTTTTTCATTTGTGTTTATAAAATCATCATCGTAAATAACATATTCTAAAAAAGTATTTCCATGCTTTAAATTTTTCTGAAAAAGACTCTCTAAATTAAATTTAATCATATTTCTTTTTGCCATATTACGTATTTCAATGTAGTTTATTTCGAAGAAATTTTTAGTAAAAAAATATGATCGATCATAAAGTAGATTTTCTATAATATTGTTGATTATTATAATATTTTCTACTCCTGAAGTTGATATTTGTTTAGGAAGTATAAGTTTTTCTTGATTTTCGAGGCTTAAACAATATCTAATCATTTCAGGCAGATATTGTACATATGGCTTAGAAAATTTTGTAAGAAGTAAAATTTGGAAATATCGAATATATCGTTTTTGTGATTCAATCGTCACTCCCTAATAAATTCAATAGTTTTTGTTTATTTAGCTTAAAATAAGAAAATCCATTTACTAAAACCTAATAATCTTTTTATATTAAAGAAACTTCGATGAAATGTATTACTTTTTCATTTTTGCTTCTATTAATTCCATAATGAGCAATAGCCAAATCTATATCATCAAACAATCCGGAGAAAATTAAATAACAAATAATCATTGTTCCAGTTCGACCTTTACCGGCTTTACAATGAATTGCTGCTACACCATCAGGAACACGGAGAAAATAAAGAGAAATATCAATACAAAATTCTAGCATGAGCCTATTTTATAATTTAAAATTTATTTTTATATAAAGATATGGGTTTTTATATTAGATGATTTATTAACTTTATTGAGCAAGGATCATGATCTGAGAAAGGAAATAAAGCAACTGGCCTTCCATCGAAATCTTCTCTCCTATAAATCCTTTGCGCTTCCAAACACAAATTATAAATTTTTACATTTTTATGGTAAGTAGAAAAATATCTTTTCGTGTCAAGTAGCGAATTTCTGTAAATTGTCTCACATCCTTTGCTTGGGAAACCCATTGCGATTATTCTGCTTGTAATATAGCTGATTATATATTAATTTGTTGAATTTTATTGAAAATATTATAAAAACAATAGATATTATTATAATTGAATTGATGTAAAAGAATATTTATTCAAGAATTGCTATATCTCTCTATATCTTTATATAGAAGAAATTATTTAAATCCTTTATCAGATTTTCTTTGTTATTTTACAAACTTTGGAATTTAAAATGATAATAAGATTTCATTTAAAAGAAATTATAAAAAAAATACAATAATAATTAATAACCTCATATCAAGATTAAAATCTTTAGTTTCAATCCTTCTCTTTTTCAATGAAACTAAGCGCTTCAAAGAATATTTAACCTTTTCCCATAATTTAATTTTATAATTTTTATCGTATGGCAAATCAATATCAATATTATCATATAAAGAATAAAAGTCAACAATCTCTACAATTTAAAAAATAAAATTACTCTCATCACAAGGTTCATCATTTTCGTTTTTGATGAAAATTAATTTATGTTTATTCGTTCCATTTATTCTAATATTATTTATTTCATAATCAAAAGGCCATTCTTTTTTATTTTTAAGCGGTGCATATTTTGAATTTTCTTTCTTTTTGCCTCCAAAAAAACTCTTTTTATTTGAAACTTTAAATTTTGTATCTTCTAACTCTATAAGAGATACTTTTTTTTCTCTTTTATCTTTCATCATAAGTGATTTATTAAATATAATAATTTTTGAAATAATATTTATTTTATCATAAAAATGTAACTAGATTATAAGAATATTCATTAAAATAATAAGAATTTATTTAATTTCTATTTTTTTATAGATTTGGGGATTGGGGATTGGGGATTGGGGATTGGGGATTGGGGATTGGGCGCAATCCCCAATCCCCAATCTCCAATTCCCCATACCCAATCCCTCATTCCCCAT
>Ga0194116_10007774_pt1 | contig 10991 bp, 13 predicted proteins | sample TA2MahsurfametaG_4_FD_148617 | JGI IMG/M metagenome (GOLD analysis project Ga0194116, IMG submission 148617) | Freshwater microbial communities from Lake Tanganyika, Tanzania - TA2015008 Mahale S9 surface | ecosystem: Environmental > Aquatic > Freshwater > Lake | place: Tanzania: Lake... | reverse complement strand
CAATCCCCAACCCCCAATCCCCAATCCCCAATCCCCAATCCCCAATCCCCAATCCCCAATCCCCAATCCCCAATCCCCAATCCCCAATCCCCAAGGAATATATAGGTCCCCTTTTTAATTTTTAATTTATAATGAAAGAGTATTTAAATTATATAAAAGGTATTAAGAAAATTATAATCTTGGGATTTTAAACTGAAAAAAACTTTTTTAAAAATTTCATTCTATGATTACGATGAGTAAATTAATTTTCTAGGACTATTTAGAATTACAATTATCTTTTCATAATTCAAGCATTTAAATTTCTTTGATTAATTTAATCAAGATAAAATTATCTTTTGATATTCTTAATTTATTATACAAGGAAAGATAAAGTTAACGAGCCTTATTTAAAAAATAATTTCATTTAATAGAGAGACTTATGCAAAAATATATTTTAATTTATTTCGTTAAATTAATTATAATTATCTAGTTCCTTATTTATATTTAAAAATTGAAGATTTATCTTATAATTTATCAAAATAAATAAATAAATCATCTCATTTTAATTACCTAAGAATCATTCAAAAATATACTTTATTCGAGATGATTGTATTTCTTATTTTAAGAATATTATACAGATTCTGATTAAATAATTCAAAAATTTTTTAAAAAATTTCAAGATTATGATTTTTTATAAAAAATTTTAACACCATTTTTGGAATATCTGATTCCTTTTACCCTCTCTAAATTATCAATAAAAATTCTTAAATTTAATTCATTTTGTTTCATTTCATTTAATTTTTCCATGAAAAAATTCATTAAAGCTTCCTCTGGAGCAGTAGAGTCTATTGAATTAGGATTTATTTTATTTTTCTCTTCTAAAAGTGTCGAAGTAGCATCAGTAAATTCTTCTGCTTTGGCTTTTAATTCTGATAATTTTTCAAAATCAGTATCCAGTAAATCCTGTAATTCTAAATTATTAATTTCATCTTCATTTTGAAATATAGTTATAAATTTTTCAAAATCAATAGATTGTTCAAGATCCTCATATGTTCCAATATTTTTTTTATCAATTTTAGTTACTAAATTCGCTTTTTCATGAAAATAAATTTTCTATATAAAATTAAATTATTTCATTAGTTTGGAAAATATAAGGTTAAAAGTTTTACTTTTGGATCTTCTTTATTTGCATATTCTTTTGAAATTCCTTCAAATTTTGGTTTTTTGAAAAAAACTACATTTCCATCATTGATTTTTGTTTGTAAAGATTTATCAATATTAATTATACTTTCTTCTCCGCTTTTATTATTAAGTGTATTGTTATCTTTATTTCTATTTATTATGAATTTGATATCATCAGGTAGAGATTCTTTATTAATTATAAAATTATTTCTCTGTCTTGACATATTTTTCTTTATATTAATTGTTTTTTTTAAAATTAATTTTATAAATTAATAATTATATATAATCATAATCTATATAAGTTCATTTTTTATTCATATTATTCTAATAAATTGTTTCATTTATTTTACTTTATTCGAAATTTTTTCAAATAAAATTAAAACTAAATTTTTTTTATTTTTTAAATTTTTTATTGAGAATATAAAATTTTAAATTCCTTTTTTATCAAACTTTGTCTTTACTAAATTGAGAAGAATATTCCTTTTTGAAATTAGATGTATTCAAAATATGGGTTTCTTCTTTTACATCGGAATTTGAGTTTAGATAAGTCTCATTTATTGTATATGAATAACCTTCTAAAATTTCTTCATTTTTTATAGGAAAAAACCATAAAAAATAATTTTTTCCAAAAACATCTTCAAAATTTTGGAAGATTCCATTATCATACATTTGATCTGATTTTTTACCAAATGTTTTTTCTTTATATTCAATAGTTGTTTTATTCATTATTATCAATCTAAATAATTTTATCTCTAGATAGAAATGGAAATATAAAAATAAATATTGATAAAATAATTCTTACTTTAAATGGAAAATTGTAAAATAAGTTAAGAAAATCGTTAGAATTCCAAGAATAAATATATAACTTATATAGTAGAATGAATCTATAGTATGCTGTTTTAAATTTATCAAAAGATAAATAAATTGAAAAATAAAGATTTACATTCAATTCCTCTGTGTAAAAGAAAGCTGTTTTGATTGAAGTAAGTAATGAAAAAATTAATAAAAAAGTTGAGTAAAATAGAGTTAGCATAAAACTTTTATAATTCGAGACAGCGATACAAGTCCCTAGAACTAAACAATGATGATCCATTTTCCTTAAACATTTTTTGCATGTTCTACAATGATGAGTTCTATCAGGCTAAATCAATTTATGATTTTACTTTTTTAATTAAGCAGAATCTGCAAAATCTATCATTATCTTCAGTTGTTTCATAAAATGTAGTACTTTCCAAATAAATTTTATGATTTTCATTTTTTCCAAAAAAGTCAATGACTTTATCATTTAATTCTTTGATTGCATTTGATAATTCTAATAACTCTTTTTCTGCTGAATTCTTTCGTCTTGAATATATAGACCCATTATTTTCAGTATCTGAATAAAAACCTTCTTCAAGGAATTTCATATTCAATGGTAGCTTTAATCTATAAATTTTAAATTTCGATTTTTAAATATTTTTTACAAGTTAAAAGCATGTAAGCAGTCATAAAATTTATTGATTATATCATTATAATTTTCCATTAACTCTTCAAAATTGTTATTAAAATCAATTATAATATTATTGTTTAGATTGAAATTATTATCAGATTTACTACTCTGATAAGATTCAAAATAATTGTATAAACTCCATATAATGTTTAGGCTTGAATATATATCAGTCTAATTTAAAGAATAATAAAAAAAGCCTAAAAATATTTTACATATTTTTCATCCAAAGATCCGGAATCAATTATAATTGTTTTAAGTAAACACCATAAAAACATGATGAAATAATAATGAAAAATTATTAAATTAATAATCTCTTTTTTATAATTATAATCAGTTGTATCAGTTAATTCCCATATATCAAAGCATAAACCTTTTGAAGTCCCCTCAATATTGGGTAAGAAATTCCACTAATTATAATATATTATTTTACATAAATGTAGAAACAATAACAATAAAGTATCATAATAAATGTAATAAAAAGAATTGATAATTTCATAGTTCTCTCATATAATTTTTCTAGAAAGGTCCTTTTAAAATTAGAAAGTTTCTTTTTTTTTTGATTACCATCTAATTTTATTAATTCATCATATATTTTGGTTAGTTTTTTAAGAAAAGTTTCCATTTTCAGCATTGATGAATTTTCATTAGTAAACATCGTTTAAACAATTATTAAAAAATTTTATCATTTTAATAATTATAAAATTTTTAATCCTTTCCACAAATAATCACTTATTTAAAATGTTTTTCAGGAATTCAAATTGCATAATTTAAATCCTATTTAATCAAATAAGTTAGATAAGTTTGCTATTTGGTTAAAATTATATAAGATAAATTTAAAAATATTTAATTATTAAATTAATTATTTTAATAACGAGATGAAAAAATTTTTTAATAATAATATTAATGAAAAAAGATAACTTCATAGAATTCCATATATGTTCAGAAAATAAATTCAATCAAAAAAATTTATTTATTGTAAATGGATCTATAAATATAGATTTGAATAAAGAAATTAAAAAGATAAGCTTAAAAGGAACAAAAATTAATCTAAGTTTAAAAGTAAATTTTTAGTTTATTTTAGATTAAAGAAAATAATTATGCTTTTACTCTTAAATCAAAAAAATTTTCTCTGAATTGTATTTTTAAGGAATTCTTGAAAAAATATTTACATATTCAAACAGATATAGATGAAAATAATGTTCATGAATCCATCTATTTAATATCAGAAAAATTTTTTTTTGAATATTTTTTCCCCAATAATTTTTATGAAGTCATTATTGCTGAAAATTTATATTATCTGATTCTTTCTAAAAACAAACTTAAACTTTTTATTTTCGATAAGAGTCTCAAATATAAAAGTTTTTTTGATTTAACTACAATTAAGAAGATTTATTCAGACGGAAAATATTCCATAATTTTTCATTTTTTTGAAGATCAAAGCCAATTTTTACGATTAAAATTAACCTTTTTTAGTATTTTAGAGAAAGAAAATTTTTTAAAAAACATTTTTGAAGAGAAAAAGGAAGATCAAGAAATTCATTTAAAGAAAATTCTTCTTTTAAATTTTCTCAGTCAGAATAATAAACTAGAAATGGCTTTGGTTAATCAATTGATAATGTTTAATAAAAATATTTTGAAAAGGAAATCGAAGTTTTGCTCTGCTTTATATTTTAATAAAGACATTTACGGATACTTTGATTATAATACCAAAGACATTTCTATAAATGAAGAAAATACTAATAAATATTCGAGAAGAATTTCTCAATTTGAGCTTAATATGATTGCAAAGAAATTTTCAAAAAAATTGTTTTTTGTATTTAATAATTATAAAATCTTGGATCAATTTATGAGGAAAATATTTTATGGGATAAACATAATAAAATATAAATATAAATATTACAAATCAATTTACGATGATTGTGTTTTGCTAGAATTTGAAAATAACTTAATAAATGAAAATTTTATTAATGAAAATGAAACAAAAAATTTGAATCTAAACAAAACCTTTGAAAGTGAATTATTAAAGGATATCTTCAATAAAAATGATTTTAGAAGGAAGTTAAGAAAAGCCGTTTCGGTTGATTATGATACAGAAGATAATAACTTAATTAATCTTCTCGATAAAAAAAATAATATTTTAGATAATGCTGGAGGAATTAAAAAAGATTTTAGCAGAGATTTAATTTTAAATAATAAGCAAAATGAAGAATTTATTAATTGTTCGAATTCTTCTATAGGGAGAAGTAATTCAGAAGAAGAATTTAATAGCAACAAAAAAAGACTCAGACATAATGTAGAACGAAAAAAAAATAATTGTGAAAATTTCAATAATTACAGAAATTCATTAGAAGAATCGATAACAATAAAATCTGATTTTGAAAAAGTTTCTTTTGAAGTGAATTTATGCTATTATTTTAGCAAAGAATCGAGAGTAATTAACATATATAAAGATGGAATATTTACTATTTACAAGAAAGGAAAAGTAAAATAATTTTAATTTACATAAAGATAGATGATATTTTAAGTTCTACTTTGAATGATATAATAAGTATAGAAGGAGAAAGTGACTCAAATATTATCCTTTTAACAGTATATTTCAATCTTATTAAAAAATCTTTGTGGATAGAATTTGCAAATAATTTCGAAAAATATATATTCAAAAGTCTATATTATAATAGAATGGTATTTAAATTAATAAATAATTTTAAATATTTTAAAATTAGATTGAATCTCTCAGATTATTACAAATTAAATCACAATTAAAATTAAATGTTAATGTTATGACTTGGAATGTTGCCGGTATTGATGTTCCTGATGATTTGGGAATTCTATTTAACACAAAAACCTTAGAAAATATTGATATTTTTTCAATTGGAGTTCAAGAGTGTAGTGTCTTCAAAATTAATGATTGGCAAAAACATCTTAAAACTCTCATGGCTTATTATGGATTTCTTGATGTAACAAGCATACATATGTGTCAAATGTTCCTGATTGTATTTATTAAATCTCAGTATTTACCTTTTGTCGAAAATGTTACAAGTAGTTACAAGCCTATGGGATTTGCAAAAATTGTTGGAAATAAAGGAGGAATCGGAATCTCTTTTAAATTATTTAGCTATATATTAACTTTTATAAATTGCCATTTAGCTCCCAAAACTTACAAAGTTTTAGAAAGAAATAATCATGCAAAAAATATTGTTAGATATTTGAGAATTGGAGAAAAATTTGCTGATTTTGATATAACTTCTGATTACCTATTTTGGAAAGGAGACTTAAATTATAGAGTAGATCATGGATTTGAACAGACAGTGGAAAAAATAAAAGAAGGAAACTTAAAAGTTTTATTATTAAAAGATCAATTGATTAAACAACGACAAACTAATCAGGTATTTTATGAATTCAAAGAACCTGATATCAACTTCAATCCAACATATAGAAGACAAAAAGGCACTGATGAATATTCAAATAAAAAAGGTCAATCTCCTTCTTGGTGTGATAGAATAATGGTTAAAACCGATAGAGATATAGATTTAATATATTATAATTCTGTGAAAGAAGTAAAGCATAGGTAGATCTTTATATTTTAAATATTTTAAAAAAATAAAAATTGCTAAAATATTTTTATTATATAAATAGCGATCATTTGCCAGTATTAGGAAAATTTTCAATATATTTAACAATTCCTCGATTTAATGAAATTGAAAAAATAATGACAAAGAGTTTAACTGGGAAAATCATATACTCAAAAATTAAATTGGAGTATGATTTTACAGAGGCTTTTAGTGAAATGAATTTTGAGGAAAAATATCCAATGAAAATAAAAATATTGGCTTATCATTTCTTAAATAAAATCCCTGCTGAGACAAAAACAAAAGAAATAAAAGTAATTTTTAGCCATCATAAATTAATTATTTTTTTTAATTTAGAATATATCACAATTGGAAGAAGTTCTATTTGATGATTTAGTACTTCACTTGCCTCCTCAGTGTGTGTTTGATTTACCTCATGCAAGAGCTATTAATATAATTTTTGTGATTAATTTAACTGTTGGAAAATACTCATATGATATGGGTAAATATTTCTATAAAATTAATATTAGGATTTTCCAAATATTCTTTCGAAAAAGTTGAAAAAGAAAATTTAAATATTCTCAGTCATACATTAACATCAGATATTACTTGGAGAACGAGAAGATTGGGTTTGTTGAGTTTTGAAGCTATTTATAAATTTTAAATGTTTGAATATTTTTAAATATTGATTAAAGAGTTGGTTTTATTATAAGAGAATTTATTTGAGAATTATATTTTAAGAAAAATTAAAAAAGTTAAATTCTTATAATTTAAAATAGAAATTAATCTCCATCATTTATAATGCTTTCACTATAATTTTTTCCTCCTTTTAAATTATCATCTCCTGGTCTAATTCCTCTTTCATTGAATAATCCAAGGTCTTCTTTGTCATATACAAATATATTATAATAGCCTAATATGCATCCCAATACCATAATTAATAAAGAAAATATTAAATTTAAAAAGATAAAAACGAAAATATTATCTACAGAGGCAAAAACTTTAAAAGCAGTAAGAAAACCCAAAAAGCTAAATGAGAAAGAACCAAATAGGACTCCTGCAAGTTGATCAAAAATCATAGTAGCAGCAATAAACTCCCCAATTATTGCAAATACCTAAAAAGAATTAAAAAAAATTCTTACAAAAAATAAAATCCAATTTGAAAATATTATCTTTCCTATAATTGCTGAAATTAATGAAATAATAATCAAACACCAAAATATAATACTTTTGTTTCTTAAATTGATTTTGTAATTAAGATTTGTTAAATAAATTATTGAATACGATATAATTTTTACAAAGATGGAAATATAAATAATTATCAAGAGAATAATATTTGTTATTATAATAATGAGAATATATGTATTATTTGAGGAAATTGAATTGATTTCTTCATTATTTGGATTTTCAAGCGAATTATTTGTTTGATTATTTGGAAAATTCTCTTGAGGATAAATTATAGCTTTAGTTTTTTTATTGATTTTTAAAGTATGAGAATAACTATCAAAATCATTTTCTGATCCTTGAATCTCTGCTACATTATTCATCAATGCTTGATAGTCTACATTATTTAATTCATTTAGTTTATTATTTTCAAAAGAATTTTGAGAATTAATTTTTCCATTTGTTTGAGTATTTACAATAACCTTCGTTAAATAATTATTTAATTGTTCCAAATCTTGTACGATTTTAGTATAGGTATCTGTGAGATATCTTAATTCTTTAAAAATATTATAAAGTGTTTGAATATAAAAAACTATCAATTTTTTATTTATATAACTTAATTTAAATTTTTCCTTTAAATCAAATTCATTTTCATTATCATCTTGAATATTTTCAAAATCATCAATGAATAATATCGATTTTTTCAATTTATTGATAGTTGATTTAATTAATCCCAGTTCATTTTTGAGATTTATTCTTTTAAATGTTTCTCTGTTTATAAAGTTTATAAGAGAATTTAACTCCAAATTAAAATTAAATATAGAATGATTTGTTTGTTTATTTAAAACAATTTTATTTGGATCGAAAAACTCAAAAAAGTTATCAAGATTTTCATCAACGTTATCTTTAAAATTTATTTCATCAAGAAATGTGGAATTAAATAATTTATTTAATAATTTATGCTTATTATCAAATTCATTTCCCAATATCAATTTGAAAATAATATTTAAATAATCCCAGCAATTATGAAATTTATTAGTAATGTTATACATTATAAAATCATTATTTTCATTCGGCATCCATAGTAAATTTAGTTGTTTGTAAATAATGTTATAATTAGAAATATATTCAAAATTTTCTTGCTTTTGAACACTTCTTCTATAATTTTGTTTATTGTTAAAAGATTCTTTTTTTAAAAATTTACTTGCTGATTTCCTTTTATTAAATCGACTTGAGTTAAAATATTTAACATAAATAGTTTCTTTGATTGGTAAATATTTTGCTTTTTCATTATCAATAATAGCATCTAATTCTAATATATTATCCGAATATAATTTAGTATCTTGCAATATCAGTTTAATTTTTTCTTCAGCTTTTCTGAATATTTTAAATACTATATGTATTGTCTTTATTTTTAATAAATATTTAGCAAGTTCATCTTTATAGTTTTTTAATTCTAATTTTTTTTTATTAATTAAATTAGTTTTATTTGCTTCATCATAATCAGAAAAGTTTTGAACATCTTTTAAAAAGTGACTTCTTTTCCTGTTCACAAATGAAACATTATATTGGTCATCAATATATGAATTTTGTTGAATATAATCAATAAATTTTGTTTGAAAATTTTTGATTTTCTTGAAGAAAATTAAAAAAATCTGATTAATTTTTGAAATATATTTGTATTCTTTTAATTTATTTAGATTTTCCGAATTAAATCTTTCAAAATAAGTATTCAATTTAAATATATTTGATTTCAAAGCATCTTTTAAAAAATTATAATTATCAATTTTTTTTGATGTCTCATTGAGGTTAATATCTTTTACTTGTATAAAGAAAACCATATTATTGAAGAGTTTATTTCTTGAATTTATTTTAAAATTATCTCTTATTCTTGCATTAATTTTCCGATTAGTATTTTTTCCTGCAATAAAGGATATATTTTTTATTGAATATGTAGTCTCATTATTATAAGTAATATTTATGTTATTAGTATTATTCTCATAGAGATTTATATATAAATCATCAATAGTCTTGTTTAGTTCAACCATAATATCAATTTCATCCTTTTCATCCAAGAATAATTCTAGAAATGTTTTAATCAAATTGTATGAATCAATGAAATTTTTGAGGAATTTCTTAGAATCAGTAAAAAGATTATTTAATTCTGAAATATTTCTCATGTTCAATAATTCTAAATTATTAAATATATTGAATTTAATTTCAAGTTTCAAGAAAATAATTATTAAACTTTATAAAAATAAGATTTTTATTTTAATAAAGAAAAATTTAAACAAAACTAAAATACCTTCTTGTTTGACCTCTGAAACTAAAGAAAGATTACTTGTACAGTTGTAAACTGTAATGTTTGGAATAGTAAGATCCTTTTTTTGTTCAGGTTCCTCAGATAAGAAAATTTTTAGCAACACTTCAGATATATTTTTTCTATTATCAATAGAAGTGTTAAAAGAATAATTTTCATCTTTATTAGTTTTAAGAATTACTTTTATTTTTGTATAATTATTAAAATAAATATATTTTAATTTTTCGATATATTTGGTATTATTAGCCTTATCATCTCCTATACTGCTATTATATGTGTTATTATTGAAATATGAAAATACTTTAATCTTCAAGGTGTCCAATAAAAAATTATAAAATTCAGCATCTTGTTTGGAGTTAATTTTTAAATTTTCAAAATCCATTATCTTTGATTTTAATAAAGTTTCTAGATCAATGTTTTGATCAGTAGAAGATGAATCATTTTGTAAATTTTCAATATCTTTAAGATTAATGGTAATATTTATAGTTTTATTTAAGAGTTTAAAGTTTTGTTTCGGTTTAATTATGATAGTTTTTTTATTTATTTTAGAAATAGAAGAATTATTTCCTACAATAAATTCTTGATCAACTAAATTAAGGTTGATTTTAAGATCATTGAAATCTGAGTAATTTAAATTTGGAACAAATGCAGGATTCAATTTTTGTATCTCTATTTTAGTATTATTTTTATCTGGAATTGTATTTTCTTTTGTTTCCATTTTAGTTGTGGTTATATTATTCAATATTTCAGATTCATTAATATTTTTTAAAATGTTTTCATTTGAGGAATTTGTCACAGAATTATTTAAAAAGTCATTTTTTATAGAGTAATTATTCTGTGTAATGTTTAAATCAGTGTTTATTATTGATTGATTATTTAAATTATTAATATCTAAAGTAGATGTAATATTATTTAAATTATTATCTTGATTGGAAGAATTTGTGATATTATCAGTGTTATTAATAGAAATATTCTGTGGAATGGAAGATGTAATATTGTTTAAATTATTATCTTGATTGGAAGAATTTGTGATATTATCAGTGTTATTAATTGAAATATTCTGTGGAATGGAAGATGTAATATTGTTTAAATTATTATCTTGATTGGAAGAATTTGTGATACTATCAGTGTTATTAATTGAAATATTCTGTGGAGAAGAAGATGTAATATTGTTTAAATTATTATCTGAATTAGAAGAATTTGTGTAATTATCAGTGTTATTAATTGAAATATTTTGTGGAGTAGAAGATGTAATATTGTTTAAATTATTATCTTGATTGGAAGAATT
>Ga0194116_10007767_pt1 | contig 10999 bp, 7 predicted proteins | sample TA2MahsurfametaG_4_FD_148617 | JGI IMG/M metagenome (GOLD analysis project Ga0194116, IMG submission 148617) | Freshwater microbial communities from Lake Tanganyika, Tanzania - TA2015008 Mahale S9 surface | ecosystem: Environmental > Aquatic > Freshwater > Lake | place: Tanzania: Lake Tanganyika... | reverse complement strand
AGAAAAAAACAAGCTACACAAGCTACACAAGAGATAACCAAGGAAATAACATCTATTCCTGTTGCAACCCTTACACCCATCCAAGCACCTGTACCTGCAAATATCCCAAAAGTTCTAAATGTGATTCATGTTCCTGCAAATAGATTACCTCCTATTCTTGCTAATTCTCCTTCACAGCTTGCAGATATACAAGATATTCCAAGAGTAGCTGATGCCAAGCTCCTTTCTATTGTAAATAAAGCGACTCCAAATAAAGAACCTAAGGAACCAAAGGTACCTAAGGTACCGAAAGAACCTAAGGAAGAGCTTAAAAGAGGAGCTAAAGCTGGTACACAAAAAAGGGCAAATAAGGATAAAAATACTCCTATGAAAATAATTTTGGAAGAATCACTTACATATGATGCATATCGCGATGATGTGAGAGATAAAATAATTAAATTTATATCTACAAAAGAGTTCAATAAAGTTTTTGGTATCACTAAGAGCGCCGAAATAATGTCAGGAATTGCAAATGACAGATTCAATAAATCAACAGTATTATTTATATCATTCTTATTTGATAAATGCGTAATATATAATGATAAAAATATTATTTATAATAAAAATAATGGAGTAATTGAGATATAATTATTTGAACAGAGGAAATAGAACCAGTTTCTTATTTTCCATCAATTTGTGAGCTATATGCTTACATAACATTTCTTTAATATCTTTAAAGTTTCTGGTAGATACATTGTCTTTTTCTATTTGTTTAATAAAGTTATTATGTTCTGCCTTATTATAGAAGGTGCATACACGACCTATTTTTTTCCCTTTGCCAACCACAGCATCCGTAGAGAATATCTTAAAGATATTTTTAATTATATTATCCTTCTTGATAAATTGTGGCTCTATAATACCCCAAGGCATATCTTCTAATTCCATATTTTCAGGTATTACAGTAATTTTACGATTACGATATTTTGCAAACTCTTTCTGTTCGGTTATTTTCAGCGATTCAACCCATTGTTTTTCTACATTATTATAAAGTGATATATCAAGATTTTTAATATCCTCGCTATTTTTATTTTCAATATTATATATATTTATATATCCTATATAATCATTATTGTTATTCTTATTATATGAAGGCAACTCCTTATTTCTTATAAAAACTCCTTGCATATCTAAGCATTTTATTATATATATTAATTCGGCTTTTCTCTTATTTTCAAAGTCTTCAAGATTTGCGTAATTTACTATTATATATTCAATCAATCTTTTAAATCTCTTGTCATCTAAATTTAAATATATAGATACTGTGGTACTAATAATATTCGTATAATCTATATTTATTATTTTAAGAATATTATCTATGTCATCATCGCTATTCTTGACATCTAAAATATTTACAGCAGTATCATTCATCAGTTCTTCAATATCCATTTTTATTTTAATTTTTGCCATTGTAGCCTTAGTGCTTGGTCTTGTGTCTTCAATATCATTATCATCTATAATGCTAAGTTTAATACCCTGACTGTGATGTTCTATATAGTAATTGTCAATAAATACTGCCGGTCTTATTAATTTATTTATAGTATATATAAAGATTTCTTCATCAATATCTATATCCTTGCCTATATCATCAATTAACTCTTTATATGATATATAATATATTTTGTCTTTTATCATTTGAAGAAATCTATTTTTAATAGCTGTCTGTACTCTTTTGAAAAGATGCTTATAGACATCACTTCTATATCCGGAAGTGTCCTCTGTCAGTTTGACATCATCATCCTTAAAACCACAGGAAGGTTCTAAATCTTCGCTATCGCCCAATTCGTATTTTATTTTATTTCCCTGAGATGTTAATATATCCACTGCTCCCATTTCAAATAATTTCTTTGGAAAATAATTAATGTTTTTCATCAACGAACAATCAAGCGAATTGCTTGAGATTATCTTGTCAATCTCCTTGCTCTCTATGTATTTCCTAGTAGATATTCTCAGCGCATGGATATCTATAGTTTCTGTCTTCAGCATTTCAGCGTCATCATTTGCACTTGCGTGCATAAATACAGATACATTGCGTTTTTCAAAAGGCAACTTTTGATGTCTGCAATTACGAATGCCTCTGCCTATAATTTGGTCGGGTCTGTTAAAATGATACCACGGTTCTATTAAATGTATCTCGCGGGCATTATAGAAACTTAGGCCTTCACTCGCCACTTGCGTTATCAATATTACTTTGATATCCTTTCCATTTACATTCTTCTCATCATTAATCTTCTTTATCAAATTATTAATCGTAGTAGAACCCATAATTTCTTTTTTATCACTTGTTAATATACAGTATTTAGGATTGGATACATCTTTATACTTTGGCTTGTCATTGACAATTTCTGCATTTTTCAATATATTATTTGTACCTTCGCGTGAATATCCTAAATGTTCCAAGCATATCGCAAGCGGTATAATGCCAGCCCAAGCAAATCTTGAATATATGACTACTATTCCCTCAGATTTCCTTATTATATTGCAGATATTCAAAAATTTGCCCGAATATTTACCCAAATATTCTTCTGTTGGATATAATGCATTTTTATATTTTTTACTGTAATTAACGGAGATGCTTGCTGTGCCTTCAGTATTATTGAAAAACGTATTAAAGCCTACCTTACCGATATCATTATCATATACAATATTCATAGGCTGTAATAATTTCATATTCTGATTCGGTGATTTACTCTGAGACAGTCCTCCTGCGCCATCGGCTGCATCGGCCTCGTCGCTTACTTCATTTTCGTCAATTTCCTGGATATTGTTATAGTTAATCTTGTTTATTATTTTTTTCAAAGCTTCTATTTTGTTCTTCTGGCATATTCCCATCTTTGAGATTACTATATCATCATTTATATATTTTAACCAACCCAATTCTTTAGCAGGTATAGCATTATTAGAAGGGTCCTTTGTAGGCTCTATATTTAATATTTTAATATTGCTGTTATAGGATGCCTTTAATTTCAAGGCAAATGTGAATGGATTTTTCCCCTTTAAATATGATATATAATTTGAAGACAATTTTTTAATTAATTTTTTAGTCTTATCATCAAATTTAAATTTATTATTGTTATTGAAAACAGTGTAATATTCTTTTAATATATTATCGCGCTTATCATTTATCAACATCAAATTAAAGAGGTCTAGGATATCTCGTGGTTCGTTATACATAGGCGTCGCCGATAATAATATCAATCTATTATTTCTCCCATTTTCCAATATTTTTTTAAGAGTACTGTATGTACCCTTTTCTTTATTATTCGTACTTCTAATATTATGAGCTTCGTCTATAATAATAACCTTGTTTTCTACAATATTATCCTTGTATTTTTCATTAATTCGCTTCATAAAGCTGTCATATGTAAATATCTCATATCTCTTCTTCAATAATCTTTTAATATTGTCCTTGTTATCCTTTTGATTAAATGAGCTGTCGTTTATATTAAGCAATTTGACATAGTTATCCCCAGTACATTGATTAAATATATCCTTAAATTCTTTAATATCATAATTGAATATTTCTTTATTAAAATTCTCTTCCAGTGCCTGAGGCATTATTACCCATATAGAAGGCTCAGCAGTATCCATTGTTTTTGTAGATAATATCATTTCAGTTAATGTAATTGCCGTGCAAGTTTTGCCAACACCCACGCTATAATATAACATGATGCTTTTATAAGGTGTTCTATGTGATAAATACTGACTTATAAAATGCTGATACAATGTAGTTTCAAACTTACATAATTTATTAGATACTTTATTAAAATCATCTACTGTTCTTATAGTCGGAAACTTTCTTATTTTATGTATTGAAAACTCCTTATTTCTCGCTATTTTCTTCTCAAAATCACTATCGTCAATATCAGGATAATATAAATCTATATCATTATCAGAACTCTTGCTATTCTTCTTAGAAGAAGATGAAGATGACGACTTTTTTTTAGCAGGCTTCACAGACTTAGCTTTTTTTGCTAGCTTTTCCATATTTTCTTTCTTTATACAGCGACCTGTTTTGGGATTTAGCACTTTGCCTTCAGGACATTTTTTAATATTCGCATTAGCAGTTCTCTCCGGCTCAGCAGGCTCAGCAGGCTGAGCAAGCTGAGCAAGCTGAGCAAGCTGTTTTGCTTTTTTTATTTGCTTTTCAAGATTTTCTTTATTTATACAGCGACCCGTTTTGGGATTCAGAACTTTGCCTTCAGGACAACTTTTAATTTTAATCATTATCTATTTACATTAAAGATTTATTATAATTTATTATGCTATGAGCCCTTTTGAATATCTTAATTCTTTCCGTGTTATGATTCTTTATATGATTCAATACTTCTTCATCACTAAACCATTTTAGAGACCTTATTTCGCGGATTTGTTCTATACATGTATTGTCAAGCTGTATCTCTGCGCTATCGTTGATTATTTTTGCAACATAATAGACGTGTTTATATAGAATATTATTAGTGCCAAAAAATATTTCTTGAAAAGGAATTATATTTTTGTCTATTTCAATATCATTCTTATTCAATTGTGTTTCCTCACAGAACTCTCTTACAGCACAATCTATATCTGCTTCTTTCAATTTCTTTCGTCCCTTGGGAAATCCCCATTCTTGCTCTGATTCATTATTGTTATTAAAGTTTTTGATAGATAGAATGCTTTTAATATTGCTATCATTCATAATAATTTCAAACTTATTTTTTGAATCTACATATTCTTTTGTATGCTTAAAAGTTCCTTGATTTATTTGACACCAGGTATAATTCCATATTTGTTCAAAATTATTCGTAAGCAACAGTTTTTTCTCAGAATCCGTCATATATTCAATCAGCTTTATAATATATTTGTCATCATCTATATTATACTTTCCTCTGACAAACTCCATAAATGACAAGCTATCTTTTCGCTGTATCATAATATATTTAATATCTCCATTAACTATCTTATAGCATATTATTCCAAAGCTCATTATAGGATGCGGGCAATCTTTGTATAAATGCCCGTTTAATCCGCAATTCCTACAACACTGCGGACGAAAATAATTATTCTTCTTACTACTTTCATCATACTTTTTCTTCATTAATATATAATTAATAACATTAATATATAATATTAAACATTTCTTAAATGTATTTATTACATGGTAAAAAAAATAATATATAACCGAGAATTATGTCTTATATGCTTTATATGTCTTCTATTTAATACGAAGAATAATTGTCGGAGCTGTCATAACCATTAAACGAAGAAATGCTATTGGTAGATTGCTGAGAAGGAGGGGGCATCATAGGGAACGGTTTATTGTGTTGTGGCATCGCCTGCATTGGTGCTACAGAGCTTCCTTCTATGGTTGCATAATTTGTATAAATATCATTAGTTGATGATTTAGGATAAGGTAGCGAATTAACATCGCCAACTTTTGGACCCTGATAATGAGGAGGTTGCGAATTAACATTGTGCATTGAAGAGTTCATAGCTTGGCTATTGTGACTTGCAGGATCGGCAGAAGGAACTGGGGGTATGGGAGATACGGGAGGCGCGGGAGGCGCGGGAGGCGCGGGAGGTGCAGGAGTTGGCGAGGAAGAAGCAAGAGGAGTATTATATACTACTGGTTTTGATTCTTGTTTTTCTTGGTTTATCTTGTCATCTATTATTATATTTTTAGCATATAGGTTAGCCTCATCTTTATTCATTTTATTTTTTTCTGTGATATAATCTAATCTGTCGTTAGCCATATCATACTCAGACATAGAAATTAACATAGATATTATTATCATAATGCAATATACTATTATGATAACTGCTAATATCCACGCCAATAGCCAGCACCACCATCGGGTATTAAGATTGCCACCAGTAACTATACAGGTTAGTTCAAACAATGACATTAAGATTGAAGGAACAGATATTATTAATATAAATAATACGAACATAAATCTGTCTCCAATAGGTATTTTGCTGCTGCTGAATAATATTATCACGCATAGTATCATAATTGTCATAAATAACGCTATTCCGGCATATTTTGATTGTTCTGACCCAAAAAATATGTCATTTATATTTATAGTGCGACTTCCCATTATTTTTGTTTGTATATTCTAATATCATATAAAGAAAAATAAAAATTGATAATGATATAAATACAATAGTATATATACATAATAAATTATTATGGGTATTCCTTATTATTTTTATTCATTGACAAAAAAATATCAAAATATTTTAGATAATAATAAACCGGTGCAAACAGATATTTATTGTATTGATTTTAACGGCATAATTCATACTGTCGCCCAACAGATTTTAAAGGACAAACGAACTGAATCTATGAAGACAGAAGAAATTGATGAGCTAATTTTGGAAGGTATTTGGAATAAGGTTGAGAGCTATATTGAATTATACAATGCTAAAAAATATGTCATATGTGCCGATGGCGTAGCTCCGACTGCCAAAATTATTCAACAGAGAAAGCGTAGATATTTGAATATTTACAGAAATAATTTGGATAAGGACTTCGTCAATAAGCCGGTATGGGACACAAATGCTATTACGCCAGGGACGGCTTTTATGAAAAAATTAAATGTTTATATGGATAACAAAGTGAGATACTCCACGCATAACATAGAAATTATTTATAGCGGAAGTAATGAATCTGGCGAAGGTGAGCACAAGATATTTAAAAAAATCAAAATGATGACTAGTGGCTCCACAAAGGATAATATTATTATCAATGGTCTTGATGCCGATTTAATCATTCTATCTCTTATGTCTCATATTAAAAACATCCATTTAATGCGTGAAACTGTTGATAAAACAACGAATGAAATAGTATATAATTATTTGAATATCAATAACTTGCGAGTAGCCATTTTAAGAGAATTGAACTTTTTGTGGGGGCTTAATAAGGACCTTTATAATGAGGAAGATATTATTGAATCCTATTGTACGCTATGTTCTATATTGGGTAATGATTTTGTTCCGCACTTATTGACGGTGGATATTAAAGCAGATGGCGTCGACAAAATTATTTCAATTGCGAGGAAAGCCACCGAAGAATATGGGCTTCTTGTCAGTAATAATATAATTAATTACGAATGTCTAAAATACATTTTCAAGCAACTATCAATTACAGAGGATAAGGATATATTTATTATTTGCGAAAAATATATCAATAAAAAAATATTTAATAATTCTAGTCTTCCAAGCGATAATTACGGATTAAAAAATAAAGACGGTTTGTGTTATAAGATATACAATGATAATACTAGATGGCACAAAAATTATTATAATATGATATTTGAAAATAATATTACTATTGATTCTTCTGTAATTTATAATTCATGTTCCAATTATATCATGGGGATATATTGGGTATATCAATATTATAAAGGATATGCCATTGATTGCGAATGGTATTATCCCTATAATTACCCACCAACTTTGAAAGATATCAGTAATCATTCAATCGCTCATGAAGCACCCGTTATTAATGCCAATAATAACTTTCTTGACTCTAACATCCAGTTGCTAATTGTTCTCCCTAAAGACAGCATTCATCTGGTAAATCACAAATATAAAAAATATATGACTGATATTTATTCAGGACTCTTTCATATGTATCCAACAAATTATAATATTCAAACATTTCTCAAAACGCATCTGTGGGAATGTAGCCCTATCCTCCCATTAATCAATATCAACTATATAAAAAATATAATCTCTCTATATCCTCCATAAATACCCTACGTAATTCAGAGTGTTCACAGACTTTATTCATTTTAGAAAAGCTTATATTAGCTTCATAATTTCTTCTATTTTATTTTTGTCAGTATCAGCTAAATAATACCAAGATTTTTTCTCTGGATCCCATTTACACCCGTGCTTTTTTACGGCATCCTTGTTTTTAAAAGCGACCTTAATATATATCCTATTACTTTTGTCGGTTTCACTTAAAGCTCCGCTTGCACCAGCACTGGCTCTAAATTCTCCAGTATTGCTCAGTGCGGGCTTTTCTTTTTCCGTGGATAAACTGAGATTTTCAATATCCTTGATGGATTTAATGTTTTCCTCACTAATATTATCTTCGTAATACCATTTTTTCTTATTCATATCCCATTTACATCCTAACTTTTTAACGGCATCTTTGTAAGTATAAGAGATATTTATGAAGTTTTTAGCAGAACTCGCTACAACAGACAGATTTTTAAATTCGCATATGTCTTCGTCGCACTCTTCAAAATTGGGATTAACCGCCAAGTTTGCCAATCTATCTGCTTGGCTATTACCAATAGAGTGTTTATCAGATAAATTAGTATGTGCCTTAATGTGATGTAACTTGATATGCTTTTTGTTTCCGTGATATAGCTCGTAAATCTTTTGTAATAGCTTTAAGTTAGGAGGAATCTTGCCTTCCTTTGTTTTCCAGTTATTCTTAGCCAACTTCTCTCCATAAGAACCCGAACATTTCATAACATATTCGGAATCTGTATATATATTGATATTTCTCTTGTCTTCAATTTCTTTCTTCAATATTTCAAGAACTCTTATCATAGCTGTTAGCTCTCCAGTGTTATTTGTTTGTTTCCCTTGAACTATATTAGACTCATTGCGAACATCTCCTATCTCAAAAAATACACCATATCCCGCCTTGGCATTAATCTTTCCGTTATTGATACAGGAACCATCAATATACACATCAATATCTTGCTCTTCTTCAATTATCTCCATTGGTATATGTTATTGTGTATTCTAAGTATTATATACTAATAATCAATTTTTATATATCATTTTATATTCAATATCATTTTCATATTCTATGTTAAACTCGCATTTTTTATAAAAATTAACCAGGTATTCCGTTGTAGATTTATTCTTATCTACAAACAGGTATATCGGCTCCGCCCCTAATTCCTCCTTGGCTTGAATAATCATTTTAGAGGCAATCCCGCGATTCCTATAATTTACATTAGTGCATATTTGATTAAGATAATTATCATTAATTCCTATAAAACCTATGATATCACTACCAATGACATAATATATAATGCTACTATATGTATTAAATCTGTTATTTTTAAAGTTTGCATTTATCAACCTCATACATCTAGTTATCTCGTCTTCGTTTAAATCCTTCATCAACTTATAGACTATCATTATTACCTAACAATAGCAATTTTATTATTCCAAGGCTCTAGTAATAACATATGAAAATTAATATGCTATAATGTATTTCAAGTATTTACAGATATATTTGCAATACCATTATGAAGTATTAAAAAGAAACCAGATTTTTCTAAAAATTGAAAAATAAAATTTGAGTACATCTCTTGATTTATTTTGTAATTTCCAAAAAACTTTTGAAATTTTAGAAAAAACAGAAAGATGTACTCAAATTTTAAAATGATAAAAATTAATAATTCCTGTGTCTCAATAACTGCTAAGATAATATATAATGGATTAAATAAAAATAAATAAAAAATATAAATATGCTCGCAAAGCGAGAACGATATAAGAGAAACACCAACATATGCAGATTTTATTCTAAGACTATCTTGTTATTGATGTTGTAGATATCAATATATTTCTGAGGTATCTTGTCAAATGATATGAGATTCATATTAAACTCAAAGTTATCCAGAAGGTTATTATCAACAAGATATTTATGCAATTCATTTTTAGAGAGTTTAGCGAGAGTTATTGCCTTATCTTTTGTGATTCCTGTACCAATCTTAGGAATATTGTCGCTTTTATCTCCATAAATCGCTTTAAAGTTTAAATCTACATTAGCATCATCATACCCCCGCTTTTTCAACTCTTTAAACTGCATATTAAATACCAAGATATTCTTATCTACTAATTGAAGAAAATCATTATCATTTGTAATAATAATAATCTTAGATACAATCTTTGGTTTCAGATATTTATGCGTAAGATATACTATATCATCTCCTTCCAATCTGTCAGAATAGATGCTATTCAATTCCAGCTTTTTATTAACAAACTCATTAAATATACTAAAGATGTTTTTATTAAAATTGTTCTTCTGGCTTCTCGTAGCTTTGTACTTATCATATATATCATTTCTCCAAATATCACAACGCAAACAATCATAGCATAAAATAATATTATTAGGAGTTGTCTTCCACATTTTGCATATCTTCTTCATATCATTTCCGATATGTTTATAAAAAGCGTTAATGAAGTTTTCGTTTTCAACAATTTCATCCACATTAATTTCTGGATAATTTTTTTGAAACTTATACCATCTCATTGTAGCAAAATATCTATGGAAGATATAGTAGCTACAATCAATTAGTACAATATTATTATGCTTATTCAATTTAATAATATTCATATACTTTATATTATTCTTATTTATTTAAATAATAAATCAATTTTTATATTATATCATTTAGATTTATTTAGCCACGAATATGCCTTTTCCATAACAATTTTTAGGTCACCCTTATTTTTCTTCAATTCTCTCCATTCAATTTTTACATTCTCAAAGTTATCCTTCTTATTAGTATTAATATCCTTAAGCTCATTAAGACGAAACTTAACAAATATATTATAATCTGTTGGCTTCTTATTATCATCATTTGCATCTTCTTTCTCTCCTTTAATATCCGCGACAGCCGACTTATCAGTATCACCTGAAACCTTTACTTTATTTGCTTTTGTAATAGTTCCAGGATTTCTTTTTCCACCCTTTCCACCTTTTCCACCCTTAGCTCCTTTAAGAATATCTTTGGCTTCTACATTTATTTCATAATTTTCATCACACACATTACATCCGGCTACAGGTTTAGCCCCAATTGATACAATATTGTTGTTAGAAAGATTGTCTTCTCTTTTTTCTTCATTATTTAGGAAAGTCAAGACCTCAGTTGCAGCTTCAGTACTTGCAATACCACCTGCTACAGCGGCTACCGTCACCCCATTGCCCATTTCTTCTTCAACGGCA
>Ga0194116_10007766_pt1 | contig 10999 bp, 6 predicted proteins | sample TA2MahsurfametaG_4_FD_148617 | JGI IMG/M metagenome (GOLD analysis project Ga0194116, IMG submission 148617) | Freshwater microbial communities from Lake Tanganyika, Tanzania - TA2015008 Mahale S9 surface | ecosystem: Environmental > Aquatic > Freshwater > Lake | place: Tanzania: Lake Tanganyika... | reverse complement strand
ATTTAAAATCAATCGAATTAATTTTTAATTAATTAATAATATTATTTAAAATTTTTTCTTAAAGAGTCATTAAAGTTATTTGAAAATATATGATAATTTACTTTTCTGAAAAAAAGTTGAATTAATTTTTTCTAAAAAAATTAATTAAGTATTTTTATAAAATAAGAAATTATGGACAATCTTCCGAAAGAAAAAGGAGAAAATATCAAATGTTATGTAAGATGTAGACCATTGAACGAACATGAAAAAGGTGAAAAAAGCAACAACTATTTATTTAAATTTCTCCTTGAATTTTAATTTTCTTTAAATAGGAATGAACATAATATTTAATAATGAAATTGACTAGTTAAATTCATATTAAGCTTTTATATGCGTGGAAATTTCAAATCCAATTTATCTTTATACAATAATAAAAACCTCAAAAAAAATCCCAGATTATTGGGTTTTTTAATTTATTTGTGCTTTACGACTATAAACATCAATTTTTTCTATTTTTCCTAAAAAAAATAGAAATTTTTCTATCCGAAAATATAAATTTAATTCATTTTTTTATTTTTTAAAAAGTATCAAAATAATTGTTTTTAAATACCTAAAATCTTTTGAAAATTATTAATATTTAAGTAAATAGTTTTAGGAATCGGTTGCATAAATCTGGATAAAGAGCACAATATGATATCTGTAGAAAATAGAACAGATTCAAATACTAATCTTCAAGGCTCAATAAATGGTAATCCTCGTTTGGAAAATAAGAATTTCAGCTTAGACTGGGTTGCAGATGAATCAGTAACACAAGAATTATTTTATAATCAAGTAGCGACTCCAATTTTGAAGTCTTTCTTCCAAGGATATAATTGTACAATTTTCGCTTATGGTCAAACCGGAGCTGGAAAGAGTTATACTATGTTGGGGTCTATGGATTCCATTTTTGATTTTAATTCACTTAGTCATGGTTTAATTCCGAGAATAATAAATTCTATTTTTGACAAAAATAAAAACAAAACATTTATTATAAATCCTGATGATGATATTGATAACTTTCGTGATATGAAATTTGAAATTAAGTGTTCTTGTTTAGAAATTTATCAAGAACAAATAATTGATTTATTAAATTCTTCCAATAATCCACACAAGGAATCGGAGAATTTAGTTATAAGAGAAGATGCCAAAAGAGGTATGTATATTGAAGGTATCCGAGAAGAAATTATTGTTAATCAAAGAAATGCACTTGAACTTATAATGTTAGGCTTGAAAAATCGTCATCAAGCAGCAACTTTTATGAATGCTGAAAGCTCGAGATCACATTTGATTTTCACAATTTTTTTAACATATAGTTTTAGTAATAAAGAAGGATTGATTACGACAAGAAGCTCAAGGCTGCATTTAATAGATTTGGCAGGAAGTGAAAGGCAGAAAGCTACAAGAGCTGTCGGAGAAAGGATTAAAGAAGCCGGGATGATAAATAAATCTTTATCGACTTTAGGAAATGTTATCAATGCACTCGTAGAATTTAGTGAAGGAAAAACCAAATATATTCCTTTTAGGGACTCCAAGCTGACATTTTTCTTAAAAGATTCTCTTGGTGGTAATTCTAAGGTGAGTTTAATAGAATATTTATTAATATATTTATCCAATTTTTTCTAATTTATAATTTGATATAAATTAACTAACTGATCTTTAGACTACAATAATAGCAAATATTTCTCAATCAATCATACAAATTCAAGAAACTTTATCAACTCTTAAATTCGTTCAAAGAGCTAAGCTTATAAAAAATAAAGCAACAATAAACGAAAATATTAACGCCACAATGAAAATTTTACAAGAAGAAATTAAAAAACTAAAAGATGAACTGGAGCTTTCAAAAAAAAGTCAATTGCAATTACAAAACAACATTAACGTTTTAACCACAACTCAAAGTAATAATAATGGTAGTACAAATAATCCTTTATTAAAAAGAAATTCAACAAATAACACAAATATATGTGATTTTTGCTCTTTGAAAAAAAATAAGCAAGATCAAGAACTAACTCCAGTAGATATTAGAAGAGAAAAAATACTTTCAGATCAAACAAACCAAATAAAACTTTTATTATCTAAAATTGACCATTTGATTGAATTGCATCCCGAAATAGAAAGAAAACTCAAGAATTTGGATGATATTTATTTAGAGGAATTTTTTGAGAAAAAATTTATATATGAAAAAAATTCTCAAAATATTCTTTTAAATTTAAATGAAAAATTCAATCACCTTTCTAATATATTAAATATGAGCGAAGGTTTATTTTGCGACTTAAAAGAATCTATCAAAAGAAGCAATAAAAATATTGATTTCGATAAAATAAACAAAATATTCGATGAATTGAATAATTTTAAATACGATTTTGAATTGAACAGCTATCTAGATGTTTACAAATTAGAAAACGAAAATCGTAGTCTCAAAAACGAATTGGAAGTTTATCAGAATATTTCGGAAATTTTACAAAAAAATAAGCTGTATTCAAAAGTCACTCACGAGAGCCTTAGCTATTATAATAATTCTATTAAAGAATTCATTGATGTAAATAAAGAAATAAAAGAATTTTTTAAACAAAATATCATAAGCAAAAATGGTGATAAAACCTTAAAAGATATTAATTTAGCTTTTATTGATAATATGACTTTAGAAAAAATGAAATTCCAAATAGAAGAGTTAAAAATCCAAGAAAACAATATCTTGAAGCAAGTAGAAGAATTGGAAAGTGAAAATTTCTTATTAAATATGGAAATCACTAAATATAAATCAGAGAATGAATTTGCTATAGAATCTAAAATAAACCCTAATGTAGATGATAATATAAATCAAAACTTTAATAGCTTGAATAATAATAAGATCGATGATTCTGAATTCATTGATTTCAAAAATGTTTATAAATCCGATTCCACAAATAATGATGCCAATGAAGAAAATAAAAACAATGTTCAAAATATTAATAATAATGAAATAATTACTAATTTCAATAATAATGTCAAAATTAATAATTTAAATATAAATTTGAATATAAATAATGGAAACAATTTTAATGGAAATGTTAATGAAAATGAATCTTTTAAAAACAAAATGCCTTTTAATAATGATAAATTCAATACTCCCAATAAAAATTCCAATAATAAGGATTTAACAGAAAATTTAATAAATTCTTATTCAAATCAAAATTCTAATAGGAATTCTACTCTTGATCATCTAAATTCCCCAACAGGAAATTTAAACAACAATACCCACAGAACCTTAACTAAGGAAAATTTGGAATTATTACGACTTAAAGAAAAATTAGACAACATTTTAGTTGATTTAGATGAAAAAGAATCTTCAATCAACGATAAAAACTTGAAAATTCAGGAGTTAGAAGCAACTATAGAAAATTTAGAAAAAAATATATCGATTAATACTATCACAATAAAATCTCTTAAAGATGAGCTTGATACTTTATATGATTCGAATAACATATTAACAATGGATCTTGAAAAAGTAAACGAACATCAAGAAATCATGAAAAAAACGTTTGATTCGGAGGTGCCTCAAATATATGATTTAATTGATACAAACATCCAATCAATGGATAAATTAACTGAAGAATATAAAAATGATATGAACTCATTATCTCAAATGTATGGCAAGTTTTCTACTATATCAAATCAAATAATAATGAAGTTGTCAAACTCATTAAAGGAAAGTTCTGAAAAATTAGAATCTTCAGAAAAAGAAAAGAATTCTCTTTTTAAATTTTACAAAGAAAGCATTATAAATATTTTCCAGAATATGACTTTGTCCGTACAAGAATTTGAGAAAAATGTAAATACCAAACTAAACCAACTTGAGATTAAATTTGGGTCCACAGAAGATTTCATTCATAAGGCTCAAGTTTTGGTTGATAATAAAATAAAAAAACAAAATAGCATATTCCAAGGAGAAATTCACAGGAGAATACTAAACATTCTTACTAAAGTTGGAATTTTGAGTGGTAGGGAAGATTTTGATGCTTTATTGGATAAATTTGAACAACATATTACAGGAAAAATATTTAACTATTTAAACATTGATAAAAACAAGCTCACAAAATTAGAGAGAAAAATTTTAGAATTGAAAGATGAAAAAAGACAGCTTAATAATGATATAATCTTACTTCGTACTGATTTTTCTGATGCATTATCAAGCATGGCCCTTAATAATAAAATCGCTCTTTTGATGAAATTTAAAGAAGAAAACTTTAAGCTGAGGATTGAAATAAATCAAATGAGGAAGAGAAATGATGGTCTCGAAAAACAAATGCAAAAGATATTTGAAAATAACAAATTAAATAGCAATTTGCAAACTAATTTTTCAAGTATTTTGCACGCGAATAGTTTAAATAATACATTTAGCAATTTAAATAATTCAAAGCTCTATGTGCAATCTGAGAATAATGTTAACACCTTACTACATTTAAATTCATTAAATTCTAATAATAACGTAAAAAATATATTCAACAATAATATGAATAATACTAGTTTGATTTCTAATCAGGGCTGTTTTGTGAATCAAATTTCTATCACTGAAAATCTAGAAGAATTCTCCAAAATAAAAAGTGAATATAATGAGCTGATTGAAAAAATCTTTGAATTAGATGACAATGAAAATACAAAAAATTTTTACAAAAATAAAAATGGTCAAAATAAGGAAAAACAGGTTTTTAGAAAAGCATTGGAAATTCTTAATAAAATTAATGAAAATAAAGAATACGATAAATTCTTTAATAAAATTAGTTTTAAAAATGAAATAGACAATAAAAATAACATTTTTGATACCATTAGCAATGCTCATTTGCAATCAGATTTTAATATAAATAATCAATACAAGACACTAAATTTAACTCAAAATCATTTAAATATTTCAACTGAATTAAATATAAAAGATCAACCTAATATTGATAATAATAACAATAAAAAATTTGTGTCTTCTAATTTAGTATCTAAAAGTCCTGCTGCTCTTCTAAGAGATGATTTGAGGAATAAGACCCCAACTAAAAAAAAAGAGGAAAAATCTAATTCTACTTTAATAGGATTTAATAAGACCCCTAAAAATTCAATCGCTAATCCAAATAATCCAACTATTAATAATCGACCAAATAAAAGCTTTTTACTTGATAAAAGAGATTCAATCAAAAATAATAATAATAAATTGTTAAAGTCGCAAAATGATATCTTAAAGAAAAATTCATTAAAATGAAGAATCTTTTTTATTAACTAAAAATCTAGATTAATATTTTTTTCTTATAAATATAAAAGTAAAGATTATTTTCTTTTAATAAACTCACAAATGTTTTAATAATATAAATAATAATATTTAAACCAAGATTATAACTTTAAAATTTCCTTGAATAATATTAAAAAACTATATTTAAATTATACCAGTTAAAGGGACATTTATGAAAATAAATCGTTCATAATAGAAATGTAGAATTTGAATTTAATTAAATATTTATTTAAAAAATTCCAAAAATATTAATAATATTTTTTCAAAGAGCTTAACAATTAATAAAAAATAGTTTTATCAAAATGAGAAACTTTTGGAAATTGCTTATCTAAATACAAAGGTTCTTCTAAATAAATTATTTAGGCGCCTCTACTTCTTCTATATGATCAAATTCATCCATTTTGTAATTTGTGACTGAATTGTCATAACCTAGTGAAAGAGCATTACTATTTGAATTTGTGAATGATTTTTTGGAATCTTCAAATTCCTCTAAATTAGAAATATTTATTTTATTTTTATTTTCATTTTCTATTTCTTCCAATATCACCTCGTTAAATTGATCGTCGAATTCTTTATCTTTTTTAGTTTCACTTTCATTTTTGAATGAGTATAAGCTTATTTTAGAACTGGGATTTTTTTCTTCCTTTTTTTCTTCATTTATCCCTTTCTGATCAAATCCAAATTTTTTATCAAAGCTAGTTGTTACTTTCGATTCTACAGAATTGGTTTTTACTTCTGAATAAATATCAGAATAATTCGATGTATTAAACTTTGAACTTTCATGGTTTTTAGAATCACTATCTGATTCTTTTAAATCAACTGATTTATTCGTAAAGCTAATAGGAGCCAATTGACCTTTTTTCGACCCTGATGTTCCCATATTTAAAATGCTTAGAGGATTGGATAATAGAGAACTCGTACTTGCTGATATTAATATAGATAGTTAGTTATTACTATTTTAAATTAAAAAATATTTGAATAATTTACTCAAAGAATTTTTTTTAACTTCTTCATCATTTGTTAAATGTATATCAGGATTATAATTATGATTTTTAACTCCATAGCTCTCATCAAGTTTCTGTGCATATGAATTTTTCTTGTTGCTCATTTCTTGAAAGTAATTCTGAATTAAATGAATCAAAACTGGTTTTGAATCACCTTCTTTTTCCTTATCTTTTAAAAGGAAATCAGCCAGCAACGTGTCTCTTTTCACATTTTCTCGGAAATTGAATTCATTCTCAAAAATAGGAAGAGTATATTCCATATCAAAAAATTGAAGAAATTCTTTTATCAGAAAAAATGATAAAATTACTTCTCTACTTTTTGCAAGTTTATGAAGTGGAGTCATATAATCAAATTCAATATTTTGCTTTAAGTTTTTTTTTTGTTTTTCTAATGATTTAAGAATTTCAGATTTTAATTTAGCCCGCATTTTTTCCATCAAGCCGTTTTTGGTCATTTCTTCTAAAACAGCATTTCTTGCTTCAGCGTGTAAATCGAGATTATTATTAGATTGAGATTTTTCTGTTTCTACGTTGCTCATTTTTTTAATTTGAATTAAATATAAAATGAAATATTAGAATAAACTTTCAGATAATTCAAATTTAATTGTTTTTTATTTATTGAATTGCTATGAATCAGAAATAAAATCGGAAAACTATTGTCGCCTGATTCAAACATGCTGGAAGGGAGATTTTCTTTATTTCAGATAATCTCAAAATTATAAATGAAAATAAAAAATTATCATTTTTATGAAATTTTTTCTATTTCATAAATGTTGATAACGAAACACTATTTTTATTAATAAAAAATTCTATTCAATTTTAATAAAAAATTCAAAAAATAATAATTATTTAAAAATTCGTTTACAATAAAATATATGACTTCTCAAGTAAGCAAAATTCTAATACGATAAAATTCTAGTCCAATACACTTAATAATTTTAATACTGAATTGGTAAAATCTCTTGAAGGGCTAAGAGAGAGAAGGGATAATATACTATTAGAAATAAAAAAAGATGAAGAAAAAAGAAGAGATATTGAAAATTATATAAAGAAATTAGAAATTGAATTAGAAGGTCTTAATGGTATTTATTTAATATAAATTAACTTTTTTTATCATAGAATCATTGGAGAGAAAATATGATATAAAAAATGAATTTGATAAAGTAATAGGAAATACTGAGAATGCTTTTACTAAGGTGAAAATTATCAGTTTTAGTTAACTTATTTGTAACATAATTTTCTAAAAAATTAAAATATTATGATTTTAAAATATTATGATTTTAAAATATTACATTAGCTCGTTGAAAGCAGTCAAACTCTTTTAACTATATTGAAAAGAGATGAAAATTTTTTATATAAAAAAATGAAAAGCGATAAATAAGAATATTTTTCACAGATAGAAAACCTTATAAAAACAACTTCATTCAAAATATATTTATATAGGGGTAGTAACTAAATTTTTCAATAAAACTTTCTACATAATTGAATTTTTTTATACCAAACTAAAAAAATAAAAAGAATTCATAATTTCTATTTTTTAATTTAGTTTATTTCATATTTTTAAAACAAAATTAAAATTAATTTATAGCTTATTTGTTTATAAATATTTTTATTACTTGCTTCATATATAAAAAATAATTATTTTATTTAGCTAACATATTTTTTAAATCTTTTTAAAATTTTATTAAAAATTCTTCTAATTATATCCGTCTACTTTTCTAATAATTATAATTAACGAAAATCAATTTCATTTTTGATCTTTTTCTTTTTAGTAATTTTATTCATTTCAATTTGAGAAAATCATTGATTCCCTTATATATTAATTAGCCCAAACAAATTAAGAATTATAGAATTTATCTCATTCATTGTTATCTTATTAGTAACAAAATATTTCTTATAGATATTATTTGCTTTAGTATAAAAAGATAATCCCTTAATTTCATTCTCCATCTCAAAATAGCAAGTCCCAATAGCTCTATAAATAACAGCCCCAAATATTTTTTCAGCATCTCGACTTCTAATAAAGTTTTCCCTTATTTTATTTAAACTTTCTAAACACTTTAAATTTTCTCCTTTCATTTTTTGAATATAACTTAAATTAAGCTGAACCATATTTGTCTTTATATGCTCTTCTCCATATAAAAGCCAATAAATATTCAAAGCTTTAGAGATAAATTTATTCGCTTTTTCAACTTGATTTTGCTTGCAATAAATCAAAGCAATGTAATTATATATTTGTGCAAGATCCTCTTTGTGTTCATTTTTATCATCTCCCCTTAAATTTATGCTTTGTGTAAATGATTCCATTGCCAATTGTAAATTATCAAGACGGTATTGAATTTTTCCAATTATGTAATAATATTTAACGAAAAATTTGCTGATTTCTTTATCATCATAGGATAAATCAGCTATATTATGTGATTCGTAATAACCTAGAGTACTTTCTGAAGTTAATTCTTCAAAAATCCTTTCTAAAATTATATGGCTTTGTTTGTAGTCTTCTATAAAATAATACGCCTCAGCCAGATTAAAATCCAATATAAACTTTAAAAGTTTTAATTTATAAATAAAATGTTTGTTTGAAGCGCGTAAATTATTATTAATTGTATTAGGGTTTACATTGATATTGGTATTTAAATTATTATCCAAGTTGATATTATTGTTATTACTACCGCTAAGATTTTCAATTTCATTGAAATATGATAATTTTTCATTAAGAGCAGAAATTGCATTCATTAATACTGATATAGAAGATTTAATATTAAGTGAATTTATCATACATTTTGCTAAATTATTTTGAAGAAGACTTTTTATTATTGTGTAATTCGAAAAATTTGGTGTATCTTTATTTTCATCAATAATAGTATTGATTCCAGTTTGATAGAATTTTTGTGCTTTATGATAAGAACCCATAGAATAAGCAATGTTTCCATATAAAAGATAAATTTTATGATTATTATTTAAACATTTATTTTTCTCAAGTAAATTCAGTTGCTTTGTTGAAATAAATTGGGAAGTATTTTTTAATATATTAGGATGAATACTTGATTCATATCTGGATTTAAAATTATCACAGATGAGTAAGTCAATTGGTCTTCCAGTATCATCGTCCATAAAACAGCCAATTTTCATTTTTTTCTGATTACCATGTCCTTGTTGAAAATGACCCTCGTATCCCGATTTGTCCTGATAATCACCTTCCTTAATAGATTTTCCTTCTTCTAATACAGTTAAATTTTCATATGAATTCAAACTGGCACCTTCCATTGTATCTCGGTTGATGTTTCCTTTTAAGAAATTAGGTTCTAAATTATTTGAATGAATGGAACTTAAATCGTCATCATGAATTTCTTCTTTATTTGCATTTTTATCGAAATAATCATTTTCCAAAATGTTAGACGAAATAGGAATTTTTTGATTTGTGTTATTATCATTCAAATTTATAATGTTTTTTTCTTTATCTTTTTGTTCTTTTTCTGCAGTCTTATTCGACACTAAACTATTATTTTTTATTGAGGAGCTTTCCATCAAATTAGTTAAGGAAGTATTTTGATCAATTAATGTATTATTTTTACAAGTACTTGCAATTTCATTATTTTTAGGCTTTAGAAAGTCAATTACTGGATTTTCTGATTTATCTAAGTTCACGGCCAATCCTAAATTATCAGTAGTATCTTTACTATTAGTATTCAATCCCTCTATATGAATATCCTTAAAACTCAAATGATTGTTATTATTCATATATGGAATAAGATTAGCATTCAAATTTTCCATATCATATTTATTTGTATTGTTGACATCAATTCTAGTATTTTGTTGATTATGTGTTGGGAAAGTTGAAATTGTATTAGCATGATTTAAATGATTGGCTTCTTTAATTGATAATGAATGATTATTAATATTTGTATTAGTTTGGTTGCTGCTATGATGATGAGTACTTGATCTTTTATTCGTATTTAGATTGTTTGATGAGGAATTTCCTTCTAAAATAATATGAAATATTTCATCAAATTCATCTGCTTGCTTGTTTTTTGAACCAATATCTGTAATTTCAAATCCTTCATTATGGGATTTACATTTTTCACAATTACTTAGAAAAGGAATTTCTAAATCATTTATTTTTATTTTTAATTTGCTCAAGAAAAATTCCAATTCTTGTTGAAGCATTATTTTAATTTCGTTTCGGGCCGATTCAAATATACATTCATTTGGATCATTATAGGAAAAATCAAAATTATTTTCATAGATTAATTTCACTTTAGCTTTACGAGCCTTAATTAAACAATGAGACATTTTCTAATATTTTTATTATCCTAATAAAATAAATAATAAATTAATTTAGATTTGAAAGTTGAAATTTTTCTTTTATTAATGTGATACATGTTGTTTTAATCTCTATAGCGACAATAAGTTATTCTAGTAAAAATTATTGCACAATGGAAGTTTTTTAATAATGTTCATTATTTTATATTTTTATAGGGACTATTTGCCTATTTTTCAAAGATTTTATGTTTGAATCACAGTTTTTCTTATTATTAAATAGATAAAATAATCACTCTAAGTAAATTTTTAAATTTAAAAACATAAAATTTATCAAGTGTTAAATTTTTAATAAGTTTAGATAAAGAAAAATAATTGAATATATGTTTATATATCTTCACATCAAAAAGAGATATTTTTAATAAATTTTATGAATAAAATTGAATAATAATATTGAAAATATGGG